>SL_8KL_010_SEDDRAFT_10000129_pt1 | contig 60773 bp, 56 predicted proteins | sample SodLakKL_010_SED_4_FD_11160 | JGI IMG/M metagenome (IMG submission 11160)
GCGACAAGCAAAGCGCCTGCCGAAATAACCAGGCGCAGGCGCAATTCTGAAAGATGTTCAAGGACGGACATAGTGCCGTCTTTATTATTAACCACTTTTTTTGAATACCTCCCGGCATTCCCGGCGCTGCTAAATATCCCCCCTGTTTTGATAAACCCCGCTCACTGCAAAGCTCTTCCTTACTTATCAGTTTCGGAGTTTGGGGTGGTTGATTCGTCAGATGCAGAGTTACCTTTTAATCCTTCTTTTAGTTCTACGACGCTCTTCCCGATCGCTTTGGCGAGTTCGGGTAGCTTGGTAGAACCAAATATTAAGAGGATTACAGCCAAAATAGCTATAATTTCAGGTGCCCCTATTCTTCCAAACATAACAAATCCTCCTCAAAAGAGAATCAAAGCATTTTATGTATACCCAGGCAATTGTAACACAAAACATGCAAAGAAGGAAACTAATATTTAGCTGCTCTTATTAGTTTCATTATCGTCAAGACTTATGCTGTCCTTGAGATCTTTAGTTGCCTTTCTGAATTCTTTTAAGCCATTGCCTATAGAACGGCCCATTTCGGGCAGTTTGTTTGGTCCAAAAATAACCAGAGCGACTACGAGAACCAGTAAAATTTCCCACAGCCCGATTTTTCCACCGATCAAACCGTTCACCTCCAATATTTAAAAGCACGCGCACACTATATTATAACGCATCTTGGTAATAAATGCGATATCCGGCCGGCAAAATATTTTACAGAAAAACCTTTACCGCTTCCAGCTCATTACCTTTCCGGCGCTGATAGCTTAAGGTAAACAAACAAAAGCGGCGCGCCCAGGGTTACCCATAACCCTCCCAGGGCATAGCGGATAAAGCCCAGAGAGGTAACTGCTGAAGGAAGAACTCCGCCCAGCCCGATAATAATGCCAAAAAGAACGGCCAGGCCCGCCAGCGCTTTCAGCAGCTGGAACGGTAAAGGAGCAGATACAGCCGATCGCACTCTCTCCTTTTCCAGGATGTAACCAAAAGAAGCTCCTCCCAGGTAACCCAGTATTTTTGGCGGATCGGCGCCGGGAAGGACAGCCACCAGTATAACCGGTATAATCAGAGAGGCAGCCAGCAAAACCGGCATAGAAAAACGTTCCAGCCAGCCATTCTCATAGGCCACGTTGCTGAGCCAGAGGAAAAACAGCAGGAAAGGAATACCGAAAGCCAGCCCGCCCAGGATATCTCCGAGAAAATGGTAGCCGAGGACCAGGCGGGAAAAAGCGATCATTACAATAACGATAAAAGTCCAAACCCAGAAAGAAGTTTTTTGAATCCTGACGGCAAGGTATCCCCAGACCGTAACAGCGGTAAGGGTATGCCCGCTGGGAAAAGCGTAACTGCCCGCAGGGTGGATCACACCTTCAATGGGGGGCCTTTCCAGCAGGGTTATATCTTTGATCAAGTTGCTGTAAGTTGCTGAACTCAAGAGGACAAAAGCGCTCCAAAAACCAAGGGTTTTATTAACACACCAGATCAAAACGCTGAACAGGATCATAAAAAACTCGTCGTCGCCTAAAAAAGTAAAGAAACGGAATAAGGGTTCTACACCGGGCACAGCACGCCACTGTTGGAGGGCGGCAATAAAGTCCACACTGCGCGTAAACTGCCAGGCAAAAATCAAGATCAGCGCCGATAGGACAGCCACCACCCAGGAAAAAATGATCCAGAACCGCTCTCTTTCAGGATGATCAGAAAAATAGGGCTTCCTTACAGGCTTATCGATAGCAAAAACCTCCATTCATTTATTTTTATTACCAGCTATCGCCGATTTCAAGATCCGGATCGATCTCCAGCAAGTAATCTGCCGCCTGCTCAAGGAAAGGTTCCGGAACCAAAACATGGACCTCCAGGGCCTGCCCGCCGATAACCCGCATCGCTCCGGCATAAGGGCTGCTGTCCGCTTTCCTGGCCGGAATTCCCTTCTCCTGCAGAAAACCGCAGATAATATCCGCTTCCACATCGTTGTGGGCTTCAACTAAAACTTCCCAGTTGTTATATTCCGTCATAAAAATAACCCCTGTTCCGGCACCGTAATATATACAGGCACTGTTAGCATTAATATATTCTTTCAAAGAGGTCTGTACTCCTGCCGGCTTAGCCGGTCCCGGCTATAATCCGGCCCGCTTCCTTCATTTTAACAGTAAGCGGCCTTTGAACAAGATAAATTTGACAGGGTCAGCAAAGCGAATTATGATCTGATCAGTTCTGATGCAGAGGGTCAAAACTGCGGGACGGGGGAGACAAATGAAAGAAGACACACCGGGGAACCGGAAAAACAAGAATGTACAATCGCTGGAAAGGGCGCTCACTTTGATCGAACAGATGGCTGAAGCCGGACGTCCTGTTACCATCAGCGAACTTTCCGAAAAAACCGGCCTGAAAATCAGCACCGTCCACCGGCTGCTCAGCACCTTGTTGAACCGGGGTTACGCAGAACAAAACCCGGAAACCAACAAATACCAGCTGGGCTTAAAGCTGCTTGAGGTTTCCAACAGGATATATTCATATTCAGATATCAGGACCATAGTCAGGCCCTTTGTAGCCGAGCTGGTTGAGCGGTGCAACGAAACGGCCAACCTTGCCGTCCTGGATGATACGGAAATCGTTTACATCGATCAAATCGAATCGCAGAATTATATCATCGTCAAGATGTTTGCCCAGGTGGGCAACAGGGGGCCGGTGCACTGCACCGCTTCCGGAAAAATACTGCTGGCTTACCGGCCCGAAAAAGAGATCGATGACATCCTCTCCCGGATAGAACTAAAACGCCATACCGACCAAACCATTACAGAACCGAAAAAGCTTAAAAAAGAGCTGCTCCTGGCCAGGGAACAGGGTTATGCCCTGGACTGGGGGGAGATGGAAGAGCACGTCCGCTGTATAGCCGCCCCTATTTTTAATTATGAAAACAAGCCTGCAGCCAGCATCGGAGTTTCCGGCCCTGACAACCGCATCACCAGGGACTATATCAAAGATGCCCTGGCCGGCATTGTTACAGAGATTGCGGCCAGGGCCTCCGCCAGGTTGGGTTACAACAAAAATATAAACAGGCCGCCAACCCGGCAACCATGAAAAAACCAGCAGGTTCATTTGCTTTCCGGACTGGTTGCAAAGCGCGACCTTGCAAACTTAAACCTTCATCCTCCGTTCAGGTGGGCCCTGTTTTTTGGCCAGGTCAAAAATACAAACTGGTATAATTTAAGAGGCGGGTTGTGAGATAATTATTATGGAGAAGCCTGTAAAGGAGAGCCCGCGGTGGTCATCAGTAAAGGCAAGTTAAAGGAACTGGCCCTCTCTGCAGGGGCAGACCAGGTGGGTGTAACCACGACGCAACCGCTTTGTTACATGAATGAACGCCTGGAGAAAAGAAGAAAAGAAAAAAGGATTACTCCTTTTGAAGAAAACGATTTAGCTCTGCGTCTTTCACCCTCATCCCTGCTCCAGGGGAGCCAAAGTATAATAACCATAGCCGTTCCTTACGCTGCTCCCGAACATCCCGGCCCCGCGATATCCGGAGGGGCAGTGGGAAAAGTAGCGCGCTGCGCCAGGAGCCTGGATTATCATATCCTGGTTGAAGACCTGTGCCGCCGGGTGGTGGAAAAATTGCAAAAAACAACCGGCCCGGGCTTTAAATACCGCATATTATGCGACCGCAGCCCTTTGCTTGAAAGGGAACTGGCCCGCAATTCGGGACTGGGCTTAATCGGAGAAAACTGCCACCTGATAAACCCTGCCTACGGTTCTTATACCGCCCTGGGCACGATTTTGATCGATCTGGACCTGGAGCCCGATCGGGCAAATGCAGCCAATTGCCACCAGTGCGGCCGCTGCAGGCAGTCCTGTCCAACCGGCGCCCTGATCGGCCCTTACTTAATAAACCCCTACCTGTGCCTCTCTTACCTGACCCAGGCTCCGGGCATTTTCCCCAGGAAGATGCGCTCCAGGCTGGGCGGGCAAATTTACGGCTGCGACATCTGCCAGGAGGTCTGCCCTCATAACGAAACCGTGAAAAGTTCTCCAATTCCGGAAGCGGCCTTTTCATTTTTTCCGGCTGAACCCCTCCTGCTACCCCTGCTGCGCCTGACCCAAAAGGAATTTAAAACTACAATCGGCCTTACCTCGGCAGGATGGAGGGGCAAAACCACCCTGCAGCGCAATGTAATAATTGCCCTCGGCAATTTAAAGGATCCTGAAGCGGTAAAGCCGCTGGCTTTGATGCTGGAAAATGATCCAAGAACGGTGATCCGGATTCATACTGCCTGGGCCCTGGGCCGAATCGGAGCTGGAAAAGCGCCGTATGCCCTGGAAAAATCATCCCGAAACGATCCCGAAAATGAAGTCAGGAAAGAAGCCAAGCTGGCCCTTGGGGGCAGATAAATTAGGCCCAAATCACACCAGGCAGGGCAGGAATCAGGGCTCAAAGAGCCAAATAATAATTAGGCGAGCTTTGTAGTATAAATCTCTTTGCTTGAAGATTAAAGGAGCAGATAGAAATGAACAATTCTTTCCGCCTGACCTATATCAGGGGCATTCCGGTAGAAATACATGTAAGCTGGCTTTTAATTTTTTTCCTGCTGAGCCTTAGCCTGGCCCAGAGTTACTTTCCTTTAATGGTCGAAGGATTGAGCAGCCAGGTTTACTGGGCAGCAGGAATAATTACAACCCTGCTTATTTTTGCTTCTGTTTTGACCCATGAGCTTGGCCACTCTTTTGTGGCTATCAATGAAGGCATTCCCATAAAAAAAATTACTCTTTTCATTTTTGGAGGAGTGGCCCAGATGGAAGCGGAACCGGAAACTCCCCGGAGCGAATTGAAGGTGACGGGAGCAGGCCCTATGACCAGTTTTGCCCTGGCCGCAATTACCGGTGGCCTCTACTATCTGTTCCTAACACCCGGGCAAATCATCGGCGAAGCTATTTTTTTTGTGGCCCGCATTAACCTGATTATGGCCGTTTTCAATTTAGTCCCTGCCTTCCCCCTGGACGGCGGGCGTTTGTTCAGATCAATACTCTGGTATTTTGGCAAAAACATCCTGAAAGCTACCAGGATAGCGGTTCTTTTCGGCAGTCTCCTCTCATTCTTCGCCATAGGCTTCGGTTTTGTAGTAATCTTTTTCCAGGGAGACCTGTGGGGAATCTGGTTAATTTTTCTGGGCTGGATGATCTACCAGGCCGGACAGTCCAGTTATTCACAGCTTGTATTCAAAGAAACCTTCTCCGGCATAAGAGTTTCGAAAATAATGAGCACCGACCTGAGGACCATTTCGCCCGATGCCACTTTGGAACAGCTGGCAGATTATTTCCTGAACTATAAATACGGCGCGTTTCCCGTTGTCTACGGCTCCACTACGCACGGTATTGTCACCCTGCAGGATTTAAAAGAAGTGCCGCGGGAAAAATGGCCTCATACTACAGTGGCCCATATCCTGACCCCGCTTAAGGAAACCCTGGTTATTAAACCGGAAAGTGACGCCGCCGAAGTAATGATGAAAATGGCCACCCAGAACACAGGCCGGGCCCTGGTCATGGAAGATGACGGGGAGCTGGTCGGGCTGCTCAGCCGGACCGATATGATGCGCTTTATCCAGATGCACATGGTGCTGGGAGAGGAATAATAATCTGCCAATAATCTGCCATGGCAACAGGCATACAGGGCCTGTTCGAAACTAGCAGCCTGCTTGTCATTTCCGGCAGGCTGTTATAAATAAGCTGCAAAAGTAGATGCTGCCGCAAATATTAAAAAAAGGAGAAACAGCAATGACTTCCCTATTAGTACCGATAAAAAATGGTTTTTCCAAAAGCCTGAACCTGATCTTGCTCCTGGTTAAAATAATTATCCCTGTGTCCTGCCTGGTAGCGCTACTCAAGCATTTTGGTATTATGGAATTAATAGCTGGCTTTTTCGCTCCGGCCATGGCCCTGTTCGGCCTTCCCGGCGAAGCGACGTTGGCCCTGCTTCTAAGCTTTTTTGTCAACTTCTACGCCGCCCTGGGCGCCATTACCGCTATGACCCTTACTCCCCAGCAAATGACGGTCCTGGCGGTAATGATCGGCATCTGTCACGAACTACCTATAGAAACCGCCGTCAGCAGTTACACGGGACTGCGTATTCCGGCGGCAGCAGCCCTGCGTATTATTACCGCCCTGTCTGCAGGACTCCTCTTAAACCTGATCTATAGCCTGGCCGGGGGAGGTTCATAAAATGGAAATCATTTCGCTGCTAATCAATACTATTATTGAGAGCCTAACCAGTATAGCTCAGCTCAGCCTGATCCTGATACCAATCCTGATCATGATCGAAATCGCCCGTCACTACCAGGTAATAGAAAAAATGACCGACAAGATCAAAGGCGCGCTGCGGTTCCTGACCCTGCCAGGGGAAGCAGCCTTTCCCATGCTGGCCGGCATTTTCTTTGGCATTGTGCTTGGCGCCGCCCTGATCATCGAATATTCCCGGGAGGGCTATTTAAACAAGCGCGATTTGCTGCTGATCGGGATTTTTCTCAGCATCTGCCACTCGGTTGTTGAAGATACCTTAATCTTTGCCGTATTCGGCGCTAACCCGGTGGTGCTTTTAACCACCCGTTTGATCCTGGCCATTATTATTACCAGGGCGGTCGCATATTTGCTTGATCGTTCCGGCACAAAGCTGGCTTAAGCTTCGAAGGCCTGGTGTTTTGCGAATATCTCTGCTATACCTTCGGACCAGGACAGGAGCAGTTCATCACCCATAAACGGCGCTACCAGCTGTAGGCCTAAGGGCAGTCCGTTTTCAGCTTTTCCGGAGGGGATGGTTACGGCGGGCAGCCCCGCATTAGTCCAGGGCAGGTTCAAACCGGGATCCCCTGTTGATTCAATGCCCTCCGGCGCCGGTCCCGGAGCGGCAGGAGTGACCCAGAGGCTGACTCCTTTTTCCCACATCACCGACTCCAACTCTTCTCTGAGTTCCTTCTGCTTCTTGCGGGCGGTCTCGAGTTCTGATTCAGATACATTTTGCCCTTTTTTGATCAGTTCTGCCGTGCGGGGCCGGTAGAGATCGGCAAAACGGTTGTACAGGTCTTCATGTTCCCGGGCCATCTCTCCCGAGATCAACTTACGGTGCCAGGAAGCTATACTTTCGATATCATCCAAAATGCTTACTTCTTTAATGACATATCCGGCTTCCCGGAGTATATCGAGCTGCTGCCGGTATGCCTTCATCCCTTCCGGCGAGACCTGCTGTTCCAGGTATTTGCCCCTGGGAACACCCAGCACAGGCTGGTAAGTGACGCTGATCTCCTGCCAGTTATAGCAGAGGTTTTCCGCGGCCAGAATCATCCCCCTGACATCCTGGGTAAATAAACCGACATGGTCGGCCGAAGGGGAAAAGTGGATTAAGCCCCCTGCGGGGATACGCTTAAAACTCGGCTTGAAACCGACAACCCCGCAGTAAGCCGCCGGCCTGTTTATGGAACCTATGGTCTGGGTCCCGAGGGTAAGCGGGCTGAATCCTGCTGCCACGGCTGCAGCTGAACCGCTGCTGGAACCGCCGGGAGTGTGCCCTAAATTATGGGGGTTCCTGGTCGGACCCGGTTCAAAGTAGGCGAACTCGGTGGTAACCGTCTTTCCCAGGATCAAAGCCCCGGCCTGGCGCAAGAATGTGACACAATCTGCTTCGGGCCCGGCAAACTCTTCTGGATCTATCCGGGTGTTGGCCCGGGTTACAAATCCATCTACATGGAAAACATCTTTAACTCCCACCAGGGACCCAAAAAGCGGAGGCCTGCTCTCAGGATTGGGGTAAATGTTTTGCAGCGCTTCCGCCTCGCCAAGCAGCCGCTCACGCCGTCCTGGCTCCGGAAGCAGGGTTTGCAATTCACCATCAAGTTTATCAATGCGGTCACATTGCCTGTTGATATAGTCTTTTAAACTAACCTTCTCATTGATTAAATCCTCCACCGCAGCGTAAAGGGGTGCCGGTTGAAGATACATATATTTTATACCTCCTTCTAAAAAATGGTTTCAAAGTAGTTCTTGCCTCCTGCACACTTGAAGTTGCCACTAAAACAAGTCCTGAAGCAAATTGCCGCCAAGATAGCGGTCACTGACTGTTTAGCCGCCAACCTGGCAGATGGCCTATTATAAAAACCAGAGGTCGAATAAGTGAGCAACCGTGCCGGCCATAATGCAAAAAACCAGGTGCAGGGTCATCCGAAGCAGGCTAAATTTCACACCCAGGAACCCGCATTCAAATGGAATCCTTGACAGTCCCAGCAGGGTCCACCCGGAAAGCATGGATATAGTTGTCCCCAGGCCCGCTCCCGAACCATAAATGGTGGCAATAATCGGGTATGAGGCATAAGGCCCGAAAGCCATAATCATACCGCCAAAGGTCCCCAGGATCACTCCTGTAAAACCTGCCTCCTGGGCTAACCAGCGTTTGATAAACTCTTCCGGAATCAATACCTCCAGGAAACCCGACAACAGAAGGGCGAGAAGTATCACCGGCAGGGCGATAATAAGCTGACGCAGGCCTGCCTGTATCCCTTCCATATGCCTGCCATGCTTAATGTTCAGAAAAAATAAGATTCCCGCTATGATAAAAAAAATAATGGTGGTCACAACCATCTCTATTCTCCCTCTTCCCAGGAAGCTCCGGCCACACCCTGCGGGAAAAACCGCCAGCTGATCAAGCCCATAATAAAGGGCACAGGAAAGGTCAATATATTACGCAGGATGGCTATCCAGGGGGTAATCAGGCTGATTTCAAGCGGTAGCCTGGTAAAATCATAGGTCTGCTTGCCGGAAACGAAAGAAAATAAGAGATAAAAAGAGATCCCCTTTCCTTTAAACCCGGCCAGGAAAGGATAAAAAATATAAGGACCGCCGGGAAACAGGCCTCCGGCGATGGAACTGATGGCTATTCCCCTGCCCCCGGCATATTTTTGCATCCACCCCTTAATCATATCCGAAGTAACCAGGGTTTGCAGCTGGCCAATAACCAGGAATGCGGCAAATATCATTAACAAAGCCTGGGAGGCCGTCATGCCCGCAGTTAAAAACCCTTCTGTAACCAGCTCGAAGCCACCGGTTATATAGGCAATTGCCAGCAAAATCAGGGTTACAACGGCCAGGATGATGGCTGTATTCCTCATCAAAAAACCTCCTTACTGGTTTTCAAGCTGTAATCCGGCTAAAAATGCTTTCAGACCGGGAGCCAGATCGTCTCGCCTGAGCGCATATTCAATCGTGGCCTCAAGAAAACCAAGACGATCGCCAACGTCATAGCGCCGTCCCTCAAAGGTATAAGCCCATACCGGGCGTCGGGCGGCCAGAGTGTTCAGGGCATCGGTAAGCTGGATCTCTCCTCCCGAGCCCGGTGGTGTATGTTCAAGAATGCTGAATATCTCCGGGTCTATGATATAACGGCCCAGGACGGCAAGGTCGGTCTTAGCCTCTTCGCGGGCCGGTTTTTCGGTAAGGCGGGTGACTTTTACTACGGATCCTTCCGGATCATCGGATTCTACAGCCCCGTACTTATGGATTTGATCAAAACCAACCCGGCGTACTCCCAAAACAGTGCTTTCTTTCCGGGCATAAATCTCGGCCATTTGCCCGATACAGGGCACCCGGGCATGGATCACATCATCACCCAGCAGCACCGCGAAAGGTTCGCTACCGACAAAACGGCGAGCGCAGTAGACTGCGTGCCCCAGTCCCAGCGGTTCTTTCTGGCGGATATAAAATATATTGGCCAGGTTGCTAATTTTCTTCATGTCTTTTAGGTCCTGCGTTTTATTCTTCTGTTCTAAAACCAGTTCCAGTTCAATGCTCCGGTCAAAATGATCCTCAATAGCCTGCTTATTGCGGCCGGTAATGATTAATATATCTTCGATGCCCGCTTCAACCGCTTCTTCCACCACATACTGGATAGTTGGCCTGTCAACGATGGGCAGCATTTCCTTAGGTTGGGCCTTGGATGCCGGTAAAAAACGGGTTCCCAAACCCGCAGCCGGTATAACCGCTTTTCGAATTTTCATCCCGGAAGTTCACCCCCTGGTAGATTATAAAAACCTGTAATTGTAAAATTCTATAACCCGGGTTTGTTTCCCTTCCTGAAGTCGGTATTAACTACCTGCACATGGGTTGAAGGATTTAAAATAAGGCGGGCGAAGTATTAAATAACCGGGATTAATTTCAGTTCCTTAACAAAACAGACCTGTAATTAATCTTTAACAGGCACCAAGTAAAGGCTTGAATTTGCAGTAACAGCAAGGGCTGAAACAGCCTGGCCAACAGGATGTCAGCCACCGGCGAGGACCGGGGATGACAAAAGTCAAGGAAGGCCCGTTCGAAAGGCCAAAGCTGAGTTGTTGCATTTTCGGCCTCAAAGATTAGGAGGTTTTAATGATGAAGACCATGCGGGCAGCCCAATTAACGGAGCCGGGTAAACCTCTGCAGCTGGTTGAAGTCCCCGTACCAAAACCAAAGCGAGGGGAAGTACTGCTTAAAGTAAAAGCGGCTGGTATTTGCAGTTCCGACTTGCACTACCAGGATGGAAGAAGCAAGGTAACCAGGCTGCCAATCACGCTCGGCCATGAAGTGGCAGGTGAAATTGTTGAATGCGGTGAAGCTGTAAAAGGGCTCGCGGTCGGTGACCGGGTTTCGCTTTTTTACCTGGTCACCTGCGGAGAATGTATGTCCTGCTGCACCGGAAATGATAATTACTGCAACGAGGCTGAAATGCTGGGCAAAAATATTGACGGAGGGTTTGCCGAATACCTGACAATCCCCGCCCGTAACGCCTTTCCTTTTCCCAATTCGATCCCATTTTCCCAGGCTGCTCTTTTTACCGACGCCGTAGCGACTCCGTTCCACGCTTTAAGTCGAGCAAAAGTTAAAACCGGGGATAGTGTTTTAATAATCGGTATTGGCGGGCTTGGTCTGCATGCTGTGCAAATTGCAAAAATTATGGGAGCCGGGCAGGTTATTGCCATGGACCTGGACCAGGACAAACTGGACCTGGCCCAAAAAGTGGGGGCCACCGCTGTAGTCAACCCCGGCCATGAGAATCCGGTTGAAAAAGTAGCTTCCTTAACCGGTGGCGGCGCCGATGTAACGGCTGAATTAATCGGCCTGCCCGTAACAGTCAGGCAGGCAATCGACTGCACTGCGATTGGAGGCCGGACTGTTATCGTAGGCATTTGCCCGGAGGACGTAGTAATAAACCCCTATCACGATCTTTTGCTGTCAGAGAGGACACTTTTGGGCAGCGCCGACCAGAGCAGGGCTGATTTCCCGGTGATCATCGAACTGGCTGCCCGGAACAGGCTCGATATGTCTTATTCGGTTACCAGAGAACTGCCCCTGGATGAAGTTAACCGGGGTCTGGAGATGCTCAGGAAAAAAGAGGAAAACATCGTCAGGCTGGTTGTAACTTTTCCCTGATCCTGACAAACCTATAAAATGGCTGATGGCACCAAAAAAATTATCCGGTCTCAGTTTCCCAGTGCAGACCGTCTCCTTTTTCCACGGTAACCAGTTCCGGGAACTCCTCCCTGACCCTGGCATCAACTTCAGGAGGAACAATCGGCTCTGAAGGTTCCTGAAGGATCTGGGCAGCGAGTTCTTCCGCCCTTTTCCAACTATCCTTGCTGCCGGCGTCAATCCAGCGGTGGTAGGGTTGGCGATCGCTGGCTTTGGGCGCAAAACTTTCAGTGCGCATGTACTTTACCGTGTGCTCCTCGCTGAGGTAGTTACCACCCGGTCCTACTTTGGCTATAATATCGTAAGCCAGTGAATCCTGGTTAACTTCGATACCCCGTAAGGTCCGCAGGCAGCTGCCGACTATATCGTTGTCTATAATGTACTGGGCATAAGATACAGTAAGAGCGCCATCAAGCATCCCAAAAGCTTCATGAATGAAGTTGCCTCCGGCCAGGGCGGCCAGCATGGCCGTAGTTGCGCCCTCGTGGGCGGCCTGGGCGTCGGGCAGCTTGGAGTCGGTGGTGCCCACAGTAAGATAGCAGGGAAGGCGGTAATAATGGGCCATCTGGGTAATCGCGGCGTTCATCAAACCGGATTCGATACTCCCCATCAAAAATGACATGGTCCGCATATCCATGGTTACCGGGACGGCGCTGTAAAGAACCGGGGTGCCGGGGTTTACCAGTTGGGTAAGCATAACTCCCATCAAAGCTTCCGCATTTTGCTGGACCAGGGTGCCGGCCAGGGTGATCGGCGCTGTCGCGCCGGCAGCTGGAGCGGTGGATGTAGCCAGGGGGAGACCGTAACCCGCTACTTCCATAATGTACTCCGCATGCTCAGGGCTGATTTTAAGTGGACTGGTAATTGAAGATATAAAACCAACAAAAGGCCTGCGCTGCAGTTTTTCCAGACCCCCGGCGATAATTGAAGCAATTCTTATTGAATCTTCCAGCCCCTGTTTGCTAAAAATACCACCCATAACCGGTTTACCGGTATTCAAAAAAGCCTGGTACTTGGTATTGATATCCACAGTCTCTATATTGATATCATGCGGGTAAAGGGGATTGATAAAAAAGTTCAGGTATTCCAGCCTGTCGGCAAGGCGGGCCAGTTCTGCGACATCGTGAATAGCTCCGGGGCGCTTATTGCGCTCCAGGTCCAGGACATAAAGGGCCAGCCCACCGGTGCCAAAGTTAACCTTTTTGCCGCCAATGGTAATATCTTTTCCCTGCTGACGGCCGTAAAAAACGAACTCGGCCGGGGCCTGCTTAATACAGCGCGAAACAAGATCCCGGGTCACATAGATCCGGTGCCGGTCATGATCAACCGTGGCCCCGCTCTTTTCAAACAGTTCGAGGGCCGGAGGATAATTAATTTCAAAACCTACATTTTCCAGCACCCTGAGGGTTGTTTCATGGATCTGGCTTATTTCTTTTTCTGTAAGGACATTATAGCCCCCGCCTTCATAAATCGGCCTTTCCATAGTACCTGTCCCCCCGTCATTCTTTAATATATGCCCTGCTGCTTCAAACACTTTTACTTCTCATTGATGGTTTCCCACTTTTGGACCATGGCCCGAATCAAATCCGCCCTGGTTATAATGCCTACAAGCTTGCCCTTTTCATCAATCACCGGAATGCGATTGATGCCATTGTCATACATCAAGCGGCTCACTTCATAAAGGCTGGTATCTTCCTTAACCGATAACACATCTGCTGTCATTAATGTTTCCACAGTGGTGGAAGCTACCAGTTCTATTACTTCCACACCCCGGTGCGTGATATCGACATGGAGAACTTCCTTGCCTTTGGTAAATACCTGGTGTGGATCCCGTAAAGGTTGTCCGATAATCTGCTGAGTATATCGCAAAATATCAGTTTCAGATATGATCCCAATCACGTTGTCCTGATCGTCAATGACCGGCATACCGCTAAAACGGTTTTCATCCAGAATCTCTGCCGCCCTCTTCAGTGACGTGTCCGGTTTAACACTAATCACCGGAGACTTCATGACTTCTTTAGCCAACACCGCCATATTAATCCCTCCATAATAGCTTGTCAATAGATCTTTCCAACCAACGATACAAATCAACCGCAAACATTCTAAAAGCAACACTCTTAAAGCGTATATAAAACGAAAGGAGCAAGCAAGAATGGCACCTGCTTGCCCCTTCTTAAACTGGCTGTTTTCCCTTGCTGCATGTTCTGCAGTCTTTTTGTTTATTGTTTCTCGTATTCTCCTCTACCATATTGCATTTTCCCTTACTCTTCGATGAACCCTTCTTCGAGCAACCATTCTTCTGCCACCTCAAAGGGTTCGTAACCTTCTACATCAACTTTCAAGTTCAGGTCGGACATAACCTCCGGAGTTAGTTCGGCTGCTATCGGGTTGAGAATCTCAGCTATTTCCGGATATTCCTCCAGGGCATCTCCACGGACTACCGGTGCACAGTTGTAAACCGGGTGGAAGTCCTGATCGTCTACCAGGGTAACAAGATCATACTCGGCAATCCGGGCATCTGTCGCAAAACCCATTGCTGCAGCATGCTCTTTCTCGTTTAAAGCTCCGTAGGTGATACCGGTATCCATTACCTCAAAGTCTTCAAACTCAAAGCCGTAATGCTCCTGCAATTCCGGCAAGCCGTCATCGCGGGCTTCATATTCGTGGTTAGTAGCGAATGACCACTCACCCGGTTCGGGAGCGTCAACATCTTCATTGATCGCTTCGGCCAGGTCACTGATTGTTTCAATGCCCAGCTCTTCAGCATCTTCCCGGCGCATCATGATCGTGTAGGTGTTATCAAACGGAGTTTTGTCCAACCAGTGCAAATCATTTTCTTGCTGATCCCACGAAGCAACAGTATCATAAGCTTCATCAGCATCAAAAATCGGCTCAGCTTCCTTGAACTCAACTAAGGCTGTACCGGTGTATTCCCAGTACAGGTCCAGGTCTCCTCTAATCAAAGCTTCGCGGCATATTACAGTTCCGCCCAGGTTGGTTTCATCCACTGTCGGGATACCGGCATCCTCCAGAGCCTGTATCGCTATCTGACCCAGGATCAACTGCTCGGTAAACTCTTTGGATCCCACTGATATGGTCGGCTCCTCGGGCTCACAACCCATCACAAACAGCAAACCTACCAGGAAAACCAAAACAAACGACAGTGCTATAACCCGTTTGATCCTCATAAAGTGAGTAACCCCCTTTCAATAATTATCCAGGTTGGGAAACAAGGGGAAAACAGCCCTTACTTTTGTTTGTTTCCAAAAACCGCCAGAATTTGCAAGTCCAGCAAGTCTCAAAAGGGGCTGTTCTCCCTTAATCTACAATCTATTCTTTTATGTGTTTACGGCTGGTAAAATACCAACCTTACTACTCGATAAAGCCTTCTTCACGAAGCCATTCTTCAGCCACTTCGCGGGGCTCCATATCTTCCATGTCTACTTTCATGTTCAGTGAAGACATTACTTCCGGGGTTAATACTACTGCTATCGGGTTGAGAATATCCTCAATTTCAGGGAACTCATCCAGGATTTCCTGGCGAACCACCGGTGAACAGTTATAAACCGGGTGGAATTCCTTATCATCCACCAGGTTGACCAGGTTGAACTCAGCAATACGGGCATCGGTTGCAAAGCCCATTGCGGTAGCATGCATTCCATCATTCAAGGCGCCGTAGGTGATACCAAGGTCCATGACTTCGTAATCTTCAAACTGGAAGTCATAGTGGACCTGCAGCTGCTCCAGGCCGTCATCGCGGGCCTCGTATTCATGGTCTGTAGCAAAGGTCCACTCGCCCGGCTCGGGAGCTTCAACGCCTTCATTAATCGCGTCAGCCAGGTCGCTGATAGTTTCAATGCCCAGCTCATCAGCATCTTCCTGGCGCATCATGACGGTGTAGGTGTTGTTGAACGGTGTTTTTTCCAGCCAGACCAGGTCATTTTCGGCCAGATCCCACTCGGAAATAGTAGCGTAGGCTTCTTCAGGATCGGTAATTACATCATGGCCCATAAACTCAACCAGGGCTGTACCGGTGTATTCCCAGTACATACCGATGTCTCCTCTTTCAAGCGCTTCGCGGGCAATTACCGTCCCCCCGAGGTTGGTTTCATCTTCTGTCGGGATACCGGCATCTTCCAGGGCCACCAGGGCAATCTGGCCCAGGATCAATTGCTCGGTAAACTCCTTCGAGCCGACGGTTACCGTAGGCTCATCAGGCTCGCAACCCATTATAAACAGCGAACCTACCAGAAACATCAATACTAACGACAGCGCCAACAATCTTTTCATACCCATAATCTTCATCTACCCCTTTCATTTTTTAATATCCAGTTTGGAAAACAGCCAAGCTTTTATTCTAGTATAACATCTATAGGAAACCAGGTTCTACCCGGGCCCGGCATGGCAATTGCTTTAGGCCCAGCGCACTACCCTTTCTTCAACTTTACCGATCAAGTAGTCGAGTAAAATAGCAGTCACTGCGGCGATAACAGCCCCATTGACAATAATCATATCCCGGTGAACCGAAAGACCGGTTACAATCAGGTCCCCCAGGCCGCCGCCGCCGATAAAGGTAGCAAGGGTCGCAGCCCCGACATTGATCACAATCGCCGTCCTGAGGCCGGCCACGATAATCGGAAAGGCTATGGGCAGTTCAATTTTCGTCAAAATACGAATTGGACGCATGCCCATACCCCGGGCCGCTTCTATAATGTTATGTTCAACACCGTCAATACCGGCAAAAGTATTTCTCAGGATCGGTAAAATCGAATAAAGGAACAGGGCAAATACCGCAACATTGAACCCCAAACCCAAAATGGTATAAAACAGAGCCAGCACCGCCAGGCTGGGCACGGTCTGGCCAATATTGACTACGGTTTCCATAACCCGGCCGATCCGGTAGAGGCTGGGCCGGGACAGCATAATCCCCCCGGCCACACCGACGATAGTAGCCCCGGTCATCGATACCAGGAGCAGCCCCATGTGTTCCCTGATCACCCTGAATACTCGCTCATAAGTGAGCATCCGGGCTACGATGGAGTCAGTAGGATTGTTAACAGAATAGATCACAATTACTGCCGCAATCCCGATCATGATCAGCGGGATACCTATCCAGACCCACAATGTTCGGAGCATAGTTAACTATCCTCCTTGACCACATTGAGCAGATCGCCCAGGGTGATTGTTCCTGCATACTGGTCATCTTCATTAACTACAGCCACATACCCCTCGCCGATCTCAAGCATAACCGACAGGGCGTCGTTTAAAGTGGCATCACTGGTTACGGTATCAGAAACATCCTGGCAATAGTCGCCGGCAACTTCTCCGCCAGTCTTTCGCTTCAAGTCATTAACGCCGATAACTCCTTTTAATTTATTATCTTTGTCAACCACAATAACCGACCTGATATCGCTATCTGCAAGCGATTTTTCAATATCATCCTTTTTCGCATCTTCAGGGATCGGCTTACCCCGGTCAACGTCTTCTAAAATTTCATTAATCCGGATCAAATGCAGGCGCTTGATGGAACGGTTACGCCCGACCAAATTTGAAACAAATTCGTCAGCCGGAGCGCTGAGCAAATCGCTGGGGGTATCGTGCTGGATTAGTTCACCTTCTCTCATTACGGCAATGGTATCACTCATTTTAATCGCTTCATCAATGTCGTGGGTAACAAATACAATGGTTTTGCCCATTCGTTCCTGGATCCTTAAAAACTCGTTTTGCAGGCGGGCCCTGGTAATCGGGTCAACCGCGCCAAACGGCTCGTCCATCAGCATGATTGGCGGATCGGAAACCATGGCCCGGGCCACACCGACCCGTTGGCGCTGGCCACCGCTCAGGGCTGTTGGATATCGATCCTTGAACACGTCGGGATCAAGCCCCACCAGGGTCATAACTTCTTTCACCTTTTCTTTTGTCTTATCTTTTGGCCACTGTTTTTCATTGGGGACGGTGGCAATGTTTTCTTCGATGGTCATATGGGGGAATAACCCGATTTCCTGGATCACATAACCGATATCCAGGCGCAGTTTAATCGGATCCATTTGCAGGGCATTTTCACCGCGAATATAAATTTTCCCTCCGGTCGGCTCATAGAGGCGGTTAATCATTTTCATGGTCGTTGTCTTGCCACAGCCCGAAGGGCCAACCAGGACGCAGACATCCCCCTCTTTAATTTCCAGGTTAAGCTCTTTTACAGCGGGAATATTATGCCCCGGAAATACTTTAGTTAATCCTTCCAGTTTTATCATAATTTAATTACCCTCCCTTGTCCTGCCTTCTACCGCAAAACGTTTCTCTCCATAATAGAAGAGATAGTCGAAGGCAACTGCGATAATGGAAACTCCAATGGCGCCGGCAATAATCATCGGCTGATGTCCTCTCGAAATGCCGGAGAAGATTAGCTCCCCGAGTCCGCCTGCCCCAACGTAAGCGGCAATGGCGGCAATGCCGATCATCATCACGGCGGCGGTGCGGACACCGGCCATGATTACCGGCCTGGCCAGAGGAATTTTTATTTTAAAAAGAATGCGCCGCTCCGTCATTCCCATTCCCTTGGCCGCTTCAACAATTGCCGGGTCTAACTCCCTGATTCCGGTGTAGGTATTTCTTACAATCGGCAGCAAGCTGTATAGAACCAGGGCTATAACTCCGGTGGTAAAACCGATCCCAAACAAGGGAACCATGAAAGCAAGCATGGCCATACTGGGAATAACCATCAAGACCTGACAAATGCCCAGGACAGTCTGGGCAATACTTTCATAGTAGCTGATAATAATACCGACCGTTACAGAAATAGCAACTGCAATGATCAGGGTCAATACAACCAGCCATAAATGCTCCAACATCAATTCCATCAACATTTCGCTGCGACGGGAAATCCAGTTGACCGTTTGCATGAAAAGCCCGGGGTCATCAGACTGCGCAGATAGCAACATGCCGTTACCCGCCGCCCTTAGCACATCAAATACCGCCCATAATAATTGGTCCATGAATCAGCAATCACCCTCTCTTTTTTAATAAAAAAGTTATTAGCTAAACTAATGGGTAGTCCACACATACAAAAGCTGGTAGGTTTATAAAGCCGGGAACTGACCCAGGAGAAAACACGATTGTTTTTTTACAGCGCAGTTTATTGAGTATTCCTATAAAATTCAAGCACTTCGATAATATTGTGGTTGGGTCTTTTTCTGTTTAAATTATTTCATATAAAGATACCTGTTACAACTCATATATTTAGCAGTATTATAAAGTTATTCAGCCTGAAAAGCAGTTTTAGGCAAAAATATTGCTATAAAGACGATTGAGGGCAGCACAACCTCTCTTTAAAGCATTCAATTAGGCTATAAGGCTTAAAAATTCTGCTTATTTAACAATCTGAATAATACCGACCAGGCCGTGTCCAAGACCGTGGCCCTGCTGGAGGTTCATCTCCAGGCTGCGAATAGCATAACCCAGCTGGGCTTCGATCAAATCAGCCCTGATGTCGCCGTAAAGCCCCCGGCTACCTTCCAGGGATTGGCGCATTACCCGGTAAGCTTTCTCCAGTGGCTTCACATCGGTTTGCGGCGGGTAGGGCAACAACTCTTCGTCGCTGTCATAATGCTCCATCAGCACCATGGTATAATCAACCAGCGCATTCCAGCTATCGGCCAGCTTTTGAAGGGCTTCATTCTGCCAGTCAAAACCTTCCCTGGGTATATAATTAACTTTGAGATCAGGGAAGTAGGTCCTTAAGCCGCGCTCAAAAAGTGAGGAAACCATCAAGCGCAGGGGCTGGGCATTGCCGTTGTAAGTCCCGGTTTCAATGTGCCGACCCACAAACAGGGAGCGATCAAAGAAACGGAGGACTTTCAACTGCACTCCGGCCTTGCGAGCCGCTCTTTCCAGGATTCTAAATACTTCTTCTGGCGTCATGAGGCGCATGGGAAAAGAAGAAAGCTCCACCTGCTCCCTTTCTTCTTCCTGATAAAGATAATTGATCACATAATCCATGTAGGTAACTTCTTCCGGATCATGGGTCCACAGGTTCTGCCACTCGTAAGAGTAGCGCCCTAGAAAATCAGCCAGGACCAGGCTTCCGTTTTGAGCGTGCTTGCCTATGTCGACAAACAACTTTTCCAGCTCTTCGTTGTTGCAATGCGATAGGGTTCCGTAGGAAGTAAAGTAAAGGTCGTAGCCATCTTCACCCTCTTCCACGGGCAGCCCGTTGGAAAAGTCCCCTTTACAGAAGTTGACATGCTCGTAATCGCCAAAAAGGTTCTCCGCTTCTTTCAGCAGTTCAATGCTGAGGTCAATTCCCTTGTATTGATCCATCATGTCATCCTGGATCAGGCGGGTATCAAATTGCGACAGCCTGGCCTGGCGGGCCATTTTGCTGAGCAGTTCATAACCATCACCGGTTCCGCAACCCAGGTCGTAAAAACGCAGTCCTTCTCCATTTTTGTTTACCTTCAACTTAACCATATCCTCTAAATATGGCCTTAAGTAATAAGAAGTAATAAAGTCTTCAAAATGAATACGAACATGGTCATACTTACAGCGCAGTCCCTGAACCTGTTCGCTATATCTTCCATGCCGTATCGCTTCTTGGTATGCTTTATCGGCATCCATACTATTTTTTCCCTCCCGATAATAATTGCTCTGCTGCCCGAATAGCGGCAAAGGCATCTTTTCCGTAAGCATCGGCTCCTATTTCGTCCGCAAAATCATCAGACGTAGGCGCTCCACCGATAATTACCTTAATTTTATCCCGCAGGCCTTTATTCTCCAGCTCCTTGATTACATCCTCCATGTTAACCATGGTTGTATTAAGCAGGGCGGAAAGCCCGACTAAATCAGCCTTCTCTTCTTCAGCCGCTTCAACTATCCGGGCTGCAGGCACATCGATGCCCAAATCTACCACATTAAAACCGGCCCCTTTAAGCATAATTGAAACCAGGTTTTTGCCTATGTCGTGCAAATCCTTCTCTACCGTGGCCATAATCACTTTCCCTTTGCCTTCGCTTGCGCCTTCGCCGGCCAGATGCGGTTCCATTACTTTCATGCCGGCCTCCACAGCTTCGGCTGCAGTCAGCATGTCGGGGATAAAATATTCTCCCGTTTCATACTTCTGGCCGACCTGTTCCATACCGGCGCTTAAACCTTTAAGCAATATCGTATTGGTATCGATTCCGCTGTCCAACGCTTCCTGGACCAGTTCCGCAACGCCCGGTTCCCCGGCGTAATCCTCCTCAATACCCTCATCCTCTTTGTTGCGCCGTCCCTGCAGGACGTTTTCCACTATACGTTCAATCAATTCATCTTTCAATATTCTTCCTCCTTAACTTCACTGTCTGAATAATTTAAGTCAGTATAACCGGCCGTACCATCCTGGTGACCGGATTTAATATTAATAATCCTTTTAGAGCCTTAACCAAACCGCTTAATTTGCATAAGGGTTTAACCGCGGCAGCAAACCGGGTGTCTTCTCAAAAATGCTTTTGCATACATCTTCCGGCAGATGCTGCGGTTTCTCTTCCTCAAGCTGTTTAAAACGCTCATGAAGTTTAAGCAGAGTCTGATCTTGATCATCAGCCTCTCCTTCAAATGGGAAACCTTCAAAGATACCGCCTTTGCGCAGCATTTTCCGGGCATAACGGGCATACATCCGGTAAGGGCTGTTCATTACTTCTTCTACCACTTTCCGGGTCTTATCCGCCGCTTCGGTTGTTACACCGCTTTCCCGGTGCAGGAACTTGACCATGCCAATCTGGTGGTTATCAAGCACCGCCTGTTCGGGAGAAAAAGTTTGGGTTTTATCAAGCAGCCCGAAAGCATAATGCACCAGATCCGGCGCGGCAAAAGGTACTGCCGTATAGGTAAACATTTTTTCCACAGCGGCTTGAACACCGGGCACTTTGGCGTCTCCCACTCCGGCTGTTGAGTAACAGGGCACCTTGTAGTAACGGGCCATCTGAGCACAGGCCATATTGTAATGGCAGAATTCAGGCACACCGTACATATCGTGCAGATCGTCCATGCGGGCCCGAACCGGCACTGCGCCATATATAACCGGCGCTCCCGGGTTGGCCAGCTGGTTAATGACAATCCCGGTCAACGCTTCAGCATTTACCTGGGCCACCATGCCCAGCTCGTCGATCGGAGCGGTTGAGCCGCCCTGGGGCGAGGTGGAAATAACTACCGGTAGGCCCATCCGGGCGATGGCAATCAGCTTTTCGGCAGTTTCCGCCACTACCTGGAGGGGACTTTTGATAACGCTGGTAATAAAAGAAGTAACCGGGTTATTAACCAGTTCATCCCGGCCTCCGGCAATAATTTCTGCCATACCAACTACCTGCTCGAGCTGGTTGAAATCGGCAATACCTCCGACAACCGGCTTGGTTATATTGTTTAGAGATGCAAAAAAGACATTTACATCTTTGTTGTCAGTAGTAATATCTTCATCCTGAACATTGACATTACGAATAAAAAAGTCGAGGTTTTCCAGGTTATTGGCCAGGTGGGCCGAACGGGAAAGAAAACTGAGGTTGCCACGGCTTTTTTTCATGACCGGAAAAACTTGCTCTCTTCCATCTTTCTTGGAGCTAAAAGTTTCCGGTTCAATTTCCAGCCAGTAGTTCGTTTCCGAACCGCTGCCAAAATGAACCCGACTCTCTTCAGCATCCATAACTACTTTGTTTTCGGGATTTCTTGCTCCAAGGGTCACTTTCGAGGGCGCCGTATCCAGGGCCTGCCTGACCACTTTTTCCGGAATGCTTACCCACCAGGCATCGTGCTCCCCTTCCCGGGTAGCCTTTACTTTAGCTCCGGCTTTTTCCAGCATGGTAACGCTTTCTTCGTGGTAGCAGAGAATACCCGGGTTCTCCAGTAGATCCAGGGAAGTGCGGTTAATTATTTCAACCTGTTCCCGGCTTAATCTTTCATAGGGTTTACCAACTATTACTCCTCTTTGGCTCAATCGTCCAGCCCGGTTATATTACCGGGCTGTTCACCTCCTTTAGTTACTAGTAGCAAAACTGCGGGTCATTTTAGAAAGGCCGAAATAACTCCGGCTTTAAATAAAAAAACCGTATCACATCGTCCAGGGCGCGCCTGATCTTGATTGTTATACGGGTGTTTAATTAAGTGTTTCAAAATAGCCCGGCCCGTTTACCGGAGGCGCCTTTCTATGGCTGCCGATTCAGGCAACCTTTACTATATAATTATGTCATATTGCCTGCCCGTTAGCAAAAGGGAAAAGGGGCAGTAAAATTAAGGATATTACTAGGATATAGAGTATTATATGATAAATCATGCCAACAATAAGCAAATACCCTTCGAGAGCACAGCCTATTGGGATTGTTGTTGTTTTTTTTGAGCTGCCTTTATGAATCGACGCCACCATTATGTTATAATGATGGTTAATTTGGAAAGTACGGGTATTTATTCATGAAATCACTCGGCGGCCGTTTGGCCGAAAAAATAACTAAAAACAGGGATTTAAGAAAGCCTTCCGAAAGAAGCCGGGTTGGCATGATCGTAAGCTGGACCAGTGTGGTTGGCAATATCTTTCTAACACTTTTAAAGCTGGTATTCGGCCTGCTTACCAACAGCCTGGCCCTGATAGCCGATGCTGTGCACAGCGCCTCCGACATATTTTCATCGCTTGTGGTTTTAATCGGTTTTCTTGTAGCCGGCAAAAAAGCGGACAGTGAACATCCGCACGGGCACGGCCGAACCGAATACCTGGCCGGCCTGGTAATCGGAATGATATTAATTGCAGCCGGCGGCGCTTTCATCTACAGCGCTTACAACCGCTTGGCCGGTGAAGTTATTGCCACCCCGTCCATAACCGCCATCATAGCTGTAATCGCCGGCATTATTCTTAAAGAATCCATGTATTATTTCTCCGCCCGGTTGGGCCGCTTGATCGATTCTGACACCCTTGTAGGTGATGCCTGGCATCACCGGAGTGACTCCCTATCTTCCATCCTGGTTTTGGTGGCCCTGATCGGTGGATACTTCGGTCTCTATGCCCTTGATGCCTTTTTTGGAATTGCCATTGCCCTGTTCATAATTTACACAGGCCTAAAAATACTCCGCAATTCCTGCAGCCGGCTTCTCGGCGCCGCCCCCGCAGATGAAATGCAAAAAGAAATTGTCGAGTGCGCCAGGGAAATCGAGGGCGTGATTGATGCTCACCGGCTGGAAGTGCACGACTACGGGTCATGGAAAGTGATAACTATCCATGTCGAAGTAAACGGCTATCTCAGCCTTGAAAAAGCGCATGAGATTGCTCAAAAGGTAGAAGACCATGTCTGCAGCAGGTTTCACTGTAAAACGATAGTCCACCTGGATCCGGTAGAAGAGCCACCTGCCCCGGAACAATAAACTGCCCTACAGCTCCCACTGCCTATAACCGGCAACCAGTACCCGGTAGCGCCGTTTTTCAACGAAGTAACCTGCCAACCTATTATTTGCATCTTAAATCCTGATACGAAAATATTTTTTAAGTCTCCGCATTTATGAAAGGCCGCCCCCGGCGGCCTTATTATTAAATCCCTCAACCGCCACCGCCAAAACCAATGCTCTGCACAATACCGTTTTCAAGGACAATCGGGACCTTGTCGGCCTTGTACTCCTGGCGGGCTCTTTTTAAAGCTTCCCGATCCCTGCTAACATTATAAAGCTTATAATCCACGCCCTTCTTTTTAAGCACTTCAATTTGTTTTTCACAGTACGGGCAACCGTCCTTGACATACACTTCAAGCATTTCAACACCTCCATAAAATATGCACCAGGATTAATAATTTCAGGCAAGTATGTATATAATCTGGTAGTGGCCGGGTATTTAATTACTATTGTTTTTATTATAATTGCCTGCGCCAACCCTGACAAGGTAAGATCCTTTTATGAGTGAGCCGTTAGCCTTCAGTAAGAGTTCCAAATAAGTTGATAGAGGACCGGACCTCCTGAAGGATATACTATGCAAGACAAGGCTGCTGCTGAACCATGATCTGCATCATGCGCCAGGGAAAACTGATAATTCAATACCTGAACTCCTATATACTATATGGGATATATGGTATATGAGGGCCTATCCTTGACTTTAAGGCTGCGCTTGATTATAATTTCAGCCAGAACTGACTGTCATTTTAAACGGGAAAATAGCTCACGGGAAGGCAACTTTCCCCGTGAGTTAATTTTTTTGAGGAGGAATTTAAATTGCGGATCGCCCTGGCCCAGCTTAATCCAACTATCGGAGCCCTGGAGCAGAACCTAAAAAAAGTTAAAGAATACTATCAAGCGGGTTTGGAGAGGGAAGCAGACCTGGTGGTTTTCACCGAATTAGCACTGCCCGGCTATCCACCCCGGGACTTGCTCAACTACAAAGGATTCCTGGATAAAGAACGTTCGTTAATTACAGAAGAGCTGATGCCTTTAACAGCAAAGACCGGCGTCCCCATCCTGATCGGCGCCAACCACCGCCAGGGTAACAGGTTATACAATGCGGCCCTGCTTTTGGAAAACGGTGCAATCAAATCAACCCAGTTAAAAACCCTGCTTCCATATTTCGATGTCTTTGACGAAACCAGGTACTATACGGCCTGCCAGGACCGGAAAATCGAGATGCTGGGAGACATCCCAACGGCCGTCACTGTATGTGAAGATATCTGGAACGATATGGAATATTTTAGCGATCCACTTTATGATATCGACCCGCTGGAAGGGTTGTTCGCCCAGGGCGCCCGCCTGCTTATCAACCTCTCCGCCTCTCCTTACCATTACGGCAAACACGCCCTGCGGGAAGATATGCTGCCTTACCTGGCCAAAAAATATAACACGGCCGTAATATATCTTAACCAGGTGGGCGCAAACGACGAACTGGTTTTTGACGGCTCGAGCCTGGTCTACAACAACCGCGGAGAATTACTCTACAGGGCTCCCATAGACAAGGAGGAACTTTTTATAGTAGAAACTGAAGACCTCTTTAAGCCGGCTTCAAAAATAGTTTCTCCCGACCGGGACGATATCGAAACCATTAAACAGATCCTGGAAATAGGAACCAGGGATTATTTATCCAAAACGGGCTTCAGCAAGGCAGTCCTCGGTTTGAGCGGCGGGATCGACTCTGCGGTTGTCGCCGCCCTGGCAGCAGAAGCCCTGGGACCGGAAAAAGTGCTCGGCATACTTATGCCTTCCCCTTATTCAAGCAGACACAGTATTGAAGATGCCCTGGAACTGGCTGAAAACCTGGGCATCAGCTACCGCACTATCAGGATCGATGAACCCTTCGACACTTTTATCAACTTGCTGAACAAAGGAGAAGGCCCCATAATGGACCTGGCAGAAGAAAACCTGCAGGCCCGCCTGAGGGGTTTGATTTTGATGCAGGTATCAAACCGGGAAGGTTACCTGGCCCTGGTTACCGGAAACAAATCGGAACTGGCCGTAGGTTACAGCACCCTGTACGGGGATATGGCCGGCGGCCTGGCCATACTGGCCGATGTCCGTAAAATGATGGTTTACGATCTGGCCCATCATATCAACGACTTGCACGGGAAAAAAGTCATCCCTGAAAGGGTTATCACCAAGGCCCCTTCGGCGGAACTCCGGCCGGACCAGAAAGACGAAGATTCCCTGCCACCCTACAGCCTCCTTGATCCCATCCTGGAGCTTTACCTGGAAAAAAACTGTTCTCCTTCGGAGATTGTTGCTGAAGGATATGACGAGGAAACGGTCAAACAGGTCGTTAGAATGGTTGACGTGTCGGAGTACAAACGGCGCCAGGCTGCCGCAGGGCTCCGTATTACCTCCAATGCTTTTGGGGTCGGCAGGCGGATGCCCATGGCCCGCGGCTTCGAATATTTCTAAAAACCGGTTTCGCGGGTTATAATTGTTCAAAATAAACGAAAACATCCCTACTTACTGGGGCAGTATTGATGAATATAAACAAGTAAACCGGAACAGGTGATTGCATAAAATGACCAGAGGAAACAAGAACAAAACAATATTCCGGCCAAATACTCCGGGGCCGGGTTACGACGTCATTGTAATAGGCGCCGGTCATGCCGGATGTGAAGCAGCCCTGGCCGCCTCCAGGCTTGGCTGCCGGACCCTGCTTTTGTCGCTCAACTTAGACATGGTTGCTTTCATGGCCTGCAACCCTTCACTGGGCGGACCGGGCAAAGGACACCTGGTCCGGGAAATAGACGCCCTGGGGGGAGAAATGCCTCGTATAGCCGACAGAAATATTTTACAGGTGCGCATGCTTAATACCGGCAAAGGCCCGGCCGTACAGGCCCTGAGGGCCCAGATTAACAAGTGGGGTTACCAGCGTTCGATGCGCATTGCCCTGGAAAACGAACCCAACCTGACCTTAAGGGAAGACATGGCTGAAGAAATAAAAATTGATGAAGGGCAGATAAGCGGCATAACAGGGCGCAGCGGAGCCTATTACCCGGCCCGGGCTGTTATTGTCTGCAGCGGGGTCTATCTCGGCGCCCAGCTTTTCCTGGGCGACCTGCATTACGCCGCCGCGCCGGGCAGCCTCACCCCTTCCTACAACCTGGCAAAAAGCCTCCAGGAACTCGGCATTACCCTTGAGCGTTTTAAAACCGGCACCCCGCCCCGGGTTTACCGGCGCAGTATCGATTTTTCTGAATTAGAGCCGGTTTACGGTGATCCTGAAGCCTCCGGTTTTTCTATCCGCAGCAGAAACACCTCTGCCGAGCAGATCCCCTGCTGGATGACCTATACCAACCCGGATACTCATGAAGTAATCCGCAATAATTTTGAACAGGCTCCAATCTACAGCGGTCTAATTAAAGGAGCCGGGCCTCGTTACTGCCCTTCCATCGAAGATAAAGTCGTTCGCTTCGCCGATCGCGATCGTCATCCCATCTTTATCGAGCCCGAAGGACCGGATATAGATGAGATGTACCTGCAGGGCATCTCTACCGGCCTGCCGCCAGATATCCAGGAATTATTCCTGCGCACCATTAAAGGCCTGGAAAAAGTTGAAATCATGCGCCCGGCATTCGCCATCGAATACGATTTCGCTCCACCTGTGCAGCTTAAGAATTCTCTGGAAACCAGGGCTGTAGAGGGGCTCTTTTTAGCAGGCCAGATTAACGGGACCACCGGTTATGAAGAAGCAGCCGCCCAGGGTTTGCTGGCCGGGATCAACACCGCCCTTAAACTAAAAAACCTGGATCCCCTGATCCTGAAAAGAAACGAAGCTTACATCGGAGTAATGATCGACGATCTGGTTACCAGGGGGGCGCAAGAACCGTACCGGATTTTCACTTCCCGCGGTGAGTACCGCCTGTTACTGCGGCAGGATAATGCCGATCTGCGCCTGACAGAAAAAAGCCGCTCCATCGGCTTGATCGATGAAGAACGCTATAAGCTTCACCTGGAAAAAAAAGTTTTCATCGAAACTGAACTGGCCAGGCTGGAAAAAACCAGGCATAATCCCGGCAGCGATATCGAATCTTTCCTGGCCGCTTACAATTCTGCCCCACCCAGACAACCGGTTACAGCCCTCGAACTAATCAAGCGCCCGGAAATAAGCTACCCGGCTTACCTGGAATGGGAAAATAATACCCCGCCTGAACTGCCGCCGGGAACAATCAAGGAACTGGAAAACCAGATCAAGTATGCCGGCTATATCGCCAAGCAGGGTTTAATGGTCGAAAAAACAGCCCGCATGCACGATAAAAGGATCCCCGAGGATTTTGATTATCAAAAAGCCAAAAATTTATCCAGCGAAGCCCGCCAAAAACTGGAACATGTCCGCCCCGAAACCATCGGCCAGGCCAGCCGTATGGAAGGGGTTACCCCGGCCGACCTGTCAGTGCTTCTCCTTTATTTGGAACGACCCGAAATATTAAAAACCATGCTTAAAAATAATTCCCTTAACACGGATGAAGGGGCGAATGGTCATGAGTAAACAGATCCAGCCAGGACAGCCCGGCTGGTATTACCGGTTAAACCAGTTCTTCCGCCTCAAATTTGGCCACCCGGTCTATAAAATCCCGCTCGATGCCGGTTTTTCGTGCCCTAACCGAGACGGAACAACAGGCTATACAGGCTGCAGTTATTGCTCCAATTCTTCTTTTGCCCCTTTTGCCAACGAGAACAATCACTCCTCTAAAAAACTTTCCATCACTGAGCAAATCGAGAAAGGCATGAAGAAAAAAAGCGGGGCAAAACACCTGGCCTATTTTCAGTCGTATACCAATACATACGCTCCCCTGGAGCAGCTTAAAGAATTATATGATCAAGCCCTATCCCACCAGGCCGTAATCGGGTTGAGCATAGCAACCCGGCCGGATTGCATAACAAAAGATATCCTCGAATTGGTGCAGGAATACGCCCGCAGATGCCATGTTTGGGTGGAATACGGCCTGCAATCGGCTCACGACCAGACTCTTAAGGTAATCAACCGGGGACATAATGCCGCCTCTTTCGAGCAAGCCGTTAAATTAACCCACGGCAGGGGTATTTTAATTTGTGCCCATATTATCCTTGGCCTGCCTGGAGAAACCGTAAAAATGATGCTGGAGACGATCGAGTTCCTAAATTATCTTGGAGTTGACGGGGTTAAGTTTCATCATCTCCAGATCATTAAAAACACTCCCCTTGCCGGGCAATACGGAGCAGGAGAAATCTCTATATATGAAAAAGAAGAAGACTACATTCCCATTCTATGCGACTGCCTGGAGAGGCTTGCTCCCCATATTGTTGTCCACCGCCTGGCCAGCCAGGCTACTTCAAGAGAGCTTCTAATCGCTCCGCACTGGACCAGGGGTGCGGGCCAGCTCGCCGCCGACGTTGAATCCGAATTAAAAAAGCGCGGCGCTTACCAGGGCTGCCGCGCCTGATCAAGTAATTTCTTTAACCCCTGCTTAACGGAAGATTGCCTCCGGCAAGCTTAAACCGCTTAAAAACGATTTCTCTCCATGGCTATGCTCACCAGCTGCGTTATTTTATTCTCCGGTGGGGTTTTAATCTTTTCCCGGCGGACCATTTTTAATGCATCACCCGGGCAGGAAGCAGCGCAAACTCCGCAACCAATGCACATATCACTTTCCAGGATCGGCGCGTCCGGAGTGGATTCCTTCAGGGCGCCGATATGGCATAGATCTACGCAGGACTCACAGGCAAGGCATTTTTCTTTCTCGATAGCAGGGATAAAATTACTGGGTTCTATTCCCATTATCCCGTGTTCGCTGATCGCCCGCAGGGGCCCGCAGCAGCAGCCGCAGCAGTGGCAGATGTAGGCCGGTTCATTGATTACGTTGTCGCAGGTCAGCACCAGCCCCAGGTTATAGCTGCGCTCAAGGTTTTTAAGGAGGTCATCCACGGAGGCTTTCCGGGCAAATCCGCGCCTGAGCAGCCAATCAGCAGGCCGGCCCAGCGAGGTGCAGATATCTTCCATTGGGAAACGGCAGGTATAGCCCGTATGGCTGGCCTTATGACGGCAGGCACAAACTGAAAGGCCCCCTCCCCCCGATTTCCGGATTACCGCTTCCGCCTTCTCATAGTCCAATACTTCGGTCTGAATCAATTCAGGGATATAATGTTCATATATTAGGGCCCGGAACATCTTGGGCTCGGTGCCAAATATTTCTTCGACCACATTCCGGTCCTGGAAATATTGCTCGTACAGGGCCGATAACTCCCTGACATTGGCCCCGTCCGTCCTCATCAGGCTGTACTCGAAAAAACCGACCACTACGGGGGATAGCATATAATAGGTAGTCCCCTTGCGCGGAATGTCTACTACCAGGCCCTTTTTGGCCATGTTTTCCAGGGTGGCGGTAAGCTTGCTTTCTTCCATCCCGGTCAGTTCCTTTATTTCTGCAAAAGGGCGCGGTTTCAGGGGAAACTTGCTTCCTGTTTCAGCCTCTTCTTCTGTGTAGAGCAGTTTCAAAATTTCCATCAAGGTTTCGTTAATGACTACTCCTACCGGGAACCGGCCCAACCTGTCGGCCAGGGCCCGGTATGCTTCTTCTTTTCCGCCTGCAAGATGTGCCAATGCCATGCCTCCCTTTTAAATTTGCTGCTTGCAAATCAGCGATATACAACCGTCAGGGCCGTTATTGGGCCGCAGCAATTTCCGCCTGTATAACCTGCGAGACAAATTGCCCCTTCCGGCAAGCAGATAAACAGCCCGGCAACGGTTTTGCAGCTCCATTATGCATAAATAGGCGCCGCCTGTATTAAATTCGCCGCAAACACGGCGCTTCCTCCATCAGTTTTAGGCCCTGCCTTTAAAGTCATAAAAAGCTGCGCGAAAAAGGTAGGACTTTATTTATGAGGCGTCGAATATAATATAGTAGAAGGCAAACTTATGTTTAAGGCGGATGCTCACTCAATGAATGATTTAAATGAACTGCTGCAGCAGTGGAAAGACGATCCCGCTTTTATGAGCAATGTTTCCCGCTGGGAAATCGTCCCTCCCGCGGAAGGGAGTTATGCCGATTTTCCGCAACAACTCGATCCCCGGCTGAAAGAAGCGCTGGCCAACCGGGGCATCGATAAACTGTACTGCCACCAGGCCAGGGCCGTCAATGCCGCCCTGAATAATAACAGTGTAGTAGTGGTTACGCCTACCGCCTCCGGAAAAACCCTCTGCTACAACCTGCCCGTAGTCAGTTCTTTGATCAAAGATCCATCCAGCCGGGCCCTCTACCTGTTTCCAACCAAAGCCCTTTCCCAGGACCAGGTGGCCGAGTTGCGCGATCTGACGGCCGGCCTTGACACCAACCTGAACTGCTACACCTACGACGGAGATACTGAACCGGGTCTGCGCCAGGGTATCAGGCGCAGCGGGCATATCGTTGTGACCAACCCGGATATGCTCCATTCAGCCATCCTGCCCCACCACACCAAGTGGGTGCAGCTGTTTCAAAACCTCAAGTATATTGTGATTGATGAAATGCACCAGTACCGCGGCGTCTTTGGCAGCCACGTCGCCAATGTTATGCGCCGCTTAAAGCGAATCTGCGCTTTTTACGGCTCCAGTCCCAGGTTCATACTCTGTTCGGCTACTATTGCCAACCCTGGAGAGTTGGCCGACCTGCTGGTGGAAGAACCGGTGGAAGTAATTACTGAAAACGGCGCTCCCCAGGCGGAGAAACACTTCATTTTTTACAACCCGCCCCTGGTCAATCCCGAGCTGGGCCTGCGGCGAAGCACCCTCCTGGAAGCGCAAAACCTGGCCGGAAAATTGATAGGCCGTGGTGTGCAAACCATTATCTTTACCCGCAGCCGCCTGGGAGTGGAAGTGCTGCTGACCTACCTGCAGCAGGGCTTGAAATTGAAACCCGGCCAGGACAGCCCTATCAAGGGCTACCGGGGCGGCTACCTGCCCCGGGAAAGGCGGGCTATCGAAGAAGGACTCCGCCGGGGCACCATCAAGGGAGTGATCAGCACCAACGCCCTGGAACTGGGTATAGATATCGGGGCCCTCGATGCCTGCCTGATGACCGGCTACCCGGGCAGCATCGCCAGCACCTGGCAGCAGGCCGGCCGTTCAGGAAGGCGCAGCGGCACATCCCTGGCTGTTTTGATCGCCAACAGCGAACCACTCAACCAGTATATCGTCGCCAATCCCGAATATTTCTTTGGCCGCACCCCGGAACGGGCCCTGGCCGATCCCGATAACCTGATTATCCTGACCAACCACATCCGCTGCGCCGCGTTTGAACTGCCTTTTGAACAGAACGAAAAACTGGGCAGGGCGGGTATTGGTGAAATCTTGCATTTCCTGGAAGAAGAAAATGTGCTTTACCTGAGCAACGGCCGTTACCACTGGATGGAGGACGCCTACCCGGCGGAAGAGATCAGTCTGCGCAGCGCCACCCGGGAAAATGTGGTCATTATCGATATTACCGACCCCAAACCCCGGGTTATTGGTGAAGTTGACCGCTTCAGCGCCCCGATGCTGGTCCACGAAGAAGCGATTTATATGCACGGCGGGATTCAGTACCAGGTGGAACAACTTGATTTTGAAGAGAAAAAAGCATACGTGCGCCGGGTCGACGTCAATTATTTTACCGATGCCAATTTATCTGTTGACCTGAAAACACTGGAAGTATTTGAAGAAGAAGCTGCTACGGTGCACAAATTCTGGGGCGATGTCCGGATTAATGCCCTGGTTTCGATGTTCAAAAAAATCCGTTTCAATACCCATGAAAATCTGGGCGCCGGGCCGGTTGATCTCCCGGAAACCGAAATGCATACCACTGCCTTCTGGATCTCTTTTCCCCCGGACTCACTTGGCGGCATGCCCTTATCTGCCGTTCAATCAGGCCTGATCGGCCTGGCCAACCTCCTGCCCCAGGTGGCGGCTTTTTTCCTGATGGGCGATCCGCGAGACCTGCGGGCCGTAAGCCAGGTCAAGGCCCCTTTTACTGAACAGCCGACCCTCTACCTTTATGACAATTTCCCGGGAGGGGTTGGCTACTCCGCCGAAATCTACCGCAGCTACAAAGATATCTTTATGGCAGCCCGTAAGGTGATCACCGACTGCAGGTGCGTTGAAGGTTGCCCCTCCTGCACCGGCCCTGCCTACCAGGGTGGCGATCCCGGCAAAGAGCAAACTCTTCAGCTGATCGAGGTGATCTTGAAGTGAAACGGGACCTCGGTTCACGTCTCTCGGCCCTGCGCGGAAGCGGGGAAATAAAGACGGGGCGCCAGATGGCTGAAGACCTGGAAAAAGCAGCCCGGGAAGATCTTTTTCCCGGTGAAGGAAGGGAAGAAAAAACCGCTTACGGGCCCTGTTACCTGCGTGAAATTCGATTCCCCCTGGATCACAAGCACGGAGGAAGTACCCTCGCCGGATTCCTCTCCTGCTTTGGCCCGGAACTGGCCCTGGCCGCCCGGGATGAAAAGCTTTGCGACTTCAACCCCGGCGCATCAATCTTTCTCGACATAGAAACAACCGGCCTTTCCGGGGGAACCGGCACCTGGGCTTTCCTGATCGGCCTGGGCTGGGCAGAAGGCCATCATTTCATACTGCGCCAGTATTTTCTGCGCCGGCCCGGTGAAGAAAGGGCCATTTTAAGCCATCTCAATAATTCCTTATCCGGCTACCAGGCTTTGATCACCTTTAATGGCAAACAATTTGATCTGCCCCTGATCAGGACCCGCCAGACGATAGCCGGGTTTAACCCTGCCGAACCAGGACAGCACCTGGACCTGCTGCAGTGCGCCAGGACTTTGTGGAGGAAAAGACTGGCTTCCCGATCGCTGCGTTCGATTGAAGAAACACTGCTGGAATTAAAGCGCACCGGCGATATCCCGGGGGCTGAAATCCCTGAAGTATATTTCAATTACCTCAGACGCGGCGAAACAGGCCTGCTAAAAAAAGTATTTCACCATAATGTTTTGGATATTCTCTCCATGGTCACCCTGCTGGAAAGGGTTTACCGCACCGCCGCCGGTCAGCTGGCCAAACATCCTGCTGAAGCACTGGCCCTGGGATCGCTCTGCCTGGAATCGGGGCGCAGTTCTGAAGGGATCGAATATCTCCGGGAAGCCTCCAGTCATTTCCCAGATCCCCTGGCCGAAGAAGCAGCTTTGAAGCTGTCCCTCCATTTCAAACGACAGGGCCGGTGGCAGGAAGCAATAAAGATATGGAAAGAGGCGGCGGCAAACAACCCCCTTAGCATCCCCGCCCTGGTTGAACTGGCCAAGTACTATGAGCATAAAGAAGGCCGCTTCCAAACCGCCCTGGAGCTAACTGAAAAAGCTCTCACCCTGGCCCGGACGAACCAGAACGGCTTTTCGGGGGGAAGCCGTGAATTTAACACCCGGGGCCTGATGCACAGAAGGGACAGGCTAAACCGGCGCCTCGGTTCCTGAACCGGCCGGCAACCGGGCGAAAAAACCTGGAAACCCACATTAACCCGCTCACCTTGTTAGTTTTCGAATTGATATGGCGCGTGTATAACAAGGCTACCAATATTACGAGGACAGTTTAGCCATCATGTGGTGATTGGGAGAAGCTTAGAAAGTGTGGTCTGTGTATAGAAGGCGGCAGATAAAGGATCAAGCCTGCCGCCTTAACCATAAGCTTTTCCGGCATAGCCATAACTTCAGGCCGTTTCATCCAAATCGGAGAGCTCTCTCCGATCCGAAGTGCTGCCCAGGACCATAGGCAGGATCAGGCTTAAGGCTATCAGGGCGGCGGCCAGGTAAGCAGCGGGGATTAACGTATCCAGCAGCAGGTTAAGAATAAACCCGGCTGAAAAAGCCGTTACGATCATAATTACGGCCGATTTAGCCATGTCGACAACACCCATTTCCTTAACCAGAACTGTGAAAGTGGCGGCGCAGGGAAAATATGCGGCCAGGACCACAGCCCCGATTACCAGCTGGCGCGCATCCAGACCGAGAGGAATCATCATTGCCACTGCTACGTCTTTACGTAAAAAACCGATCAGCAGGGTTGAAACAGCATCTCCGGGAAGGCCGAGCAACCCCTGGACTGCCGGAGCAAAGAGAACTCCCAGGAAGTGGATTATGCCCAGCGTATAGAGTATATTTACAACCAGGATCCCGCCTAATATATACGGAGTGGCATGAACCAGGAAGCCCCTGATCCGCATCCCCAGTTTTTTGGCCTGGGCCTTAATACTGGGGATGCGATAGGGGGGAATTTCTATGATCATGGATGGGGTATAGCCGGGCATTACCCGGTCTATGATCAGGCCGAGAACTACCCAGATAAAAAAGAGGGAAGCAAAAACTACAGCCAGGTATTCAAAACCATGCCGTCCCACCAGCCCCACGATCAGGGCCAGCTGGGCCATGCAGGGGATGGCTACCGACATTAGAGTACAGGCAATAAATCTTTCTCTCCGGCTTTCCAGGTTGCGGGCAGCCAGCGCCGCCGGCACGTTGCAACCAAAGCCGAGCACCATCGGAATGATAGAATAACCGTGCAAGCCAAGCCTGTGCATGCTGCGGTCGACCATAACGGCAAGACGAGGCAGGTAGCCGGAATCCTCCAGGAACCCGAGGACCATATAAAAAACCGCCAAAAAAGGCAGGACTACGCCCAGTTCAACAAATACTCCGGTTGTCAAAACTCCGAGCGACTCTTCAAAGTCAATGGCTCCATCAACCAGCTGGCCGATCAATATATCATGCAAAAACCCTCCGCTGCCAAGGGCTTCGCTCAAATACAGAAGCAGGGTCTCATAAAACCCTTCGAAAATATAATCTTCCATGAATTCATGAAGAAATTCACCCAGGCCTATTACCAGCTGAAAAGCTATAAAAAGAACCAAAGCGGCAATCGGAAGGCCGGTTGACGGCCTCAGACTGGCATCCTGGAGAGTTTCCAACCAGCTGTGATGGCGGTGGACCACTTCCTGGACTTTTCCAACCAGCTCCCCGATATAGGCCCAGCGGTCGGGAATATTTAAAGGTTTATTTTTCCTGTTCACCGCTTCCGGCAGATAATCAATCAGTTCTTTCAGTCCTTCACCGCTCACGGCAACAGTTGGGATTACCGGCACTCCCAAAAGTTCTTCCAGCTTCTTTACGTCGATCTTCACACCCTTGTGCCCGGCTTCATCAATCATATTTAAAGCCACGATCAAGGGGACATCTCTTTCCAGCAGCTCCGTAGTCAAAAACAGGTTGCGCTCGAGATTGGTGGCATCAACAACATTGATCACTATATCGGCCTGATCAACAAGGGTTGAGGCCACTTCTTCCACTTTTGAAGTCGGTTCCAGGCTATAGGTGCCGGGGGCATCGAGGACTTCAAATGACTCGCTTTCAGTAGTAAGCAGCCCTTTTGTAAATTCCACGGTTGTGCCGGCATAATTGGAAATCATTACCTTGGATCCGGTCAGCTGTGAAAATACTACACTTTTCCCAACATTAGGATTCCCGGCCAGGACTAGCTTTCTCAAGCTCATCAACCTCCACCATGATGCGAATTGCTTTCCCGTAACCCACTGCAACCTGGTAGTTGTCAACGCTAATGGTTACCGGCCCCCGGTTAAACACCGAACTGATCTTTTTGATCCGCTTTCCTTCTCTTAATCCAAGCTGGTTTAACTTCGTTTTTAATGCTGAACCGCCCCGGATATCCGAAATTACACCAGTTTGGCCGGGCTTAATTTCAACCAGTGAAAACTCCAACCACTATCACCCCTGTTAACAATTCATTGTTTGTCATCCTGCCAGGCCAACTCTTTTCTTAAGCCTTTATCAATATCCTGTTCAAGTAAATAATCAAGCAATTTTTCAAATGTTTCAGCGCTCAGGTCATGTTCGATCAGGCAGGCGTCTTCTTCGGCTACCCTGGGGGAAACCCCAAGAACCTGGGTTAAAAAACCGTAGATAATTTTATGACGGTGCCTTATTTTTAAGGCGTAACGCCGTCCTTCTTCAGTCAGTTCCACCGGCCCGTATCGATCCTGCCTGATTAAACCCTTCTCTTTTAATACAGCCAGAGCCTGGATGACGCTGGGTTTGGCAATATCCAAACGATCAGCAATATCTGTCACCCGGGCTATTTTTTTCTCCTGGAGGAGGTTCAGAATCACTTCCAGGTAATCCTGCAGAGAAGAAGTAACCGGTAAAGATTGGGGCACCATGACCACCGCCTCATTAGAAATTGCCCATGGTTTGTTTATTTAAACCATGTTAGTATTATCTAACAATCATCATATAGCATCCCCTTGCCAGCTGTCAACATAAACAATATGTTATATAAAAAGCTTACAAATTAGTGTATATTAGAAAACAGGCGTAAAAAGGAGGCTGTCTTTTGCGGGAGCAAAATGCAGGAAGCTTAATTTATCTAATTCCAGTTTACCTGGTTGTTTTTTGCGCCTTTTTTGATACCCATGCTCAAATGCCTGTCCTGGCTCCTTATACCCGGACCATGGGCGCAACTCCATTCTTACTGGGCCTGGTCATTGGTTTCTATTCCCTTTTCAACATCATGGGCAATTTTGCCGGAGGGATGATTATAGACAAAAAAGGCTGGCGCCTGCCCCTTTTTTGGGGGCTGGCCGGTGCAGCGCTGGCGCTGTTATTATATGCCCAGGCCGGAAGCGCCTATCACCTGGTCATAATCCGGGCCGGGCACGGTTTTATGGGTGGATTGCTGGTACCGGCCGCGCTTGCTTCACTGACTGCCGGAAAAATCACGAGCACATTCTATAACCCCCGCCTGGCTTTATTCGGAGCCGTTATCGGACTGGCGGCGGTAACCGGCCCTCTTTTTGCCGGTATCACCGCCGGACGGCTTGGGTTTCATGCCGTATATTACAGCCTGGCCCTGTTTATGGCCGTAGCCCTGGGCTTTGCCTTGCTGTTTCTTAAAAGAAAAACCAGTCCGCAAGAGGTTAACTTTATTCCGGCTGCCTCTCTGAAATGGATTATAAGCAGGCCCAACCTGCAGGGGGTTTTTATATTCGCCTTTGGCACCATGGGATCAACCGGGACCCTGGCCTCTTTTTTGCCCGAGCAGGCTGAACTTCTGGGCTTTGATCATGCCCGGACCGGTATTTTGTTTGCCACCTTTGCCATTACGGCTGTAATTGTCCAGCTGTTATGGCCGGGATTTTTAAGGCCAAGGCTTAAAAGAAACCTTTCGGGTTGCGCTTTTGGACTGGGACTTTTGTGCGCCGCTTTAATCCTGGCAGCTTTGTCCCCCTCTGCAGTCTGGCTTTATGGGGCCATGGTTATTTATGGCATCGGTTTTGGCTTTTCCTTCCAGGGAATGCTGGGTATGGTCATCGAAAACTCCGACCCGGCCTGGAGAGGCAAGGCTATCGGTATTTTCTTCGCTGCTTACTCCCTGGGGGTGGCGATTATGCCACCGCTCGGCGGGTTAATCTGGCAGCACCTGCCGGTAATTTTCCCCTTTTATACTTCGGCGGCAGCTGCCCTGCTCAGTCTTGTGGCAGGAAAAATTAATTGCCCCGGGTAGCCGGGCTACATATGCCGAGAGCCATTAATGTCAGGCTCAACTGCTTAACTCCAATAATTACCTGCCGGGCAAGGGAAACGTTCACGGGCAGCAGGTTATTATCGCCAATTCTGCTCAGCGCAACTTGCAGCTCCAAGCATTAGCTTAAACAGGGCCCTTTAAAACAAAGGCCCTGTCATATAAAACCGTTATACGAATAGGAGTAAACCGGGGTGATTTTTTAGCTATGGTTCAAATAGAGCCCGGTATTCGCCGTATCCCCTTTCAGCGAGCTTGTCCTTTGGAATAAATTCCAGGGCTGCCGAATTAATGCAATAACGTTTCCCCGTCGGCTGGGGACCATCCCCAAACAGATGCCCCAGGTGGGAATCCGCTTCCCGGCTCCTTACCTCGGTGCGGTGCATCCCGTAGCTGTAATCATCTTTTTCCACAATGCTCTCACTGTTAAGCGGCCTTGTGAAGCTGGGCCAGCCCGTCCCGGAGTCATACTTGTCTGTAGAACTGAACAACGGCTCTCCAGATACTATATCCACATATATGCCTTCTTCCTTATTATCCCAGTATTTATTATCGAAAGGCGGTTCAGTCGCATCTTTCTGGGTCACCTTAAACTGCAGCTCTGTTAGACGTTCCCTTAATTCATCCATGTCTTCATCATCCTTCTCTAATTCCTCATCATCTAATTTTATATCACCAATAGTTTCCATACATCCTTCCGGCTCTGCTTCCACCCTCTCCATTTCACAACCGGAGGCCGGAAAGAGCAGGGCTGTTAGCAAAATTAAACCAAAAAATATTTTATTCAACCTTTACATCCTTTCCAAAAGCAAAATAACCGGTTATATGGCGTGCTTTTTCTTTCGGATCAGGATAGGACCAAACCGCGTTTTCACTCTTTTCCCCGTTGTTTACAATATGATAGTAATGGGCCAGACCTTTCCAGGGACACCTGGTTCTGTGATCGCTTTCAACCAGGTTCTCCCGCTTTACATCCCCGGGTGGAAAATAGTGATTGCCTTCCACCAGCACGGTATTTCCACTTTCCGCCATTACAGTATCTTTCCAGACTGCCCGCACCAGTTTAATCGCCTCCTTCAATTCAAGTTATAAGAAAGATAATCAGCGAGGTCATATCAACCGTTCTTACGGAAAACCTATCCAGTCCTTCCTTTATTATGTCATTTTGGTTACAACGCACATCTTCAATATCATTATATCATAATATACAATTACTGCTATAATCACTTCAACATGTCATAGTCGAAAAGGATTTTTAATGAAGCTGCCGGTTCCGGTTGATCCACCACAGCATGAACAGGCAAAGCGCTATGATGGGAGGAGTAAAAAGGTGCACGGTGGTAAAAAATCCGGCTCCCCAATTTTCACTGACAAAACCCAGGGCTACCAGGGGGTTGTCCCGGAAGGTTTCTTCGATCAGGCCGCGCAACAAGGTATAGCCCATAACAAAATTCCAGAAGAGGAAACCCGGCTTATTATTCCCGCGCCGGGCCAGATAATTATGAAACAATAGCAGGGCAATGCCGATTAGAGAACCGTAAACCTGGGTCGGATGCCTTTCAAAGAAAAACAAGGCCGCTTCACGACCGAGAATTTCCTGGTTAAAGATGTTGGCTACCCTGACCAGGGCGATGCCAAGGGCAACACCGGGCACAGCCAGATCGGCCAGGGCCCACCAGTTCAAGTTTTTTAACCGGCAGTAAATCCAGCTGCTCAAGATACCTCCTAAAAGTCCGCCGTGAAAGGCCAGGCCGCCCTGGTCGATCCTGATAATCAGGTGGGGGTTTTCCATGAAATAGGGCCAGTTGGTGGCTACAAAAACTGCCCGGGCCCCGACAACAAGGAAAACCAGGATAATCATAAACAAGGTAAAGATAATATCCTCGCTGAAACCTTTGTTTAAAGCGTGCTTGCGCAGGTAATAAAAACCCGTTAAAACTGAAATTGCAAACATCAGGCCGTACCAACGAACGACAATCGGCCCAAGCTCTAGAAGCACCGGGCTGACATTCTCTAAATACATTAATTCGCTCCTCCTCAGCCGGTTTCAACCGGTTTTAGAAATGCTAAAACAAGACCTCTGTTATTTCCTGCCAGAAAATAACCGGGCCGCCCCGCTAAGCTAGTTTAAACTTACGTTGTTATACCAGGCCCAGGGTTATTAATATTGAAACCAGGTAACCTACCACCAGGGCGATACAGAACACCGTCATAATATATAGCGCAAGGAAACGGCGCTTGAATACTGAACTCATAAAAATAATCCCGTTAATACTTGTTCCTGAACCGGCTATGATAAAAGCTATACCGGCCGGTACAGCCCCGGTAGCACCAATTAAAGGAGCAGCCAGGGCAATCATGGCACAGTCGCCGCTGTAAAAGGGGATCCCGATCAGCGCACCGATTAAAACATCAAAAGGAGCCCTTTCTGACAGGGCCTGTTTGATTACTTCCTGAGGGGCAAGGTTTTGCAGTAAAGCGGAAATCACAATTACTGCAGCAACATAAGGGGCGATCCTTTTTAAAAGGATGGTTGTGTGCTGCCAGGCAGGGTTTACTATTGAAGCAAAAATCCCGGTATTTTCTTCCCCTGACTCTCCAGAAACAGCGCAGCAACTGCCACCCGCCGGTGAACCGCAATCCGCCGAACCGGCAGCCATAGCCAGCGAATTGCCACCGCGTTCTTCATCCTCCAGCGCAATACCGCTTTTAAATATACCCCAGCGCCTGCCGGCAGGCTCCAGAATTAATCCAGCGGCCAGAGCAGTAGATGAGGTTATGACCAGGTAGAACAGGGCCATGGGCAACCCGAAAACACCGATCAGGATCATGAAGGCCGGCATGCTTACCACCGGGCTGACCAGAAAAAATGTCAAAACGGCCCCTGCAGGCACACCGGCTCTCACCAGGCCCAGCATCACCGGAAAAGCGCCGCATTCGCAAAAGGGTAAAAGGGCCCCCAGCCCTAAGGCCCTTAAACGTCCGGACCAGGCGGTTCGGCCGGATAAATAATACCGCAATTTTTCATCACCGATCCATAACCGGGCCGACTCGGCAATTAGAATTGCCGCTGTCAGCATGGGAATAATCCGCAGGGCCATCAGAGCGGCACTTTCTGCAATCTTGATCATAAAATCAGTGGTTATTGTTTCTATCCCAAATGGCATATAATATTCGCCTAGCCTCCCCTGCTGTTTTCATAATTGTTTTCTTGCACATGTTCCATGGCCAGATGAACCAGGCTGGCAACATGATCATCTGCGAGGCTGTAGAAAACCATTTTGCCTCTTTTTTCAGGCTTGACCAGCCTGAGACTTCTCAAGTAACGCAGGTGATAAGAAATAGCTGCTACGGGCAGATCAAGAGCCAGGGCTAAATCGCATACACAAAGTTCTTCGTGCCAGAGAGCATAAACTATCTTAAACCTGGTCTGATCACCGAGAGCTTTAAAAATATCTACACCTACTTGAAGGCCTTCAAGTCTGCCCTTTACAAAATTCACTTTTGCCGGATCACTGCAAAATATCTCGCAGCTTTCCAGGTTATCCGGCTTTTCCGGCATTATTAAGCGCCCCCCCCAACATTCAAACGTTTATATAATTATGATAATGTATTCGGGCAAAAAAAACAACCCCGGCCGGGTTGCCCATGCCGATCACCCCTTAATTATTGCAGCCTGCCCTTTTCGGCAGGCTGCTCTGCTATGCTTTAATAGCTAACTATCTTTCTCAGGTTTGTTTTGCGCTAATCAATTAATCTTCATCCTGATCCTCTTCACCCTGATCCTCTTCTATGTCCTCGGGCACGTTATCTTGATAGGTGTTGTCATCAGGATCGCTTTTATTGATGCTGGCTTCGCCGAAACCAATAAACGCACCCCCGGTTTCAGCTTCATTGGCGACAAAATCATTTTCTTTTAGTTCCACCACTGATTCATCGTAAGCGACCACACCGCCTCCGAATTCCGCACAGACATTACCGGTAAATTCATTGTTGAGAATGGTGGCAGTAGAGCCGGCTACCAGGATTATCCCACCGCCAGAGCCTGGCAAATCCGGGAGATCTCCCCGGGCTACATTATCCGAAATAATGTTTCGTTCCAGGGTAATGCTTGCCCGTTGAACAAAAAAGCCTCCGCCGGAAGCCATGGCAGCATTGCTGGAAATGGTGTTGTCCTCAAAAACCGGGTCAGAATCATCGGCGACAACGGCTGCTCCCCCCATCCGGCCGGCATTATTGTCATCAATGACATTATTGACCACTAAAGGCGAAGACTCAGTTAAAATTGCCAGCCCTCCGCCATCCTGCTGGACTATGTTTTCAACTATGTTATTGCCGTCTATTGTAGGTGAAGACTCCTTGATATAAATGCCCCCCCCGCCAAGCAACACAACATTGCCGGAAATAATATTATCCAGGATATTTGGCTCAGAACCTTCTAGCACCGCTAGCCCGCCGCCATTTTCTTCTGTATAGTTATCCATGATCGTGTTGTTGATTATTTCCGGTGAAGAAGCCTCGGCCAGCGCTAATCCACCGCCGTTGTTTTTGGCTGAGTTGCTGGAAATATCATTATTTTCAATGGTCGGCGCAGCATCAAACAGGGCAATACCGCCTCCATACCAGATAGCCCGGTTATTGTTCAGCGTATTGCCGCTGATTAACGGCTCAGAATAAAATAACGCAATGCCGCCGCCGCTGGTAGACCTGTTATCTTGCAGGTTATTATTGCTAACACCGGGGTTCGACTCAAAATCAATGAAAATACCCCCGCCGTAATTCCTGGCCCTGTTATCACGCAGGGTGTTATCTTCAATTAAAGGATCGGATTTCCAGGTATAAATGCCCGCCCCGTTAAATGAAGTGTTGTGCGCAATTGTGTTGGCGGTAATCGTCGGGCTGGAATTATCAAGCACGGCAATACCTCCGCCGGCTGATTTGTCATGTTCAATTTCATTACCTTCGATGATGTTGAGGGTTATCGTCGGAGAGCTGTTGCCGCTGATATAGATGCCACCGCCGAAATAAGAATCTTCAACATATTCCTCCCCTTCGTACTGGTGAATCAGGGTGTCCCTGGTGCCCGTGCCGGCGGAAATAGTAAAACCCTTTAAAACGGCATTCTCTCCTTCACCGTTTTGGAAGGTAACCACCGACCCCCTTCGGCGCCCGTCAATTACTGTTTCAGCAACAACATCCGGGTTTTCGGGGTCAGAACTTCGAACAGTCACTTCTTTCCCAAGAAAATCCAGCTGCTCGTAATAAAGGCCCGGTTCCACCACAATTTCATCACCGTCTTCAGCTGCTTCGATAGCTCTTTGGATGCTCCTGTAATCGCCGGGAACAGAAATATAGGGATTGTGCAGGAATACTATTGCCAGAATTACAATAGCAACAACTGCCACAGCTCCCACGGCAATTCCGATTACTTTACCCCGGGGAGAAATCTTTTTAGTGTTCTGCTCTATATTTTCGGTTTGTATATTTTCATTGTGCTCCATTATTGCTCATTCTCCTTTCTGTTATCCAATCAGACAAAATCAAGCTATTCTTCTTCAAATATGTCATCGGGTGTATTATTCGTATACACATTGTCATCGGGATCTTCCAGATCAAGCGCCGAATCGCCGGAAACCCAAACAGCGCCACCGCCTTCTTCTCCTTCTGCTTCGTTATTTTCAAAAACATTTCTGAGCAACACCGGGGTAGAATTATAAACAGCCAAACCTCCACCCAGCCGTTCTGAAAGGTTATCTATAAAGGTGTTTTCTTCTATTGTCGGTGAAGAACCTTCCATGTAAAGGCCGGCCCCGGCAAAAGAAGCCAGGTTGTCGGCTATCTCATTGCCGATAATGATCAGGGCAGTGCTCATCGAGTTAACCAGGAAAAAGCCTCCTCCATTGGCTGCCCTGTTGCCTGATATGGTATTGTTTTCAACAACAGGTTCAGAATCTTCAATGTATAGTCCGCCGCCTCGCTCGGCGGAATTGTCGGCAATGGTGTTCCCTTCGAGGGTAGGGGTGGAGTTGCCGGCTATTGCCACTCCCCCACCGAGCTGATCAGCAGTGTTTTCCGAGATGATGTTATTAATCATTATCGGAGAAGAATTTGAGTAAATGACTATCCCGCTGCCGTACTCGGAGTTATTGCGCTGGATAATATTACCTTCGATAAGCGGCGAAGACTCTTCAACATGCAGGCCGCCGCCCCAGAATCCCGAATTTCCGGAAATTGTATTTTCCTGGATCGTGGGTGAAGAATCAAAAATGGCTATACCGGCCCCCACTTCGGCAGAATTATCTTCGATCACATTTTTCGTTATAAGCGGGGAACTGCCGCCGGATATTAATAACCCGCCTCCACGGGTGATGGTAAACCCGCTCAAAACAGCTTCTTCGCTTTCACCGCTCCGGAAAGAAACCACCGCTCCTGCATTTCCCCCGTCGATTATGGTCGAATCAACCACTTCGGGGTCATCCGGGTCGGTGCTGCGCAGGGTAATATTTTTGCCCCTGAAATCAATGTTCTCCCTGTAAACCCCGATGTCAACAATAATTTCATCTCCATCTTCGGCAGCGTCGATCGCTTCCTGGATAGTGGCATATTTGTCCGGCACGGTAACGTCACTGCTGCCCAGGGCAAATATAGCAGATAAGGCTACACCGATAACGGCCACTGCGGCCAGGCCGATTATTACAAACTTGAAAGTTTTTCCCGGCGCTCTGGGTTGATCCTGTTTCGCCTTTACGGCTCCCTGTTCCGGTTCTTTCGGTTTTTCCGGTGCTGTTTTTTCTTCCTGCTCGGGACTTTCTAAATGTTCTTCACCACAGTAAGGACAAAATCCGTATTCGTTTTCGTCATAATTCATGCCGCAATTATTGCAATCTATCATATAATACCCCTCTCAATAACAATTAAACTGGACTGGCGGGGGTTGCTTGCCTTCCATTTCCACCAGACCAAAGAATGTTCTACATCGGCCCCTTTTTTCCTGCCACATATCGTCAATGAACAATTAATTATTTGTTAAAGAATTAACAGGCACAATTATTTTACCTCGCTCGGCTCCCGGCAGGTTTTTTTCTTCCAAAGAGTAGATGTAATGGATTTCTGCGGGCCTTTCCTTAATCGGATAGGCAAAAACAACCACCCCTTGGGAACCGGCAGGAAGATTATCGAAGCCGGTATAGTCATCAGCCGTCCCAACATATTTAAACTGCGTTATTATCTTTTCGTGCACAGTCCCTTCTTCGGTTATCAATACCGGTTGTTCATCATTATAGCCGTGGGGAATTTTAAGAAATCCATCTGCAACCTTATTGAGGGTAACAAACAAGGCCAGGTAATAAACATCTTCTTTCTGAAGCCTGATCACTGAACTTTCAAAGTAAATTCCACCCTCATTGCTTTGCTTTTCATCTCCCGGAGCAGCCTGATCCTCTTTTTTTCCTGAAAAAAAAGAGCCTGCCTCTTCCGGTAACCGGTCATTAACCAGGTATCTATCTAGAGTAATAACTACTTTACCATCTTCAGAAGCATATTCAGTTAATTCAATTTCAAAGGACCCGGTTTTTTCATGATTATCTAAGCCTTCTTCTTTTAGAGCCGGTTCCTGCTTTTCCTCTTCTTTATTATCGGTCGGCCTTTCTTCGGGTCCTGCTGTATCATCATCCGCACAGCCGGATATTAAAAAAAGCACCACAACAATTATAAACAACAATAAATATTTCATGGCATTCCCCCACCTGCTGCTTGCCGTTTCCGTCCAAAATACCGACTTTAACAACATTTCATGACAGCCTTTAGCCGTGCTTTATATTAACATGTTCACTCCTGGATAAACAAGACTAAATATCTGGTTCCCCGGAGGCACAATACCTGTATCCCTTAAACGTTTTAAAGGCCAGAAAGGGAAATTATTACGGGCCGGGCCGGGCCTTCACGGTAAGTAAAACTAATCACCGCGCCGCTTTCGATTCCTTCGACATTAATTCCTTCGCCAAGGGTAAAGGCCTGTTCGTACTCTATTTCTAAAGAATGGCTGTCAATCTGGCCAATGAAAATCCCCAGAGTAACCACGCCTTCCGGCGGGCTGTCCACAGCTTCGATAGAATCGATGATCGGGCGATCCCCGGTTTCAGTATAGGTAAAAGCAACCTTCGCTCCGTCAGGAATCTCCTTAAGATCGACCCCTTCCCCAATACCAAAAGCCCGGTTTCTAATCACCTCGATGGACTGGCTGTCTATCTGGCCGACAAATATTCCTTCGCCATCTATTTCCTGGTTATCGTTAAAATCATCATGATCCGGCTCTTCAATAACTTCGACCGCCAATAAAACCGGCCTGTGCTCCCCCTTTGTGTAGGAAAAAGCAATTGTAGATCCGTCAATCAAACCTTCTATTGTCGCCTCCCGATCAATGGCAAAAGCCCTGTATTCTCCTTCGCTCTTTATTTCCACAGAGCGGCTGTCAATCCGGCCCACGTATAATCCCGTCCCCTGAAACACTTCTTCCGCCGGCTCATCAAGGACCTCAATAGACTTCAGCACCGGTCGTTCTTCTTGTTCTTCATAGGTGAATGAGACCCTGGAGCCGCTTTCAATTTCAGATACATTCAAACCCTCGGCCAGGCCAAAAGCGCCGGGATCGCCTTCGATCTCAATCTCTACAGACTGGCTATCTATTTGCCCGACATAGATCCCTTGACCCTGGATGGAGATTTCCTGTTCATCTTTTACTTCGGTGTCGAAATCTTCATCTCCACTCCGGCATCCTCCAGTAATCAGCAGGACGACCAGAACAAGAAAAAGCCCCGCAAAGGCAACTCCCATGTTATTACGCACAGCCCTCACCCCTTAATCAGTTATACCTGTTCTCTTAAATGACCACAGGCAGATAAAACTGGTTCCCATAATTTAACCTTACAATATTATTTTGCATAAATATACCTGCATCGTTTAAAATTAATATAAAGCATAAACAAGATTTTTGCCACACCTGTTTTTATGACAAGGGGGGGGTAACATAAAATGGAAGAAAAAATAAAAGTGGGGATCAGCTCCTGCCTTCTTGGCAACCGGGTCAGATACGACGGGGGCCATAAAAGAGATCGTTACATAACCGATGTGCTGGCCGAATATTTTCACTTTGTCCCGGTCTGCCCCGAGGTTGAATGCGGCCTGCCAGTACCCCGGGAAACAATGCATCTGGAGGGATTACCGGAGCAACCACGCCTTGTCACCACTAAAACCAAAGTTGATCAAACTGCCAGGATGCAAAAATTCTGTATGGAAAAAGTACGCGAACTGGAGAACGAAAATCTCTGCGCTTTTATATTCAAAAAAGATTCTCCCAGCTCCGGCCTGCACCGGGTAAAAATCTATGGCGACTCCGGTCAGGCTCAAAAGAAAGGACGGGGGTTATTTGCTTCTGCAGTAGTAAGAAGGTTCCCTCTACTGCCCGTTGAAGAGGAGGGACGTCTCCACGACGCCAGGCTGCGTGAGAATTTCCTGGAAAGAATCTACTGCTACAATCGCTGGCATTCTTTTTTAAAAAACGGTCCCGACTATAAAAAGCTGGTCCAATTCCATACCCGCCATAAGCTGCAGCTGATGTCCCACAGCCCCAAACACCTGGCAAAAATGGGCCGACTGGTGGCCGCCGGAAAAGAAAGACCCCGTGAAGAGCTCCTGGCGCAATACGAGGCTTTACTGATGGAGGCGATGGCTTTGAAAGCCACTGTCAAGAAAAATGTCAACGTTCTTCACCACATCATGGGCCATTTTAAAACCTTCCTTACCGCGGATGAAAAAAGGGAGCTCCTGGAAGTGATCGATAATTACGCCCGCTCTATCGTTCCCCTGGTAGTGCCCCTGACCCTGGTCGGGCATTATGTGCGTAAATATGAAGTTTCATACCTGCAGGATCAGGCTTACCTGGAGCCGCATCCGGCTGAATTGATGCTCCGCAATCATGTCTAGCTCGGTTATGCAGGGCATATCGCTGCCTGGCAGGTATAGGCGGCATAAATCCAGTGGCATGAGGATGGATTTTATGATATTATTCTGATTAGTTGTAACCGCTATTAATTAATAGGGGAGTTTATTGATGGGAAACGAAGCCAGTATTCAACAGGATTACCTGTTATCTGTAAATGATTTTAAAAAAATGATCCTGGGCGCCAGTTACTTTTTCGAACGGGAAAAAGAAAAAATTGATGCTCTCAACGTGTTCCCGGTTCCGGACGGCGATACCGGAACTAATATGAGCATGACCCTGGGCGCCGCCGTAAAGGGCTCCATGTCTTACAACGGAAATTCAATCGGCGAATTGTCGGAAATTGTGGCCTCCCATGCATTGATGGGGGCCCGGGGCAATTCAGGTGTCATTCTTTCCCAAATCCTGCGCGGCATTGCCCACGGCCTGCAGAAAAAAGACAAAATCTCTCCTGGTGAGTTTAGTAAAGCTTTTCAGTACGCCGTAGTTTATGCTTATAAAGCGGTATCCACCCCTGTGGAGGGGACGATCTTGACTGTGGCCAGAGAAATGGCCCGCGGGATCAGGAATGCTGTCCGCCAGGGTGAAAATATGCATAAGAGCATGGAAGAGGCGGTAAAAAGCGGTAAAGCGGCCCTGGAAAAAACTACAGATATGCTTCCCGCCCTCAAAGAAGCCGGTGTTGTCGACGCCGGGGGCCTTGGTTTACTGGTATTTATCGAAGGATGCCTGTATGCCATGAAGCAGTCCCTGAACGAGCTGCTTTATAAAAGCGAAAAAGGCCGATCCGGTAAAGAAGCGGCTTTAGATAAAGGCCCCGCCGGTAAGCCTCTGGCTCACTTCTCACCCGAAACTCTCGACCTTACCTACCCTTACTGCACCGAAGTAATTGTCAAGTCGGAAAACGGCGACTTTAACAACCTTGAAAGTGAGCTGGCCGCTTCTGGAGATTCACTGATAGTCGCCGTCGACAAAAATATGGCCAAGATCCATATCCATACAGCCTCCCCCGGGTTGATCCTGCAAACAGCCCTTAGCTATGGATCTCTGCATAATATCAAGATCGAAAATATGGAAGAACAAATGGAAGAACAGCGAGAAGAAGCTGTTTCCTCAACCGCAACGGTGGAAACACCGCTTATACTGCCCAATTCAGGACACCGGGAGCAGGGAGAAGCCGGAGTGATCTCCGTTTCCTTTGGAGAAGGTTTCCGGGAAATCTTTCTCAGCCTGGGCGCAGATGAAATAGTTTTTGGCGGACAGACCATGAACCCCAAGGTGGAAGATCTTTTAAACGCCGTTCATAAGCTGCCTCACGAAGCGGCTATCATACTGCCAAACAACAAAAATATTATCATGGTTGCAGAACAGGTTAAGGCCCTGGCCGGCAAACACGTGGAAGTGGTTGAAACCAGGACTCTCCCTGAAGGACTGGCCGCCCTGCTATCGTACAACCCCCACCATACAGTAGAAGAGAACGCCGGCACTATGGCTGAAGTTATGAGCAGGGTAAGAACAGGCCTGGTTACCTATGCCACGAGAGACACCAGCGTTAAAGGAGCGGAAGTTAAAACAGGCCAGTACCTCGGCCTCCTGGGAGATAAAATTGTATCCGCCGGAGAAGGCTTGAACCAGGCCGCCCTTGAACTGGCAGATGAAATCATCGGACCGGACAACGATATAGTATCCATTTTTTACGGGAATGATATTTCCCGCTCCGAAGCTACCCTTGTAGCCAACGCGGTGGCGGAAAAATACCCGGATATGGAGGTTGAACTGCAATACGGCGGTCAGCCCATTTATTATTACATTTTCTCCGTGGAATAACTTACCCCGCCAGGCAATCCGGGCAGTAACCGTAAACTTCGAGGGTATGTTCCTCAATCTCAAAACGGGTCACTTCTTCTATCTCATCGGCTATTGACTTAAAATTACAGCTGCCAAATTCAGATATATCCCCGCATCCCTTGCAAACCAGGTGGTGATGATGATCACCGGGCCGGTTCGGTTCATAGCGGATCTGACTGTTTTTCAAAACCAGGGCCCGCAGGATCCCGAGGTATACCAGGAGGTCTACAGTCCGATAAACAGTAGCCATGCCGATGCCGGGGCAACTGGAACGAAGCCCCCCATAGATCCCCTGCACGTCGGGATGCCCTTTTTCCCTGGCCATATAATCTAGAATTGCCAGGCGCGGCCCGGTCAACTTATACCCCCTCCGGCGCAATATTGCTTTAGATTGTTCCAGAAACTTATTATTCATTGAGAAACCTCTTCCAAATGACCTTTTCCCCATGCCCAAATTCCTTCCACACATTATTTTTTAGAAGTGTTTTTCCATGATATATTTGCCGGCTACAGTAAGGGCAAATAATGCTGCCAGGATCAGAACAATGGCCGCCCCCGGCGGTACCGGATAATAGTAGGAAATGAAAAGACCGCCCAAACTACCGGCTAAACCAAAAACCAGCGAATAGGCAAGCATACTGCGATAATTGCTGCTAAGCCTGTAGGCTGTTGCGCCCGGAATAACAATCAGGGCCGCCACCAGGACTACACCGACAAGCTGTATAGAAACCATTACCGTCAGGCCTATTGCCGCTAAAAGCCCCATGTAGAGAGGGCCGACCGGAAGCCCCCCCGCTACAGCCATTTCTTCGTCAAAACAGATGGCCAGCAGTTCTTTAAAAAAAAGAACAACAAAAATCATAATCGCCACCAGGGCTGCAGCCATCACCTGTAAATCCCCCCTGGAAACGGCAAGGATGTTTCCGAAAAGCAGGGAGAATAGTTCCGGGTAATAACCTTTGAAAGTACTAATCAGGGCAATGCCCAAAGCCATACCGGAAGCATAAAAAATACCGATAACCGTGTCTTCGCTGATCTTGCCCAGACGGCTGATATGACCGGTGCTCATGGCTGTGCCCACGGCAAAGATGCCGCCGGTAAATACAGGATCAAGTCCCGCTGCCAGGCCAATAGCAATTCCCCCCAGGGCCGTATGCGATATACCCGCCCCCAGGAAAGACAACCTTTTCAACACGACGAAAAAGGATATGGTCGGGCAAAGGACTCCCACCAGGAGGGCCGCCAGAAAGGCTCTTTGCATGAAACCGTAAGCAAATATTTCGCTCAATGCCGGCACCTCTCAATGCCGCTGCCGGTAGATAAAAAATCAAACTGGCAGCGGTAAGCTTCGTCCAGATGAGGACTGCGCAAAACTTCGGCCGGATGCCCGTGAATATGCATGGTCCGGTTTATGCAAAGCAATTTATCTGCCGAAGGCGCGATAGAAACCAGGTCGTGCGAGACCAGAATTATTGAGAGCCTTTCCTTTTCTTTTAATTCCTGCAGCAATTTAACAAAACTCTGCTGGGCTGGAAAATCAAGGCCGGTATTGGGTTCATCCAGCAGCAGCAAGCCCGGACGCCTGGCCAGGGCTCTGGCCAGCAAAATGCGTTGCTGTTCTCCACCGGAAAGGCTTTGAAACGAGCGATGGGAAAAACCCTCCATACCTACCGAGTGGAGGGCCTTTTCAACTTTTCTTCCTTTTTCCGGAACCCGGCGCAGAAGGGTGCGGGGAGATAGCAGACCCGTAGCCACCACGTCGGCCGCGGAAAGCGGAAAGCGCCGTTCAAAAGACTGACGCTGGGGCATGTAACCGATCCCGGGTCTGGCTTCTTTCAAGTTCAGGCCGCGGCTTCCGAATACTGTTAACAGGCCCTTCTGAATAGGAACCAGGCCGAGCGCTGCCCGCAGCAGGGTTGTTTTGCCGGCGCCGTTGGGACCGATCACGCCGGTGAGCTCCCCCTGTAATGCTGAAAAAGAAATATCCTCCAGAACCGTTTTGCCGCCAAGCATCACGGTCAGGTTGTCTGCTTTAATCACTTCCTGCAATATTGTCCCCGCCTTACATCGATGGCTTTATTATTCCATGGCTTCTTTGAACACAGCCAGGTTAAATCGCATTAAGTCAAGGTATGATTCTCGCCCTTCAACCCCTTCTCCTCCCAGGGGATCGATCATCAGCACTTCCGTCCCGCTCTCTTCGGCAATCCTATCGGCCAGTTCGGATGAAAACTGAGGCTCGGCAAAAATACCTCCGATCTCTTCTTGCCTGATCAGTTCAACCAGTTCTGCAACCCAGCCGGCAGAGGGTTCCTGGCCCGGGAACTGGGCAATAACGGCTACCTCTTCCAGGCCGTAACGCTCGGCAAAATATTGCCAGGCCGAATGAAAAGCAATAAACCCGGTCCTGGAAAATCCTGCTGAGGCGTCTTCTATTTCTTCATGCAAATCGGTCAGCTCTCCACGGTACTTTTCATAACGGCGGTCAAAGTACTGTTCCTCCCCGGGAGCAAGTTCTACCAATTTTTCATGAATAGCGGGACCCAGCAAGTCTCTGACAATTAAAGGATCCAGCCAAAAATGAGGATCCTGGGGTCCGTGATCGCAATCGCCGTGATCGTGGCCATTATGATGATCATGGCTGCAATCACAGTCATGCCCATGATCATGCCCATGATCTTTTTCCTCGGCTGCATTATCTTCAAGCCTGTAGTAATCCACCGTTTCAATCATATCTACCCGTTCCGACATTTTCAGAACGGCCGGCCCGGAGCCTGCAGCTTCGGTCATGTTGACAGCCCAGTTATCAAGGCCGGCCCCAACATAAATCAACAGATCCGCCTGTTCCAGCAGCCGGGCCTGTTCAACCGTAGGCTCATAAGTGTGGGGGCTGGCTCCGGCTGGTAAGAGATAGGAAACTTCAACCTCTTCACCTCCGAGCCGTCCGGCAATATCGGCCAGGGGGTAAATGGTGGTCACGACTTTGATGGCCGGATCCAGTTCGCCGGTTTTAGCTTCCTCAGAAGTGCATCCGGGCACCAAAAACAGGACCATTAAAAGCACGGCAAAAACAAAAACCGCAGCCATTGCAAATTTTTTGCTGGTCATATCAGTTCTTCTCACCCTCTTTTCTGTGTAATTGAAAAATATAATCATTTGCGTATGGTTGTAGGGACTGGTTTTCTAATCCAGGCTTTATTTTTCTGAGAACAATTATCAATTACTTGTCTGGATTATAACATAAATCTCGGCAGGGGCAACCGGTGTTTACTTATTTAAGCCGCTGAGATATCATTAAATTTAAAATATACCTGTCCCAACTAAAAATGGAGGTTTTACTTAATGCGCCCAAAACCGGCAATAAAGCCGACAAAACCATACTTTTCTTCCGGCCCCTGCGCCAAGCGTCCCGGCTATAAACTGGAAATTCTCCGGGAGGCGCCTCTGGGCCGATCACACCGCAGCAGCAGCAGTAAATTGAAATTAAAGAAAGCGATCGATAAGACGAAAGAAGTCCTGGGCCTGCCGGAAAATTACCTGGTCGGCATCGTACCCGCCTCGGATACGGGAGCATTTGAAATGGCTATGTGGAACCTGCTCGGCGAAAGGCCCGTGGAAGTAGCTCATTTTGATGCCTTCGGAAAAACCTGGGCCGACGATATCAGGGAACAGCTCAGGCTGGAAAAAGCCCGCTACCATACCACCGATTACGGCTTCCTGCCGGAACTGTCGAAGATCAATTTTCATAACGATGTTGTTTTCACCTGGAATGGAACAACCAGTGGAGTAAGGGTCCCAAATGGCAATTTTATACCACAGGACCGCAGAGGATTAACCCTGTGCGATGCCACTTCCGCTGTCTTTGCCGTAGATTTGCCCTGGGAGAAACTCGATGCCACCACTTTTTCCTGGCAAAAAGTGCCCGGTGGAGAGGCTGCCCATGGAATGCTGATCCTTTCGCCCCGAGCCGTAGAGCGACTGGAAAACTACAACCCGCCCTGGCCTCTACCGAAGATATTCCGCCTGAAAAATAAGGGCAAGCTGATGGCAGACCTGTTTGAAGGATCAACCATTAATACTCCGTCCATGCTCTGTGTGGAAGACTATCTTGATGCCCTGCTCTGGGCAGAAAAAATAGGTGGTCTGCCTGAATTAATCAGGCGCAGCAATGAAAACCTGGCTGTCATTGAAAGATTTGTTGAAGACCATAACTGGATTCATTTCCTGGCCTCAGACCCTGAGATCCGCTCCAATACCAGTGTCTGTCTGAAAGTAGATCTAAACCCCGGGCAGGTCAAGGAACTGGTCCGGCTGCTTGAATCGGAAAGCGCAGCTTATGATATCGCCTCTTACCGCGACGCCCCGCCTGGACTTCGCTTCTGGTGCGGGGCCACAGTTAGCAAAGAAGACCTGGAAAGGGCCATGCCCTGGTTGGAGTGGGCCTACCACCAGACCAAAGGCTGATTGGAGCCATCGATTCTAACAGGCGCCACCTGCCTGGCCTGGAAGAGCCAGTTCCATAAAAGTTGGTTTCCACAATGAGACCCTGTAAACCGGGAGGCCCTCGGCGTTTCCGGAACCGCTTCAAAAAGTCTTGCCAGATTAAGGCAGGGCTTCAGGATTAAGAGCCTGATCAGCCCTGCTTAAGTATAAGAGGATAAAATGAGCTAATGGCTGCATAATCAGCCTGCTCAGCAAACCACGGTCTATTAGCTTAATTCTTACTGGCTGTCTATTTTCTTGACCAGCAGTTCATTAACCAGCTGCGGGTTGGCTTTACCCCTGGTTTCCTTCATGACCTGTCCGACAAGGTGCCCCAGCGCCTTCGATTTGCCACCGCGGTAACTTTCCACCGTGTCCGGGTTCTCGCTGATGATCCGGTCGACAATTGATTCCAGCTCCGATTGGTCCGATATCTGCAGCAAGCCTTCCTCTTCAACAACCCGGCGGGGTTTCTTGCCACCCTGAAAAGCCTTTTCCAAAACCTCTTTGGCAATTTTGCCGCTGATCTCCTGATTGTCGATCATCTGCAACAGTTCAGCCATATCTTCGGGCACGAAAGAAGCCTGATCCGCTTCCAAACCGGCATTGTTAAGATGAGCTGAGAATTCACCCATCACCCAGTTGCTAACTTCTTTCGGCTTATTAAAAAACTCCAGGCACGATTCAAAATAATCGGCCAGGCAGCGCGACGCCGTAAGGACCCCGGCATCGTATTCGGGAAGACCGTATTCTTCAACAAACCTTTTAGCCCTTTCACCGGCCATTTCCGGCAGGTTATGGCGCGCTTTTTCCACTTCCGTTTCTGCAAGCTGGATCGGGGCCAGTTCCGGATCTGCAAAACAGCGGTAATCATCTGCCTCCAGTTTACCGCGCATAACGATCGTTTCCTGCCTGTCTTCATCCCAGCGCAGGGTCTGAGTAGCCACTTTTTCTCCGCTATCCAGGATCCCGGCCTGTCTTTTTATTTCATGGTCGAGCGATTTTTCAACCGCCCGGAATGAATTCATGTTTTTTAGCTCTGTTTTAATCCCGAAAATTTCTTCTCCCGGGTTACGGAGGGAAACGTTGGCATCACAGCGCAGGCTGCCTTCTTCCATTTTGCAGTCGGATACACCGGCATACTGCATAATGCTCTTTAATTTCTCCAGGTAGCGGCGAGCTTCCAACGAAGAACGCAGATCCGGTTCGCTTACTATTTCAATCAAGGGCACACCGGCCCGGTTATAATCGACCATGGAAGAACCGCCGGAAGCACCTGCGGTTTCATGGAGCAGTTTGCCGGCATCTTCTTCCATGTGGACCCTGCCGATACCGACTTTTTTTAACGCGCCCCGGTCATCTTCAATTTCCAGGTAACCGCTGCTGCCGAGCGGGATATGATACTGAGAAATCTGGTATCCTTTGGGCATGTCCGGGTAGAAATAATTTTTACGATCAAAGTAACTATATAGCGCCACTTTACAATTCAAGGCCACAGCTGCAGTAAGGGCCTGCTGCAGGGCTTCCCTGCTCATTTGCGGCAGGATGCCGGGAAACCCCAGGCAAACCGGACAGGTATTAACATTCGGCTCCGGCACAAACCGGTTGGGACAGGCACAAAACAACTTACATCCAGTAAGCAGCTCCACATGCACTTCCAGACCGATCACAACTTCGTACTTCATACCCAACTCACCTCAACATCTTCGGGGCACGGGGGCAACCCCCTTGTCCCGGCTTTACTGTTTGATAATGATACCTTTCTTCCTTTTTGCATTTAAAGCCTTTACTATGCACTCCTGCACCCTATTTTTATAGTAAAAATAACTGTTCAATGTAGCTGCGCCACCCGTAACAAGATCAATAATTATTGGTTCCCTTAAGACAAAAGCTTTTTATACCAGCATTAATCGAAATAATTTAACAAAAAACCTGTTACAGTGTTCCCGTGTCCCGGGGCCCGGAGGTGGATCCCACGGCAAGCAGGGTTTTTTCGCTAAAAGGAGGCCCTACCAGCTGCATGCCGACTGGAATACGATTCACCTGCCCGGCGGGAATGGTTAGGGCAGGCATCCCGGAAAGACTAACCGGCGCGCAAAAAAAATCGTCAGACCATTCATCCAGGAAGCTTACTTCACCTTTCAACTGACGGGGCAGGTTTTTGGCGGTGGGCAGCATCAACAGATCACACTCCTTGAGAACTCCTGCAAACTCCTGCCGGATCAGCTCCCAGATTTTTAGGGCCTGGCGATAATAGCGGCCGTAATTACCTTTACTCAACAAGAACGTGCCAAAAATACTGCGGCGGCGCGCTTCTTTCCCCAGGATCTCGGCGCGGGATTGAAAATACATGTTTTCCAGGTTATCTGCTTCACCGGTTTTACCAAAACGAATTCCGTCAAAGCGGGCATGATTGGATGAGGCCTCGGCCAGGGCAATGATATAATAAGCCTGCAGACCTTCTCGCAGCAAACCCAGATCTATATTCTTGATTTTATAGCCGAGCCCGGCAAAATCATCCCGGGCTTGCTCAAATACTTCCCTTAATTCCGGCTGCAAAAAATCAAAAGCCGTTACAGGATAGCCGATAGTGATATCTTCTGAGCCGGGTGTTTTGATTATTTCCGGGATCCCTTTCCAGCAAACTGCCGTGGCCGCATCCCGCTCATCAAAACCGGAAATAATATCCAAAACACCGGAAATGTTTTCACAGGAAAAAGCGGTGATTCCCACCCGGGCAAAAGAACTGCAGTGGGCATTTAAACCGTGCCGGGAAACCCGCCCTGTTGTCGGGCGCAGTCCTGCTACCCCGCAGTGCGAAGCCCCCTGGCGCAGGGCTCCCCCGCTGTCACTTTCCACGGCCAGCATACAGATCCCGGTGGCAACCGCTGCAGCGCCGGCGCTCCCTGCCGTCCTTTCGGCCTGCCAGGGATTTGCTGTAGCCCCTCCGGGTGAAGTCAGGGTAGTCGAACCCTGGCCCATATCGTCCAGGTTGGTTTTACCGATTACCACCGCCCCCGCCTCCATTAAACTTTCAACCACCGCTGCCGTTACCGGCGAAATAAATTCGCTGAAAGCGGAAGAACCGAAGCTGGTAGGTAAAACACCGTAACACAGATCGTCTTTAACAGTTATCGGTATCCCGGCCAGGGGCAGCTCTCCACCCTGTTTTATTTTCTCATCAATAGCCCTGGCCTGCTCGGTAGCATCAACTCCGGCAACAGCATTAAATATATTGAGCCCTTCGTTTAGAACGCTGCAGTTTTTGAGGGTTTTATCAATTAACTGGTGAGCGGTAATTTCACCTTCGAGCACTGCTTCAGCCACCCGGTGAACAGTCGTTTTTCGCAATTCCAATTCAAATCTCCCCTTCGCAAACCTGCTTTATTATTCCATGATTTTGGGGACCAGGTAAAAACCGCCGGTAAAATTGGGGGCAGCTTCTTGCAGTTCAGCCAGATCGCTCTGCCGGGGTGTATCTTCCCGCAAAACATTGATCGCCTCATGGCTAAATACAAGCCCCTCGAGATCACCGGTATCGACCTCGAGCGCCGGCTCGAGCCAGCCCAGAAACTGATCCAGCTCCCGGTGCAACTGATCACGCTCAGGATCGGAAACCCCTATTTTTATGGCTTCGATCGCCTTCTCAAGACCCACAGCTGCGCTATCCATTTCTAACCACCTTCTTTACCCGATTTATGAACAAAGTAAACGCTTGGCCTGATTAATAAAATTGCCCTTGCTGATACTCTTGGCTGGAGCTGCACCGGCTTAGCAGACACAAAACAATAGTGCCCAAAAATATAAAAACCCGGTCTCACCGCCCAAATTTTTAAACTGCCGGGATTTGAGTTTCACCCGGCATACCGGGGCCAGGCACAATCTNCCAACCCTGCCATTTCTGCATTAATACTTAAAGCATCCGGCTATTAATTCTTTAAAAAGGGGGCATTTACCTGCCCCCNTGTGAAGAAATCATTATATCGCCTNAATAATCATTATTTTCATGGTAGAGGCGGTCTGCAGGCCCAGGGCACTCCTTGAGCATCCACCNCACTTTGCCCAGGTGGGTGGATACCCAGGCAGCCTGCTGCCGCCTCTACCAAACCCGACTTTATATTTGGGTCTGGCTTTTTATTAATTATAACATGTGCGCTAAGAATACATTGACCAGGCCAAAATAGATGGCCAGGGCTGATATATCCTTGATCGTTGTAATAAAAGGGTCGGCGCCGGCAGCCTGGTCAAGGCCAATAAAGATGATGGCAATCCCGCCTGCTGCCATCCAAAGAATCGTTGTGCTACGGTGTATTACCCGGATTGTTCTTCGGACAAAGCTTCATTATACTTAGCCGCCGGGCTGCTCTCGGCTTCACCAAGTTGAACCAGGGCGCTACGCGTTAACGGAGGGGCAATTATTTCGAAAAAGATTACCGCTGACAGCATTACTGTAAGTATCTGGCTGCTAACCTCCGGCAGCTGCTGGGCGACCAGCATAGTAAGCCCTATTGTTGTGCCAGCCTGAGATAAAAGGCAACGGGGCAGGTAACGACAGGTCCCCTGGTCCATGTTAAACCACCTGGTTGAAGCATAAACCCCGGACATTTTACTAAAAATACGGACACCAATATATACCGCAACCGCAATGCCGGCAGCCGGAATAAGTCCCGGTTGCAACGTTGCTCCGGCGACAGTAAAAAATAACAGCAGGACCGGCGATGCTACCTCTTCAACACTGGCAAACAGCGTTTCTGTCTCTTGGGCAAAATTTAATACTACAAAACCCATGGTCAGTATCGTAATCAGGGCAGAAAAATTAATCAGGGAAGTCAAACCTGCTCCTACCAGTATCATTGTTAAAACCAGGAGCAGTCGGGGCTGTCCGGATGATACCAGCCGGAAAAGATATACAGTTGCAAAACCAAGGGCCGCCCCAAAAAGAGCTGAGCCGCCAATTTCAGACAAACTGATCAAGACAGATTGCAGGGAAACATCACCACCGGCAATCAAGGGCCTGGAAATTGCAATAGAAATGGAGATGAATATTACACAGGTTATATCTTCAAGCGCTGAAACCATCAATAGGCTGTCAGTAAACTTGCCTCTGGCTCTTAGTTCTTTAACCACCGGCACTACTACCGTCGGCGCAGGTGAAGTAGCAAGAGCAGCAAGCGGTAAAGCAATGTAAGCAGGCTGACCGGCCAGGTAATAAAGCCCCAGAAAAACCATGACATAGGTCCAGATGGTGTCAATGCCTGCGACTTTAAGCAATTTAGAACCCAAATTCTTAATGGCAGATATAGTGAGATCCCCGCCCAGCATAAAAGCTATGATACTAACCGCGGCGACACTGAGCGGATCCTTAATCGTTTCAATCAAATCTATAGAAATCAAACCGGCTCCATAAGGCCCTAAAAACAAGCCAAAAACAATATAGCCGGTCAGTGAAGGCAAACCAAAACGTGAAGCTATCCGGCCTCCCAAAAAGCCAACCAGCATAATCAGGCCAACACCCAACACTGGATCCATAAGTGCTTCCTCCTGTAGATCGTCTATTGCAGAATATTTATCGCCAAAAAAAATTAAAAACTCCTACAGTAAATTCTGCAGGAGCCATCAGCTAGTGCAATTTTGGGCATTTGAACCCCTGGTGAGCCCCATCACCACTTCACGTTTAAGCCTTACAACCAGATTCTATAAAAGATTAAACCCTGTGTCAAATCATCCGGTCCGGTTTCTTTCTATTTCTGCCCTTCTTGTTACCTGCCTGGAACCTGCTTGAAGATACACTGGGATCAGGTTTTTTTAGTCCAGGTTCACCATGATCGAGGCATTCATTAACTCTTCATCCAAATTCAATTGCTGATTCCATTTTAGATGGTCGGGGGGATTTCCTGGACAAAGAAGTAAACCAGGAAAGCGACTACAAAACAGTAGGCGGCAAAGTAGACCAGGCGCCCTTTTTTGAGAAAA
>SL_8KL_010_SEDDRAFT_10000130_pt1 | contig 60635 bp, 79 predicted proteins | sample SodLakKL_010_SED_4_FD_11160 | JGI IMG/M metagenome (IMG submission 11160)
TCCAGTCCGCCGGTATCATAGCTCTGATCCCAGCAGTGGTCTTTTTCAGTTCAGGATTGTTAGGTAAGAAAGACCTAGCAGATCTGAATTGGAACGTGCTTCTATTGATGGGTGGAGGTATGTCTCTAGGGAATGCTATCGGTGCTACCGGACTGGCTGGTTGGATAGTCTCTCTTATAGAACAGTATCCTATGGGGATGATACTGGTCGTACTGGTTTTCTCGTCATTGGCGATCATCCTCTCGAGCTTCATGAGTAATACCGCTACAGCAGCACTATTGGCACCTATAATGATAGTTATAGGTATGGACCTTGGTTCTTCGATCTCGGTAATGGCTTCTATAGCATTGGCTTGTTCCATGGCCATGGCTTTACCTGTGAGTACTCCACCGAACGCTATAGCCTACGGTACGGAGATGATCAACATCAAGGACATGATAAAATACGGAGCTTTGATCAGCATAGTAGGGGTTATATTATTAACGATACTTTTCGGAGTCTTGATGGTGGATATATTCTGAAACGTTGAGTAAAATTTAAACTTGATTTAACTTTATTAGAAAGTATGAAAGATTTCGAAGAGGAAAGAGAGAAGTTGAACGAACTCGTACTCGAAGAGGGGACACTTGAAACCAAACGGTTTTTCAACTTAGATACTAACGTGTACAAAGACGGGGCTTTATCGAAGAAAACTAAAGAGCTGATCGGCCTGATCTCTTCATTGGTACTTCGCTGTGACGATTGTATCGAATACCATCTGAACAGATGTTACGAGGAGGACGTGAGTGACGAGGAGATTCAGGAAGCTTTATCTATAGGTTTGGTGGTAGGTGGGTCCATAACGATACCACATCTGAGGAAAGCTGTGGATAAATGGCTCAAGATGGAGAAGAGGTGAAAAATATGGATAGTGAGGATATATTTGAAAAAGTTAAAGGAATTTTGAAGAAGGATATCGATAAAGATGGAAAGCTGAAAAAAATATGTAAATTATTGGCGGATGATGTTGAGCATTACGATTGGGTCGGATTCTACCTTGTCAAGAAGGGGCGGTTGGTCCTTGGACCATACGTAGGTGAACCCACTGAACATACCAACATCGATTTTGGTGAAGGCATCTGTGGACAGGCTGTCGAGTCTGAAGAGACCTTCCTGGTAGATGATGTATCAAAAGAGGACAATTACCTGGCGTGCAGCTTGAAAGTAAAATCTGAGATAGTGGTCCCGATATTCAAAGATGATGTGATAGTTGGAGAGATCGATATCGATTCCCACGAAAAAGAAGCTTTCGATAAAGAAGATGAAGAGCTTTTGGGAAAGATAAGTGAAGAGATAGGCCCGATGCTGTGAGTTAGTGACGCCGATGGAAGCAAGGAAGAAAGAATTAAAGGAAACCTACAGGGAGATCAAGCCAACCATCGAATCTAGAATAGAGGAATTCGAAAGTATATGGGAAAAGGGCAATAAGAACAAGATATTTGAAGAACTCACGTTTTGTCTTTTCACTCCTCAGTCCAAAGCCAAAAAGTGTTGGAAAGCGGTTCAAGACCTGAAAGAAAAAGAGTTATTTTACGAGGGGTGTGAAGATGCGATATCAGAAGAGATAAATCAAGTTAGATTCAGGAACAATAAAGCCGGTTATTTCGTAGAGGCCCGTGATAAATTCGAGGCTTCTTCGCTGAAAGACCGTCTGGATCGATTTCAACGACCAAAGGAGGCGAGAGAATGGGTAGTGGAGAATATAAAGGGATTGGGTTACAAGGAGGCGAGTCACTTCTTACGCAATATCGGTTATAGTCAGGAACTGGCGATACTCGATCGACACATTTTGAAAAATTTGGAAGAACTGGACGTTTTGGAAAAAATACCTAAAACTCTCACAAAAAAGAGATATCTAGATATAGAAAAAAAGATGAAAGAGTTTTCTGATGAGATAGGCATACCGTTGGGGCATCTAGATTTGCTTTTATGGTATTTAGAAACGGGTCACGTTTTCAAGTGAAAATATTCTAAATCAGTTCATTTTCTTGATGAATTCCTCCGCCTCTTTTCTCTCTGGAATTTTCGGTATCTCTTCTGGATATCCTAACGGTGTGACCGTAGCCACGTAATGATCTTGGGGTATTCCAAGTTCTTCTTTAACATCCTCTCTATCCATGGCCGCTATCCAGCAAGTGCCTAGACCGTGGAGCCAAGCGGTGAGTGTGAAGTGGTAGGCCGCTATATCACCATCCTGTTTGGGCCTGCCTGTCCCTTCGGAGTCCACACAGATAGCTACCGCCATAGGAGCTTCCCTTATAGGAGAGCTGTTCCTACCTCTTCTTTCCGACATGAACTGTATCGTTTCTTCGTCCTCGATAGGTATAAAGTAATATGCTTGTGAGTTTTTAGATGTCGGAGCGTATCTACAGGTCTCAAAGATCTTGCCCAACACGTCGTCCGGTACCTCTTTCTCTTTATAATCTCTTACACTCCTCCTTTCTTTTAACAACTCTTCACCATCTAGATAAGGTTTTAATGGATGGAGGAATGTTTGGAACTCCAGAATTCTGCCTTCCGGGTCCTCGGCGAAGAACTGATAGATATTGAACTTCTCGTTTTCGGAGGGTTCTCCTCTTGCTCTATCTTCGAATCGCTCGTACTTCTCGTCCACTTCTTCCTTCGTAGGATAGAAGAAAGTTATAGTTCCTCCCTCATCCGTTTTCTCGCTTTCGCAGAAACCTAGGATCATGTTACCGTGCTTTAGAATCTTGCAGTATTCCTGATCAAGCCAAAGATCCATGTTCAGCTCTTCCAAATAGAACTCTGTTATACCTTCCAGATCCTCGCTACCGAAGAAGTTTATCCCTGACATAGATAGGGTATTGAATCAAGGTAGAAGTATTTTGTGCTCGGGTCTCTCGATTTTAACCTTGTTCAAGCGCACTTCTAACTCTATCGATGTCTTTTTCAGGCAGATCTAAAGCGATGCCGAGTTCAATACACCCCTGCGAACCTGAAGAGCTGATCATGTTAGATATCAAGAGAGCCATGTTGATCTCGCTGTTGCATATGACCGAGGGGAACGCAGGGGATCCCTTCACCGCGAATCCGCTCAGAGATATGTCCTTTTTACTGAAGCGGAACCAGGGTTTTTCTATGTTAGGAGGTGTAGAGAATTGCATCTGTTGATGTAACCTTTTCCAGTCCTCGTACTTTCCGGGGCACTTCACCTTAGTACCTTCAAGAGAATCGTTCAATAACACGTCTATGAAAAGCTCGGCTAGCCAATCGATCTCTCTTCCCTTGGGGTCTTCATGATCCACCTCTATCTTGATGAGTTTTGTTCCAGGCAGTGTCAGATACTTCACGGAGAATTTTTGACCTCTCAGATGATCGTGTTTTTGGATCTCATAATCGACTTTAACACCTTTCCATATTCCTTCTCTCACTTCTTCAGAAGAGTTTTTCTCAGTCTCATAGAACGAATAATAATCTTCAGGAGTCATGAATCTGGGCTCGATCCCACCTAGTAAGTTTTCAAACCAGCTTTTAGGTTTTGATTCAGGAAAACTATCGGCTAGATAGCTGTTTCCCTCCGATGTTTCAAGATTAATAAGATTGCCTCCCAGCTTATCTAAAACATCGAATTTTATCTCGCCGTTATCCACGCGGAACAGTTTCTCTCCTTCCCTAGTTTGTGGTCCGATCTTTACATCTGTAGAGTCTATGATTATCACCGGTATCTCAAAATCGAGTTCTCTTTCACCGCTGAAATGTAGCTCCATTGTGTCTAGATATTCTTCAGGATCCTCGGAAACGTTGATCTCTAAAGGCAGTCTCAACTCTTTTTCATCCTCCTCTTCAGACACCCGTATTATTTTTTCACCATTTTCGAAAGAGACTTCTACCTGTTCAGAAGATCGAAGGCTGTATTCACCCGGCATGGGGTAATCAGTATTTCTGTCTATGATGAGTTCCCTTTCGATCGATTTTCCAGCCTCTATTATATTTTCATCGATCCTGACTTCCAGATGTTTCCTGCATTCCTTCCCATAAATTCTTTCGTTGAGCTCTATCTCCTTTTTTCCCACCAATCTATTCCAAGTCTGCCTAAAAGAATTCAAAGATGGTTTTTTCATAGAGATCCATAGATGTGAGGTTTTGAAACTATCGCCAGGTTCGATCTTTTCAGTCGCGCTCTTCAACTCTTCCAACAATCCTCTGGCCATCTTCACTTTTTTTATTTTTTCATCATCCCAAATGATGCCAGAGATGGCACAATCTCCAAAATCCTCATAAGCGGTCCATGTTTCCTCCCATTCGGCAGGGTCAGTGGGCAGTAAAGTCGAGGACAGCATATCTGTAACCGGGTCGCTCTCTATTATCTCATCTCCTAGAGGAGTATAGATCCTAGCTTTAGACTGATACAGCTCAGTATCTAGACCCCATTTCCTGGTATTGGTTTGAGCACCACATTCGAGCGGATCGTCAGCAACGTTTTCAATTTCAGACCAGAACTCTATCTCTGAGGACCTTTTCTTTAACTTTATGTACTTTTTCATGAGTGCTCCAGGTTTGTGTAGACTCTCTGCGTTCAAAACAAGTATGATATAGTCCTCTTCTCTTTTCACCTCGTATTCATATTCTATAGAAGAATCCGGGCTTCTGCCGAACGGTGGACCTACCTGCTGTCTGATCTCAAAAGGTAATTCAGAGTCCCTCATAAGTTCGCTGACTTTCACATTGCCGCCTTCGAGCTCTACTTTAACTTTCGCTTGATCGTTTACCAAGAATAATTCATCATCTTTCTCCACAAATTCTAAAAGCTCTTCTGTATCTCTGACCACCGGATGTTTGTAGGTTTCCATAGGAAAAAGGGAGCTATCTTTTTTTATGGATGGTGTAAATCTCAGATATCTGATACAGTCATCTTTGAAATCTACTTTTACAGGGAGCTTGAATCCACGATTTTCTTTTTCATCTAACTCGAGATCGATGATTTCCTCTCTATCTTCTATTTCACATTCAATTTTCACTTCCAACCTTTTTTCCGTATTATTTTTTAGATCAAAATACAGATCCTTTTTCTGAGCTGAGAAAATAGGATGGAAGTCTCTCTGGCTTTTCACTTCTACAGCGGGCTTTATCTTTCCTCCCGTAGTCAATTTGAATTCTTTCTTATCCATCTTTATTTTAGTGTTGATCACTTCAGATGCTTCATGATTGGATGTGTACGTTTCCACGTCCTTCTTGACCAAAAATTTTCTAGTCAGCGTTTTTTTCTCACCTTTTTCTACCTTTATCATCGAGGGAAAATCGTCTTCGAATTCGATTCCTGGGAATGGATCGATGTCGATCTTTATCTCCTTATCTTCTTCAGTCTTATTTTCTATCAAGAGTATATATTCGTTTTCTATACCTATGTGAAGATCATGGGATCTGACTTTCGCTTTCACAGTGATCTCTTCACCTCTCAATTTCCTGTTTATCCCAGTTATGCCCCAGCCGTATCTGTCTATATCGACCTCTATCCGATCTTCTTCATTCTCAAATATATAACGGTATATCTTCACGTCGTCGATGGTCAGATCATCTGGTTCCTGCTTCAGCTCTCTTCGCTGAGAATCATACCAATCGGGATGTTCGTTGAACCATTCCTTCGTAAGATCGTTCTGGTGAAGTAACGGTATGTAATCCTGCATGTATGCCGTTGTTTCCGGGACCCAGAACATCCCTACCTTCTTGTATAGCGGCATGGCTTTGAGGTTCCCGGACCACGTGTGAAGGTCGACTCTCTTTATGCCTTCCTCAATAGCTTTTTCGATAGTTTTCAACAAAAGGCGCTTGCCGAACTTTTTGCCTTTTGCCCTTGATATCACGCCCAATAGTTCTACGTAAGCTGCATCCTTATCTTTCCAGTGAGGTTCAAGGTTACAGAATCCTACGGGAACACCCTCTTCATCTACAGCTACATAATCCACAATGCTGAAACTCTCGTCAAGCCAATCTCTAACTCTCTCCTCGTCGAATGGTATGCCGCCTCCAAAGCCTCCCGGCCATGATTCCTTGAACTGGTTGAACATCTCAGCTACATCTTTTGCCATTGAAGGATCATATTCAACGATGTCACCGTCGATCTCGCTCAAACTATTCACCACTTTCAAAGGAAATCTAATGTACTATTAATAATGTTTATGACTCTGTCTCTCAAAAAACTTGGTATTTCCTCTAGTATTGATATCAAGATGATGTAATGATTTATTGGATCTCTAAACTCTTCCCACCTATCGACAAACTTAAAGGTCATACTTGTAAGTAATATACTCATAAGTATATAACATTTAGAGTGATCGATCCATTGACTATAAAAGTGACTAGGAGATCATGGAAGAGAAGAGACCTTCTGTCTAGAGTGAATCAAAAGTCATTCAAGGAACTTTTTATCTCTTTTATGATATCCTCTTTTTCCGGTACCCTGTGGATAAGGTCCTGCATATCTCTTTTCCATTCATCCTCGATCAAATCTTGATCGGAAAGGATCTCGGTTGGTGATTTGGGTGAAATGTTCAAGTCCTCAAATTTTTCATAAAGTAGATCAGTATCGAGATCAGTACCTTTTTTCAAGATGAACCATATATCGTATAAATCCCTTGGAACATCCCTTTGAACCAGAGACCTAAACTTTTCCGCCAATATCTCCTCCAAATCCATCACTTTTACACTGTAAGTTCCTGTATCGGGGTAAGTTCCGAGTATCGTCTCCCAGGAGGGTTCTTTATGAAGAAGATGCTTTGATATATCCATTTTCAAAGTTCCTTCTGAAAGTTTAGTCCCTTCATACAAAGGTCCCCTGTATCTTATCTTGGCAAGATAGACATCTTTTCTATCGTCGAAGTGAGCGAGTTCAGACTCGATCCCGGTTTTTTCCAGCCCTCTTACGCCGGATCTCAATATATCTTCAGCGTTTTTCCCGACTATATTGAAATCTAGATCTTCGGAAAAGCGATTCAGATCGTAGACTTTTCTCAAGGAAGTACCTCCTTTGAACACTATAGAATCGTGGTTAAGATAGATATGCTTTAAGACTATGCTCTGAATGTAATCTAACTCTATGATATGTAGCGGGACATTTTCTTCATAGAATTCTTTTAACTGCGTTTTTGTCAGCATTTTTTCACCTTATATATTGTCGATCACGTTCCATCTATCGTTTTTGATTCCTTCAGACCCTGAAGGATTTAACGGGATAGGAGATCTTGAGATGTTTTTCTTCAGGCGCTCTTCATCAAAATCTTTCTCAGTTTTTTGTAAAAGGTAACCGAGTCTAGAGCAGAGAGATTTTTTATCCACTTTTAGGGCGTAATCCACTATCTTTTTTCCGTTTATTTTCGCTTCTGCCATAGCATCTTTTATTTTTTTTATTCCGCCTGCGTACTCTGGATAGAAGAGACAATCTATGAACAGTTTTTCCGGTTCCGCTATGACCAATTTCTCTTCCGAGGTATATCCGAAAAAATGGCTCGTTTTTACGAAATGTATGTTTTGATTTTGGAGGGATATGCTTTTCTTTGGAGTAGTGACCATCACGTATACTGTTCTCGGGACCTGTGTGGTAAAGCCATAATGGTGTAAAGCCGAACGTAGGGATATGTATGAAGGACTCATAATTTGAGCAGCTATATGATAGATATGTGTTTCTTCTAGTTTTTCAGTCGGAATATATTTTCCTTTCTCTATCCTATGGATAAGATCTTTAGATTCCATCCTGCTCAAAATACGATAGGTGTTTTTTCTGCTTTCCTGCAAGATGTTGGAGGCCTCTATCGGATTGAATACAAGGATACTTCTTCTAGATAATTCTTCTAGAAGGGTCCTTTCTCTTGATGATATTCCATAACTCATTTGTCTAACCTCTTAATATATGGGAGTATGGATGGTTGAGTTATATAATCTTTTTGACACAGTAGTTGTAACTGTAGCGAGTTTTTTGGAAGGGTAAAAGATGTCACTTGCTCTCTATCATCAAATTTTTGCCGTTAAGTTAATTTGAAGCAATTTAGTTTTAAATATGCTATAAAAATTACTCAAAGTCATCTGATATATCTTAGGAGTTTCGATCGAAAAATGATGATGGGACTCTAAGAGTATAAGATATCTTCCGATCGGATACATTGAACCTTCTTTTAGAGGCATTCTTCAGTGTTTTTGAATCGTGATTATATAATCGTGTTTCGTATTGTTAAATCTTTTGCTCTCTAATTAGAGAATTTTTTTACCAAGGAAAGCAGCTGTCATCTCACCTACTTCTGAAAACTTCTGCCTTTTCTTTCAGCTTCTTTCGCTTCATCTTTGGATACGAGTCCTCTATTTTTCAACTCGACAATGACCGCAACTAATATCTTCTGTTTAATGCCCTCTTCACCCGCCCTATCTTCCGATTGAGATGCGGACTTGATATAAACATAAAAGAATAAAATATTTATACTTATTTATTATACTTCATTTGGAGTCAAAGATAGCTATGCCTAAGAAAAAGAAAAATAAAGTAGGATTCACGAAACTGCATTTCTATTTCCTTGTATTTGGAGGTCTTCTATTAGCGGTGTCGTCAACTTTTGAATATGGGGAGGTTGATTTTCTACTTGGGATCATGTCTGCTTCTATTTTCCTTACTGCTCTATCGACCGAACGTTTCACGAAGAAGTTCGAAAAAAAGAGAGAAAAAAATCCTAAAAACAGGGGCTTCATAGGAGCCATCTTGGGTGTTTTGATAGGAGCGATCTTCTCAGGGCTAATAAATGCACACTTCATGATTTTCAGTAATGGAATAGTGGATGAGAAAAGCACGGGAACTATCATTCTTTCTCTTCTGTTAGGTATCATTACAGGCGCGGTCACTGGCTATGCGTTAAATTATATCACGGCAAAACGTGGACTTGAACCATTATCATGCTCGGATAAATGAATATCAGGAGGATAGAGGCTAAGATGAAGGGGAATCTGTATAACAACTTTGAAAACTCGATAAAATCTTACCTGATCATATTTTTGATCTTAGGATCAATGATTGCAGCAATATCGCTTTTTTTACCATACTCTCAGCCCAGATATCTTATCCTTGCCGTAGGTGTTACTATAGTGGGATCTAGTATATTGACTGCTTTGATATGTCCGATCTATAAAGGATCGTTTTACTTTGTGATAGGCACCTGTGTAGGATTAATGGTGAGCTTGGCTCCAGCTATAATGCTGAGAACTAGTCCTATACGTTTTGATGATCTTTGGGTATGGATAATAGTTCTTGGATGGACCCTAGGAGGTTTTCTGAGTGTTAGAGACACCGTGGGAAGAAGCGGTGATTTTTTAGATAGCCCTTTAGTAACTGGGATGTCTGTTCTAGGGGTTTTTTTAGGTTTCATCGTTAGCTTTTTAATCTTGACTCTGCTCATATCCCTGATGATCGAAGGAATTGTGATAATTATTATCTCTTTCATCATCGTTAATGTCACAGTCGTTGAGTATTTGAGTAAAAAGATATATTCAAAGGATTTTGAGGGATTAGAATACACACCTCATGTTCGTGGAGTATTTGGCTCATTCTTAGGAGGGATGACTGGATTGGGATGTTCTTTCCTTCTCTTGTATTTTTTCAGGCAGTCTACAGATATCTTTACGAGCGCCTTCGTGTTGAGGTCTTATCCTGGACTAGTCGCGGGGGTTTTGATCGGATTTTTAATGGGGTATGAGATCGAGAAGATCACAGCCTTTAAATACTAAGACAAATATAAGAAAAAGGCATATAGATTACGGAGGAATAGATATGAACGATAAAAGAAAAGCAATTCTACAGATAATCACTGTAGCAACAGCCGTCACGTTAGGCCTTATTATAGTAGATTTATATGAGGGGAGGCCAATCGAAACAATGATTATCGGGAATAGCTTTGTATTCGGAATAGGGATTATGATAGGAGTCTTTATTAAAAGGAAAGAGATTTTTAGCAACTAAAAATTCTGCATGAGATCTTATCGAAATACCATACCATCTCGCCTTTTTACGTGACCTAGATCTCCTCGTACTCCGCAACAAACGCTTTTTCACCAGCTCCGTAAAAATCGACAAATTCGACTTCTGCCCCTAACTCTTCTAATTCATAGACCAGATCGATGAAATATTCGTCCATGCAGCAGCTCAGACAGAAGTTCCCCTCAAATTTAACTTTGATTTTTCCCTCTTCAAACTCGATCAGCTCTGCCTCGGCTATAGCAGATTTGTGTTCGTTGTGAGATTCTATCGCCTTTTTCACTACTTCTTTTTTCATACTTTATACACCTCACAGATCGGGATTTCTTTTAAATAATAAACAGCGCCGCCATCATATCTCAGTTTAAGTGCGTGGACGTCCACGCCCGCTTTCTGAGCTTCTCTAAAAACTTTAGAGAATTCTGGATCCTGTTCTTCATGAGGTGCAAAGCATCTCGCGCCCGGTCTGAAGACGAGAAAAAGTAGAGACGCCTCAAAACCCTCTTCCAAGGCTTTAATCAACTCATCCACATGTCTTCTTCCGCGTTCGGTGGGAGCATCGGGGAATAAAGCGATATTGTCTTGGGCCAATGTACATCCTTTGACTTCGAGCCAGATCTTTTCCTCTTCCTTTTCAAGCAAAAAGTCGATCCTGCTCTCACCCAATTTTTTCTCGGCTTCGTAACCTTTTATTTCTCCAAAAGGACTCAACTCCGGCATATTAAGTATGTTTTCAGCGATTTCTCTATGATAGCCGGAGTTCACGAAGATCCAGTTCTCATTGACCTTTCCTGCTAGAAGAGTCCAATCAGTTTTTCTGTCCTTCTTCTTTGCTTTTTCCAACAAAACATCGTTTTCCGGATAGAGTATCTCTTCTAAACGACCAGGATCTCTGACGTGAACTTTTTCCTCTTTTCCATCCACCTCTACGATACCTAAAAAGCGGTTCTTCCTCTCCAAAAAGGTACCTTCAGCGTCACTCGGTACTTCCAAAAGTTTGTCTCTCATTGTATCTTTTCTAGGAGTATCGCGGGGCAAAGATCTCTAACACCCTCGATCTTGGTTATCTTTTCAGTCATCAATTCGGATAGGTGATCTCCATCTTCTGTCCATATCTCGGACATGATCATATGATCTCCTGTGGATTTCGCCACCCATTTAACTTCTTTTATCTCCCTCATCTCTTCTATGGCGTCCAAAAAGTGTTCCGGTTCTACGTCCAATCCAAGTAGAGTCACCATATCGAATCCTAGGCTGGAAGGATCTAACTTTATAGTGAATCTATCTATGACCCCCTTTTCTTTCATTTTACCTATCCTTTTTCTAACAGTAGCTTCACTTACGCCTACCTCTTTAGCTATCTCTGTATAAGGAGTTCTAGAATCCTCTTTCAGAATTTCAAGTATTTTTTTGCCTTTATCGTCTATTTTCTCCATCTAATCGTTAATAATGTTGCTCTTTTATTTAGTCTTTTTCCGTTATTAAGAAATAAAAAATCAATAATCGAAGGAAAAATTAATATATATCGTACTTATTAGGACGTTATAACGAAATCGAGATGTCCGATATGAACGAACCTACAGATAAAAAATTTGAAGAAAGAACTTGCAACACCTCATCAAAATCAGGTAAAACTAGAATCGACGATAAGATTAATAACAAAGAAAAAGTATTACCGGATGTCGGGAAAGGCGAAGATAAAGATAGAAATAAGATTACAAATGGAGGAATGAAAATATGGTAGAAGATGAAGATATAGAAGATCTAAGTTTTGAGGAGATGCTCAAAGGTGCTGTTAAGGCGGAGATCAACGCTAAAGAAGTTTACGAGCATATGGCGAACAGGGTGGACAGTTTTATAGTGGCTGACAGATTTGAGTTCTTGGCCGGAGAGGAAGGGAAACATGAAGGATTTCTAAGAGACCTCTATAAAAATGTGACATCAGAAAAGGATATAGAACTGCCAGAGGAGACCCCCGTGCCGCTCCCTTACATAAGATACGGTGACGACATGGACGAGAGCGAAATCATAAAACAGGCCATGGATGCCGAAGTAGCTTCCAAGGAGTTCTACCTGAAGATGGCCGATAAGGCTGACGATGATGGTTTGGAGAAGAACCCCAAGAAATTACTCAAGTACCTTGCAGGCATGGAGCAGAACCACTACGAGATATTGAAAGAGGAAAAAGAACGGATGAGCGAATTCGAAGAGTTCGATGAATATCATCCTGGCATGCATCGTGGACCTTGAACAAAAAAGGTGTGAGATATGGCAAAGTGGAGATGTACTGTTTGTGGCTACATATACGATGAAGAAAAAGGCGATGAAAGCAGCGATATAGAGCCCGGAACTAAATTTGAAGATCTGCCCGATGATTGGTTATGTCCCGTGTGTGGAGCGCCAAAATCGGATTTCGAGAAGATGGAGGGGTGAATGTGATATGTCAGAAAGAACGGAGGTAATAGAACCCGGTGAAAAAGCACCTGATTTCACCCTTGAAGACCAACATAATGATGAGTTCACACTTAGCGATTACAAAGGGAAAACGAAAGTACTCCTTTCATTCCATCCTCTAGCCGGGACTAGCATCTGCGCTAAACAGATGAAATCTCTTGAGAAAAATATGCAGAATTTTCAGGAATTCAACACCATCCCTATAGGGATAAGTGTAGATCCAGTGCCTTCAAAAAAGCTCTGGGCCGAAGATATAGACCTGGAAGAACTGAGAATATTATCGGATTTTTGGCCCCACGGAGGAGTAGCCAAAAAATACGGGGTCTTCATGAAGGAGAAAGGTTTCTCTAAAAGAGCTAACATATTGATAGATGAGGATCAGCAAGTCATCTTTTCCAAGGTTTATCCGATCGGAGAAGTTCCCGACGTTAGAGCTGTACTAGATGAATTAGATTGAATAGGAAAAATATAGGAGGTAAAAAATATGGATGAGATAAAAGACATGTATCAAAAAGACGATTGGAAGACAGAAAAGCACGTTCCAGTGATCAAAGTTGAGAAAGAAGGCGAGGAGTTCAAAGTGAAAGCATCGGTGGGAAGAGAAGAGATCTCACATCCCAACGAGACGGAACATCACATCAAATGGATCGAACTGTACTTCAAGCCCGAAGGAGAGCAGTATCCGTACCAGTTAGGAAAATACGAGTTCACCACCCACGGAGAATCGGTCGAGGGACCCGATACAAGCACCGTATACAGCGAACCCGAAGTGGTTAGTGTTTTCAAAACCGAGAAAGCGGGTACGCTGATAGCGAATTCATACTGCAATATCCACGGATTGTGGACGAACGAAGAGAAATTAGAGCTATAAAAGAATAGATGATAGGAGGATTTGATAGAATGGAAAAAGAAAAAGAAGATGGAATGCCTTTGATAGGCGACAAGTTTCCAGAGATGAGCGTACAAACGACGCACGGCGAACTGCAGCTTCCGGATGAGTTCGAAGATAGATGGTTCATCTTGTTCTCCCATCCCGGAGACTTTACGCCAGTTTGTACTACTGAATTCTATGGATTCCAGAAAAAATATGACGAGTTTCAGGAGCTAGATACGGAACTGATAGGTCTGAGCATCGATCAGGTCCACAGCCACCTCAAATGGGCTGAATGGATAGAAGATGAGATGGGAGAGGAGATAGAATTTCCAATCATAGCTGACGGAACAGGTAAGGTCGCTGACAAACTCGGTCTCATACATTCTGCAGGAGCTACCGCTACTGTGAGAGCTGTTTTCATAGTTGATCCTGAGTCCACGATAAGAGCTATCCTTTACTATCCTGCTGAACTCGGTAGGAATCTAGATGAGATAGTAAGGATGATCAAGGGATTCCAGAAATCAGACAAAGAAGGAGTCGCTATCCCTGCTGATTGGCCGAACAATGAACTGATCGGCGATAATGTGATCTTACCTCCAGCAGGCGATGTGGAGACCATAAAGGAGAGAAAAGAGGCCGAAGAGAAAGGCGAGATCGAGTGCTACGACTGGTGGTTGTGCCACAGAGAATCATAAAAATCCCTTTCTATTTATACTCAATATTGATATTAGGTGAAAAAAATGACGGATGAAGAAGAATTAGGCGATATGACGAAAAAGTCCTTAGAAGAGGCGTTCCAAGGCGAGTCTATGGCGCACATGAGGTATCTACATTTCAGTGACGTAGCCAAAGAGGAAGGTAAGGAGAACATAGCTAGGCTCTTCAGAGCTATAGCTTACGCGGAGAGAGTCCATGCTGGTAACCATTTCGAAGAGCTAGGCAATATAGGCGATACTGTGAAGAATCTGCAGGAAGGTATAGACGGTGAAAATTTTGAAGTGAACAGCATGTATCCAGCTTATAGGGCGATAGCGGAGATCGAAGAAGAATACGGCGCTAAAACTTCCATCAATTACGCCCTTGAAGCAGAGAAGATACACGAGAAGATGTACGAAGAAGCCAAAGAAGCAGCTGAAAAAGATGAGGACCTAGAATTAGGAGACATTTCTATCTGCCCCAAGTGCGGTTACACTAAGGAAGGAGAACCTCCAGAGAACTGTCCTGTCTGTGGTATCTCGTCAGACAAGTTCAAAGTATTTGAGGCATGAGGGATCATCATGTTGGACCTAGAGATGGAGGAAGCACTGAACGAGCAGATAAACGCTGAAATCTATTCTGGTTATCTTTACCTATCAATGGCTTCGGAGTTCGCTTCAAGAGGACTTGACGGTTTCGAAAACTGGATGAGAGGTCAGTTCGTTGAAGAGCTCAATCATGCCATGAGGCTCTATGAGTACGTTGATAGCAGAGGCGGCCGAGTAAAGCTTCAGGAGATAGAGAGACCCAAAGGCGAGTGGGGATCCCCTCTTGAGGTATTCAAAGACGTTTACGAGCACGAGCAGAAGGTCACGGAGATGATCGCTGATCTAGTTGATTTAGCCGATGAGAAGAACGATCTTCCGACTATACAGATGCTTCAGTGGTTCATAGAGGAACAGGTGGAAGAGGAAGAATCCGCCGAAGAGATCGTCGAAAAACTAGAGATGATCGGAGAGGATTACAGCGGACTGATGATGCTGGATAAGGAACTCGGTCAGCGCCCCGTGGGAAGTATCTTCCCGATCAAGCCTCAAGAGAACGAGTGACCCTCAGTATTAAACAAAACCCTTTTCTTTTGAACTTTTTATATGTTTAAGATATCGACTTGAAGTGATTAATACTAAATATAAAGATGTAATACTAATTTAGGGTTATGATAAAATGGGAAAAAAAGACAAGTTCACATATATTATAGGAGGTAAAGCTGGTGAGGGGGTAAAAAAAGCCGGAACAGCAGCGAGCAACCTTTTTACGAAGATGGGTAGGAAAACGTTCCAGATGGACGATTATCAAAGCCTGATAAGAGGAGGACACAACTTTTCAGTGGTAACGACTTCTAAAGAAAAAGTATACAGTCATTATAAGAAAGGTGACCTAGTGGTCAATATAGACGATAGGAGTTACAAAAAACATAAAGAACATCTAGCTGATGAAGGAGTCATGGTTTATGATTCCGGAGAGACTGAAGATGAAGAGGGTATAGGAATACCCATAGGTGAAATAGCAAAAGATTATACTAAACCTGATCTGATCAAAGGTGTAGCGGGTCTATCCATACTGTCGGTAGTTATTGGTCTGAACAAAGATGAACTCTTAGATCAGGTAAAAAACGAGTACTCTAAAGGTGTGGAGGAGAATCTTTCTTTTGCTGAAAAGATCTACGAGAAGGCAGAAGAAAAGATAGATAAAAGATTCGAACTCGATGAAGGGGAAGAGCAGATGCCAGTGATGAGTGGTAATGAATCCATCTCGTTAGGTGCATACTCTGCCGGCCTCGATATTTACATAGGTTACCCGATGACTCCCGCCTCTTCTATACTCCACTTTTTCGCCTCTCATAAGGATGAATTACAGGTGATGCCTATCCACCCAGAGAACGAGATAGCGGTCGCCAATATGGCGATAGGTGGAACCGTACCTGGAGCAAGGGTCATGGTAGGGAGCAGCGGTGGAGGCATGGCTTTGATGGAAGAGGCCATATCACTTGCTGGGATGAGTGAGTCAGCAGTCCTCTTCGTACTCAGTTCTAGACCTGGACCTTCCACGGGAGTGCCCACTTACACCGAACAAGGAGATCTGAACTTCGCTCTAAATCAGGGGCACGGCGAATTCCCTCTGATCGTCGGATCACCTGGAAGTGTTGAGGAGGCGTTCTACCTCTCAGGGGAGATGCTTGAACTCTCCTGGAAGTATCAAACCCCTGCCATATTATTGACTGAAAAACACCTCTCTGAAAGCAGGATGAATGTTTCACTAGAACTTTCAGAAAACGGATGGGCCGAAGCAAAAAAATCGTCCTCAAAAGAAGGAGAATATGGAAGATATGAAAAGACCGACGATGGTATCTCTCCTCTTAAGTTTCCCCCATCAGAGGAGGTAATAAAATGGAATAGCTACGAGAGCGATGAAAGAGGGATAACTACTGAAGATCCAAAAGAGATAAAAAAGATGCATGATAAAAGGCGTGAGAAGAACGAAACTTTGATCTTTGATCTCCAGGAAAAGGAAACTGTAAATAAATTTGGAGATAAAGGCCCGATCATATTCACCTATGGTTCCACCACTATGAGCGTCAGGGAGGCGCTGAAACTGGCAGATATAGATGCTAGGATAATCCAGCCAAGGTATCTCAGACCTTTCCCTGTCTGGGAGTTGGAGGATCATATGGACGAAGAGGCCATCGTGGTCGAGCAGAGTTCGACCGGCCAGTTCGCTACTCTCCTGAGAGAGAAGTGCAGTATAAAGCCGAAAACGGTTTTGAGGAAGTACGATGGAAGAGCTTTCGAACCCAGTCGATTAGCTGACGATCTGAAGGAGGCGATATCATGAGTGAAGACCTAGGTACCGAGGCAGAGAACACTTGGTGTCCTGGATGCGGGAATTTTGGCATCTTGAATTCAGTGAAGAAGGCGGTCAAAAAGCTCGAGGATAGAGGGCTTGGAAAAGAAAAACTTCTGATCTCAGCAGGTATAGGCTGCCACGCGAAGATATACGATTACCTGGACCTGAGCGGCCTTTATTCTATACATGGAAGGGAAATAGCGACCATACAAGGGATGAAATTTGCAAATCCTGAATTAGAAGTAATAGGATTCGGTGGTGACGGAGATGCTTACGGGGAAGGATTATCACATCTGATCTATGCGGCCAAGAGGAATTCCGATATAACGATGATAATCCATAACAATGGTAACTACGCACTAACCACAGGACAAAAATCCCCGACCAGTGAAGAAGGTTTTAAAGGCCCTTCTACTCCGAAAGGCAGTCCAGATGAACCCATAAATCCTCTGACGATCATGCTCTCTTCTGGCGGAAGTTTCGTTTCAAGAGGTTATCCAGGAAACATGTCTCATTTAACCGACCTGATAGTGGAAGCCGTTGAGCACAAAGGTTTTTCTCTGGTAGACGTGCTTCAACCGTGCGTGACTTTCAACGACACTTATGAAAAATACAACGAGGCGGTTTATGAACTCGAAGAACCCGCCGAAAACAGGGAGGATGCTAGAAAACTCGCCTTGAAGGAAGAGGAACTGCCGATAGGTGTATTATATAAAAAAGAGAGACCAGTATTCCACGAAAAAGTATATCCAGAGAGGAACCCAGTAAAAGATAGAATTGACAAAGAGGAAAGAGTTAAACGGATGAAGGACCTAATAGAAGGAAAATAAGAGGTGTTTGATATGGAATTGGATGAAGCGATGCAGAAAAGAAGAGCTTTTAGAGCTTTAGAGGAAGTAGAGATCACAGATGAGATCATCGAGAAACTCGCTAAAGCGGCTCGGCTTTCCCCGTCCTGCTTCAATAATCAACCTTGGAATTTCGTTTTCGTAAAGGATAAAAAGAAATTGGATAAGATGGAAAACGTGATGATGCAGGGTAACGAGTGGACACAGGAAGCTTCTTTGATAATAGCGGTTTTCAGTAAAAAGGAGGACGACTGCGAGGTACAAGAGAGGGAATATCATCTTTTCGATACAGGGATGGCCTCCGCCTTTTTGCAGTTGAAGGCTACTGAACTAGGATTGGTCGCACACCCTATCGCCGGCTTCGACGAGGATGATGCGAAAGAACTGTTGAATATCCCAGAGGAATACAGGCTCATAACCCTGATAAATGTTGGCAAGCATTCAGATGAGTGGGAAGATAACGAGATTCTGAGTGAGGAGCAAAAAGAAATTGAAAAACAGAGACCGGAAAGGAAGAATTTAGAGGAGTTCGTCTACAAAGATAAATTCGAAGAGTGATATCCGGCCCGTTTCATGGTTCCCAGATGGGACTGCCTAATGGTAAAATTTCTTTTCCGGCCATCGTGTTCAATAATACGGCAGCTGCAGCATAGAATGAAAGTGCTGATGTTACGAGCAGAAGAATTCCTCCTATTGTAGCCCCATAGTCCCATAGATAATAAGTTATCAGAAAGGGTATAGCTAGATCTACGACGAACACTATTGAAAACAAGACTTTATTAGTCATCATCGAAGCGAATGTAACTATTATTAAAAATATCAACACCGCGATCAAACCAGCGACATAATGGTTAGTATCTACTGTCACATCTGTAAAGACATTGATAATCGCAGTCAAAGCTATGGAATACATCGCCATGGAAAAGAAGGTGAATACTGTAGCCCCAAAAATATTATTGCGCTTAAATTCCATCAAACCAGCTACAAATTGTGTGGTAGCACCGAAAAACAGAACCCATGGTATCAGAAGTGCATTGTCGGTGGCATCTGCCAGACCCATATATGTTACACCCAATACTAATACGGCCACTGCCAACCCGAAGAGACCTAAGGAAGCTGGCTCAGTCGATAACTCTGGAAGTTCCTTGATAAATATATCTCGAGATCGATCGTCATTTTCCATGAAGTCGGTTTATAACATGGGTTTATTTATACTTGTGGTATTTTTCATCTTCTTAGAGAATAAACTCCTTTGGTCCAGTACCATTCACCTTCGAATAGACCTACCTCTGCGATCTCTTCTTCATCTTCAGGTTTCAATTTTTCGCCCGTTGCTTCAGCTCGAAAGAGTAAGTGCCATCGTTCCAATTCGGCGTTAGAGAACTGGAAGTCTACCTTCCAGATCTCCTTGAGTTCCTTTATATCTACTTCTAGACCGGTCTCTTCTTTTGCCTCTCGTTTAGCTCCCTCTAATATACTTTCGTCTTTCCATATGCGCCCCATGGGGAGGACGAACTTATCTCCTCCTTTGTGTCTCACACCGACTATCTTCCTGTCTTTGTGTATCTCTAGAACCGCTTCTCCTTTACAGGGAGGATAATCTCCAGTGTATTCTAAACTTGTGAGGGAGACCTCCTCTTCTTTGATTTCAGGCTTCCCAAACTCATCATAGAGTTCTTGCATCTCCCCTTCTTCCGGTCTCTCGATCTTCATCTCTATTTCACAGCCCCAGATCTTCATCTATATCCTGCAGTGCTCTCAACGCTAGCTCCAGAAAATCATCCTTATCGATACCGATTTTTTCACAGAAAAGTATCCTGTCCCTTTCTATGTTTTTAGCAAAGGAGGAATCATCGAATTTTTTCTTCACTGATTCCGGTCTAGCCTCTTCTAACTTACTGTTCGGCATAACCAATGCCGTAGCTACGACCAAACCGGAGACAGCATCTGCAGCTATAAGGGCATGCTCCATTTCGTTCTTTGGCTCAACATTCGTGTGCTCGTGATTATGTGATTTGATAGCTCTTAGTATGTCTTTAGGCACCTTATCTTCGACCATCTCCGCGGATTTCGTAGCATGTCTCTCCGGTTCGTTCTTGGTCTTTTCATAATCCACATCATGTATAAGTCCTAATATCTCCCATTTTACCTCATCTTTATCGAGTTTCCTCGCTAGTCTTTTCATTATCTTTCCTACCGCAAGCATGTGATTTTTCAGATTTTCCGTATCGATCTCTTCTTCTATCATCTCAAGAGCTTCCTTCTTGTCGATCATCCTATCAGATTCGAAAGATAAAGAAGAACATTTAAAACATTTGTTGATCTATTCCATGAGAGGCGAAAAGACTTATTACTGTCCGAGAGACTTATCGATCCGAAGATAAAAATATAGGGGAATAAGATGGTTTCGATATATAAAGATCAGAGAGTAGGCGTGTTTGTTGACGTTCAGAATATGTATTATTCGGCAAAAAATATCTACAATACCAAAGTAGATTTCGAAGGGCTTTTGAAAAAAGCCAAACAGAACCGCAAAATCATAAGGGCTATAGCTTACGCAATAGAATCTGAAACACCTGATGAAGAGAACTTCTTCGATATCTTGGAAAGCATAGGTTACGAGGTAAAGAAAAAGAAGTTGAAGACTTATTACGGCGGAGCTAAAAAAGGCGATTGGGATATGGGTATCGCGATCGATGCACTTAAGATATCAAACAAACTAGATGTGATATGTCTTGTCACAGGAGATGGTGATTTCACACATCTCGTTAACCATCTCCAAGCGGGAGGCTGCAGGGTAGAGGTGATGGCCTTTGAACAGAGTGCGGCTAAGGAATTGAAAGAAGCTGCTAACAACTTCATAGATATGAGCGAAGATCAGGACGCCTTTTTGATGTGAAATTGTCTTAGTGGTAAAGTTAACGGCAAATCCGATGGGTTGCTGAGAAGATGATGGATGTCGAAGATGTGATGGAAAAATTTTGGAAGGACTACAGTGAAGATCCAAAAGGATGGAGTTTTTGGACGGATAAATCTGAAGATTTTTACAACGTTTATGTAATCAGGGAAGGAGAAGGCTACTTCATCAAAGTCGATTCCATCTATAATAAAAATCCAATGGGGATCGGAACAGAGATAAAAGTGGAAAAGGATCAGTTAGAAAAAGATCTTCCCGAATCAGGATTCAGAAAGTTCACTAAGGATGAATTGAAAGGTTTCTTGAGATCTTTAGCTGAAGTCCAGGATGAGAAAGAGAAGAAGGAACTGGTTGAAAAACAGATGAGAAAAAAACCCACCCTTCCTACGGAAGTCGACAAAGAGGAGTATATGATGATAGGGCCTCTCTACACGGGATCTCCCTTTCGCTATTCCCTAGAAAACCAGGAGAGCAAAGATAAAGAGTTAAGGAAAAAATTGAAAAAGAGATTCCGAAAAAAATATCCCATGTACGGTTGATCTTGACCGTAACTTCAAAAAGTAACAAATAAAAGGAGAATTTATAAGTTAGTAATGCGAAGAAATCTGAAAGTAGCGATCACCCTCTTGATCATAGGAGTTTTACTCCTTTCTGGTGGATATATCAGACTCAGAAATTTTCGTGAACAGGAGGAAGAGGTCGATAGGACCGATCCTGATGAAACCGTCTTGGGCCAGGGTTTGATCCTGGCGATGAACTTCTGTGGGCTCGTTTTACTCATAGGTGGTGCAATTTTGTTGTTAATCACTGTTTTTAAGCTCAAAGATAGAGACCCCTTTTCGACGAACGAAGATAGGAAAGTTTAAAAAACTCTAATAAGTCTTTTCTTCCGCAAGTTTGAGATGATAGAATGTCAGTTAGAAAATTAGTCGATGAAATATATGAAGTGGGGGCACGTCATCACGATAGAGAGTTGTTCGACGAATTGATACCACTACCTGAAGGAACTAGTTACAATTCTTATCTGATAAAAGGTACCGAGAAGAACGCCCTTCTCGATGGAGTAGATCCCTCTAAAGAAGATAAACTGCTGGATAATTTAGAGAGACTTGACATCGAAAATCTCGACTACATTATATCTCATCACGCCGAACAAGATCACTCCGGCTCGATACCCGCTGTCATCGAAAAGTATCCTGAGGCAGAGCTAGTGACCAATGAGAGATGTAAAAGATCACTCAAAGACCATTTGGGACTTGATGATGATGCTTTTAAGGTGGTGAGCAGCGGAGATGAATTGTCCCTAGGAGATAAAACTTTAGAATTCATCGATATGCCCTGGGTGCATTGGCCGGAAACACTTGTCACTTATTTGAGCGAGAAAAACATCCTTTTTACCTGTGACTTTTTCGGCTCCCATCTAGCGACCAGTGATCTATTCGTTCAAAATCAAAGAAAGGTCTACCTTTCCGCAAAAAGATACTACGCAGAGATAATGATGCCATTCCGAAGTTCGATCAAAGGTCATCTGGATAGGATAGACGAGATGGATGTCGATATAATAGCACCCAGTCACGGCCCTGTCTACTCCGATCCGGACTTTATTTTGAACGCATATAAAGAATGGATGAAAGACGAGACCAAAGAAGAAGTAGTTCTCCCTTACATCTCGATGCACGGCAGCACAGAAGAGATGGTGGACCATCTAGTTGAATATCTGGAAAAGGAAGGGACAACCGTAAAACCCTACAACCTGACCACTACCGATTTGGGAGAATTGGCTATGGCGTTGGTGGACGCTTCTACAGTAGTCATAGGAAGTCCAACGGTTTTAGTCGGTCCGCATCCTAAGGTGGTTTACGTTGCTCATCTATTCAATGCACTGAGACCAAAAACAAGATATGCATCCCTTATCGGATCATATGGATGGGGTGGAAGGATGCCTGAGCAGATCAAAGACATTTTAGGCAACTTTGACGGTGAATTTTTAGAACCTGTCGTCGTGAAAGGTTTACCTTCAACAGAGGATAAAAAAGAGATAGAAGAGCTAGCTGAAAAGATAATAGAGAAGCAGGAAAAAGATGATCTTGTTGTTTAAAAATAATAATACCACCAAATAACCGAATGGGATCGGAAGAGATATACCGCGGATTTAACCAGCGCATCAGACTTTTATGACTTCGTCGTTTGGTCTTACTCTCTCTTTGACTTTGATCCCTACGTCGTCTCCGCTTTCCGCTATTTCAACACTCTCACCATCAATTTCCATCGATTTTACTCCCTGTTCAAAATCTGTGTTCTCACCCTTGAATCTCACAGTATCGCCCACTTCCAAAGATCCTTTTTTTATCTTGATAGCTGCAACTTTTGGCTCTTTAAAGTATTTGAAGACTTCCCCGATCTTTTCCTCCATATCTATCACCTCAAACCCGTTATTGTGTTCTCTGTAAATAATTTTTTTGCAAAGTTTTTGAAAAGTTCAAGCTCCTTCAACTTCTTCTTTGAGTTCTTTAAATAAGATGGGATCCTTCCTAAATAGGTCTTTTTCTTTCAGCATATCTATAAATTTATCCCTTTGGCGTATCCTTTGTTTGTAGAAACTTTCGGCTCTTTTCCCTATATCACTATTATAAACAACGAAAAGAAGATTCGGTTTGTTTTCTATATTAAAATAGACTTTTTCTACGTTTTCAATAGGTATCCTAAGTTTTGAAATTTTTCTATTCGGATTGTATTTTATTATATCCCCGTCTTCAAAGTGTAATTCATCGAGAAGCGAGGACATTGCGGAAGCATCCTTATAAAGAGAATATGCACTATAGGCGATGATTAAAAAAGCTATGGCCATAAGCATAACCGCAGCTAGTCCTGTATCCCAATCAAAAAAGAATCTGTAAACCAAGTAAGCAGCCATGATCAAGATGGCGGCAACGTGACGGAAGATACGGATTTTTCTCCTTTTCCGCTCCTTTTTAACTTTTTCCTGGAAATTATCGTAACGAACTTTCATACAGTATATACCTCTATTCAAGGATGAAAAACGTGACATTTAATTTTTCCGTTTCTTCATAACCATTCCATCCTCACCGTTCTGATAGTATCCTTTGATCATTCCGGCTTTTTTAAAACCTAAACCCTTATAAAAATCGATTGCACTTCTATTAGAAATTCTAACCATCACAAAAAAATACTCGGCTCCCATTCTGCTTTGGACTGCTTTCATCAATGATGTCCCGATCCCTCTTCTCCTATAAGAGGGTAAAACAGCTATCGATATTATGACTCCATACCCTGCCTTTTCCTCTCCGATAACGTAACCGCTGATATTTTTATCCTCCGAGATTTCATATACTATAAAGAGTTCACTACCGAGGTAGCTATAAAATACTTCATCTGGATAAGGATGATCAAAGCATCTATTCTCGATCTCTATCACCTGTTTGATATGCTCTTTTTCACATATCCTTATCGACATCGTGTTTAGGACCCATCTTCTCTCTAAAAATCTTTGCTATGCGAAAATCGATCGACCACAAATTTAATTATCCATTAAAAACTAGGAACTCTCGAAATCATGAAAACCCCTGAACCCTTTAAGATTAAGATGGTGGAAAATCTTAACAGATTGTCCAAGCAGCAGAGGGAAAAGAAGATCAAAAAAGCTGGTTACAACGTCTTTAAGCTTAGGAGCGAAGACGTGTATATCGATATGCTAACAGACTCTGGAACTTCAGCGATGAGTGATAAACAGGTCTCCCGGATGATAGAAACTGAGCAGGCCTATGCCGGGAGCGATTCTTACTATGATTTGAAAAAAACGGTAGAGGATATATTCTGTTTTGAGAGGTTTTTAGTCGTTCATCAGGGTAGAGGTGCCGAGAACGTACTTTGTTCCGTCATATTGGATGAAGGAGATTACGTACCCAACAATATGCATTTCGATACGACCAAAGCGAACGTTAAACATAAGGGAGGAACACCGGTGAATCTGGTGATAGATGAGGCCTACGATCCTGAAAAAAAGCTTGATTTCAAGGGGAATATGGATACCGAGAAACTCAAGAGTCTCATAGAAGAGAAAGGCCCAGAGAACGTTCCTATCATCATGCTTACAGTGACGAACAATACGGGTGGAGGTCAGCCCGTTTCGATGGAAAATATAAAAGAGGTTTCAAAGATCGCTAAAGATCATGATATACCATTTTTCTTGGACGCTTGTCGGTTCGCAGAGAATGCCTATTTCATAAAAAAGAGAGAAAAAGGCTACGGTGACAAATCCATAAGGGAGATAACTAGAGAGATGTTCTCTTATGCTGACGGATTCACTTTCAGTGCCAAAAAAGAGGGTTTAGTCAATATAGGGGGGCTACTAGGTATAAGAGACGAAGAGCTCCATCTTAAATGTAAAAATTTAAGTATAATTATAGAGGGTTTTCCAACATATGGCGGATTGGCATGCAGGGAACTATCAGCTATGGCCCAGGGAATGAGAGAGGTCATCAAGGACGGATATCAGGAGTACAGGCATCAACAGGTCAAATTTCTTGGAGATGAACTGCTTGATAGAGACATACCTCTGATCGAGCCTATTGGAGGACACGCAGTATTCGTTGATGCTAAAAGGTTCTTACCGGATATACCTCAGAAGCATTTTCCCGCTCAAGCCTTGACAACCGAACTTTACAAAGAAGCGGGTATAAGAGGCGTTGAATTGGGAACCAGCGCTTTCGGCGAGACCGACGAAGAGGGCAACATCGTACCCGCGGAGATGGAAAATATGAGGTTAGCTGTTCCTAGAAGAGTTTATACGATAAACCAGCTGCGTTATGTTGCTGAATCTTTAAAAGAGATATTTGATGAAAGACATAATATAAAAGGTATGAAAAGGACCTATGCTCCAGAGTTGTTGGGGCATTTCACCGCTGAGTTCAAACCTATCGGATGATATTCATCAGAGGGAATAGTTTATATAGACCGCGTCGGCGTTTTTACTTTGATGTCTCTTTCCATGACAAAAAAATTATCTGCTTTGACCGGCACTATAATAATCTCGTTCCTACTGATCAGTTTAAGTTTCATCCCTATCCTTTCTGTTGGAAATGATCACCTTGAATCCAACATAGAACTTAATTTTGAAAAACCAAGGCTCTTCGGTAATTTTACAGAAAGAGGTGTATCATTGGAGTGGAATCTCGAATTCGATGAAGGAGAAATAGAAGAGTTTAAGGTATATAGAAGCTTGACCGATAGCTTTAGGTCCCTCTATAAGGAGTTGGACTCCGAAGAAGCTTTTAATGAAAGTCTGGACGGATACCGATATCTCGATGATGAGGTGGAGGACGGAAGAACACATCATTATTGGGTAACTGGAATATCTGAAGAAGGACAAGAGACACCCTTTTCTAATGAAATCAAGGTCCAAGTCGAAGGCGATGCCGAGCCTACTCCACCTAGGAATCTAGAAGGGATCGCTGGTGATGAAAAGATCCAATTATTCTGGGACAGACCAGTAGATCATGGATCATCTTCATTGGAAAACTACATACTTTATAGAGAAAAGGAGGGTGAGGACGAGATAAAAGAAGATAAACTAGGTAATGAAGCTACTAGCTGGTTTGAAGAATATCTAGAGAACGGTGTTGAATATTCCTACAGTCTTGAAGCCAAGAACACTGTGGGAAGTAGTGAACCCAGCGAAGAAATCACGATCATACCTGACCCTGATATCCCTGAGCCAGGCGAGATAGAAGATCTTCAATTATATAATGACGAGGGGAGCTTAAAACTACATTGGTCATCTCCAGAAGACGATGAAAATATAATCTCATATATTATATATAGGGATGAACAAGAACTTGAGAAAGTAAGTCGAGACCAGCAGCACTATGTCGATGAAAACGTAGAGCTAGGAAGAACATACAACTATTCTGTCGGCGCCATAAATATCGAGGGGGAAGAAAACTATAGTTCTAATGTCAGCGGTTCCATAAGTGAAGTTGAAAGACCCGATAGCCCCTACAATTTAACACTAGAAGGAAAAGACCAAGAAGTAAAATTGAACTGGAAATTCGATGGTGAGCCTGAAACTGATCATATGATATACAGGGGAAAAAACGAAAGAGATATAGAGATTCTCTCAAAAGTAAGTGAAGCAACTGAGTTTATAGATGAAGGATTGGAAAATGATATGGTCTATTTTTACCAAGTTAGATCTGTCGATCAAGACGGTAATCTTGGAGAACCTTCTGAGATCAGACACACCGTTCCGTCAGAAGAGGAAGAAGATGAACTCCCCGTCCTAAGGATCATAAGATTTTTAATTATAATAATAGGGATAGGTATCATTTCGATTATCGCAGCACTAAGGTGGAAACATCCTAAAGGACCAGATGTTTCTGATGATGAGATCCAAAGATGAAAAGATCTTCATTCGATAGGACAGAAGTTTGCCTCGAATCTTCTATTAGGTGATGGAGACACCTTCAACATGACCTCTTTTTCCACTGAATAATATCTCCTCCTTCCCTCTTCCCTAGATGAGATCACACCTGCCTCTTCCATCATATCCAAATGATGCTTAGCCGTTTTACCATCCATCCCGACTTCTTCCATGAGTTCAGATACATACATGTCTCGGCTAGAGAGTTTATGCAGGATCTCTAATCGGGTCTTAGAGCCTAGGAGTTCCAACGGTTCCATCTTATCACGTATAGAATTCCTAAGAATCTTTATATATTTGAATCTTGTGTTGTATAATGGTGATGATATGCCGGAAATACCAGAAGATGAGCAAAAAGAAGAAGGGAAAAGAGTGGTAAAAGAAGGAGATTTGGAGCATGAAATATATCTTAACAAGTCGCAGGTAGCCGATTTTCTAGAGTCGGTGGCAAAACAGTTGAGAGAAGGCGACACTCTTACTATAGAAACTAGTGAGTGGAAGATCCCGTTCAAATTCAGAGATGAGATAGAACTAGATATTGATTTTGAAGGATACGGAGAACGAGAACTGGAAATAGAGATAGAATTCAAAGGTAAAAGAGATGATGAAGCACCCACGATTTCCTGAAAGAAACCTTTTCCTTAACAAATTTTTTATCCTTTTGATTTCTTCCTAATGCGGGAGGTCAAGACGGTTTACAAGGACAAAAGAACTCACACCCCAAACTCGATGATAAACAGGTCATCAAGCGAGGCAGACCTCAAAATTAAAATCGTATCTAAAAAGTCAAAAAAATTTTAAATACAACCCCTATCTAGACCCACCCGTACAGGTGCCTTGATCGTGGATAAAAAATCTAACGACTCACTTTACAAGATGCTCGATCTGGATAAAAAGCAAATCACTTATATCGGCATAGGCTTGATACTGTTCCTCTTCGTTATAACCATCCCAATAGGTCCTTTAGAAACCTTGGATTGGAACATGAGGGCTGCACTAGGAATACTATTATTGGCTGCAGCGCTCTGGATGACTGAAGCAGTTCCTCTCTACGTCACATCGATAACCATCGTACTGATGCAGATTTTGTTCATCAGCGAAGAAGTAGTTGCGGCCGATGAGGCGCTTGCGCCTTTTTTCAGTCCAATAATCGCGTTATTTCTGGGTGGATTTGTTATCGCAGCGGCGCTGAGCAAATATAAACTAGATATAAAGATGGCAAAAGGTATTCTCAAAAAAGCAGGAAGAGCCCCTATAAAGGTCATGCTCGCTATGATGGGAACCACCGCATTTCTCTCGATGTGGATGTCGAATACAGCAACGACTGCCTTGATGGTAGCTCTGGCTTTTCCGATATATACTCAAATACCCAAAAAAGAGAAATTTAAAAAGGGACTTATTTTAGGCATCCCTTTCGCAGCAAATATTGGTGGAATGGGTACTCCGATAGGAACACCCCCTAATGCTATAATAATGGATGAGTTGGCGGATCCTTCCTCAGAAATAATAGATGTGTTTGGTGCAGAAGCTATCAATCTTACCTTTTTGGATTGGATGCTTTTAGCTTTACCTCTAACTTTGATAATGCTCGTGATCACCTTTTTACTTCTTTACTTCTCATTCAAACCTAAAACAGACAAATTGAAAGTGAATTTTAAACAAAAAACAACTCCAGGATACTCGAAGAAACAGACGTTTGTTATGATAATCTTTCTTGTAACCGTGTTCCTTTGGTTGGCATCTTCGATAGAAACCATCGGAGATATATTTCAACACGCTGGTATAATTGCTCTGATACCTGTAGTGGTTTATTTCGGTACGGGCATTCTAGACAAAGACGATCTAGCTGATCTTAACTGGGATGTTCTATTATTAATGGGAGGAGGACTTTCACTGGGGAATGCATTAGACGCTACCGGACTAGCTGAAGTGATAGTCGAAGCCATCCCATATGGTGGGTGGGGTCTGGTCCTGATCATAGTGGTGTTCGCGGCTATAGGTATCATACTTTCCACATTCATGAGCAATACGGCGACAGCGGCTTTGATGGCTCCGATAATCATAGTGATAGGGTGGGATCCTGAGATAGGAGCTCCTTTAGCATTGATGGCCGCGGTAGCACTCGCCTGTTCTATGGCTATGGCTTTACCTGTCAGCACACCGCCTAACGCTATAGCCTACGGCACTGAGGAGATAAGAGTCAAAGACATGATCATCTATGGAACGATATTAGGTGTGATCGGTATCATACTGCTGATGCTCCTGTTTGGATTTGGTTTATTCTATAACCCCTTATAATCACGCTAATAAAGTAAAAGTATTGAATCTGTAGCAATAGGATCTACATCATGAACAACTAGCTTTTATTCTCACTCTTACAATTTTTCTAGTTCTTCCATCACACTTCTTCTGACGTTCTCCGGGGTGAACTCTTCTAGATGTCCAGGGACCTCAGCAACAGGGATTCTATCTTTTAGATGATCTATCATCGGCTTGGTCTTTTCGTGGAACTCTTGAAGTCTAGCTCTTATCTTTTCTTCAGTATCGTCAGACCTTTGGATGACCTCAACTCCACACTCCTTACAATTTCCATCTTCAGGAGGATCGTACTTCAGATGGTAAACTTTTCCGCAATCTGGGCATATTCTTCTTTTTACAGTCCTTTCCACTATCTTCTCATCTGTATTACGGACCCAGACGATAAAATCGATATCAAAATCCTTCTCCTCCATCAGATCTAGAAGATATTCAGCCTGGTCTTTCGTTCGAGGATATCCATCCAGGACTTGACCGGAATAATCTTTCTTTCTGAAGTAGGATTCAAAAAGTTCATTAGTTATCCTATCCGGAACGAACTTACCTCTATCAACAAAATATTTTGCTTTCAGTCCCAGGATTATCTCTTCTTGATCAGTTCCGATCTCTTCCGCTATCTTCTCATCCGGAATGAACTTTTTTTCATCCTTTATCCAGAATTTTTCAAGATCTTTGTCCAGGCCAAATTCATCTACTTCTTTGAGATAAGACCTAAATATATCCCCTGTAGAGAGTTGTTCTATATCATACTCATCTACCAAAACATCTATCCTTGGCTGTTTGCCGGCACCGCTTTTACCTGTAACTATAACATTATCCACATCATCAGGAGCATCTTCATACATGCTATCTAATAGGTCATAAAACTCTCATATATAATAATTTTTTAAGTCTCGCAGTTTGAGTTATTCGTTTCTGCACCTTCAGAGGGGAAGCTTTAAATAACAGTGGCCTATTTGCTCTAATATCACGATAACACCCTCCCACCCCCCTTCCTATTACTTTTTTTCTTTTCTGTAACATACTAAAGTCATTTTTGAGTCAAGTAAGTCCATCCATTTCTAAAAAATAAGTTCTGATAAGAGTAAATACTATTCAATATAATAGTTATTAGTTTAATAAAAGATAGTGGGGCCGCCGAAATTCGAATTCGGGTGCCTACCGCCCCATGGTAGAAGGATGGACCAAGCTACCCCACGGCCCCGTTTTGAAAAATACTTTCTATTCAGTACTTCATCACGTCGTCTATCAAATCCTTATGTGATAAGAACATCCTTCTACAGCAGTACCGTTCTATCCCAAGCTCGTCGAGGACTTCTCCCGGATGTTCTCCCTGTTCTTCGACTCTCTCTTTGTAGACCTCATACACGTTCCCGATCACTTTTCCGCAGCTGAAACATCTTACAGGTATCATCATAAATGATCACCTCACCTGTAAGACTTCTGTCTTTTCGATCTGGCTCCACGACCCATGGGTTGTTTTGGTAATTTTCTCCTTGGATCTGATACGAGCAAGCTTCTGTCGTATTCTTTGAAAAGCTCCTCAAGTTCTCGATCTTCAAAATAATCGATGAGACAGTTCGCTATCGCTGTTCTAGCGGCATCGGCCTGACCCATTATTCCTCCACCTTCAATATTTACTGTGATATCGACCTCATCAGATCGATCACCTACAAGCTGTATGGGTTCTTTGACTTTCAATTTTGCCATCTCAGGTTTATAGATCTCTAAAGGAGCAGTATTGATCCTGATCCTGCCTTTCCCCTGTCTTATCGTCGCCTTGGCTATGGCTTCTTTCCTTTTCCCGGAGCGGGTCACGGCTTTTTTACCTTCATCTTTTCCTTCTTCGTTGCTCATATTTTACACCTAGAATTTTGCTCCAAGATGCTTAGAAACTTCTTCAAGGGTGATACCAATTTTACCTTCAGAACTTTTCACATCTGGATCCTCGATATCTTCATCTTTTATCTCTGAAGGTACTTCGATATAGGCCCGTAGCCTTTTAAATGCTTTTCGGCCTTTAGGCTTTTCCCGCGGGAGCATCCCTCTCACAGTCCTTTTAAAGATCCTTTCAGGTCTTCTAGGAAATTCTGGAGCATTGATCTGTTTTCCCCTTGCTCTTTTTTTCTCGTAATCCTCTAGAATATTCTTCTTGTTCCCGATTATGAAAATCTTTTCTGCATTGACCACTCTCATCTCTTCACCTTCTAAAAGCTCACTAGCTACTTTACTTGCAAGTCTACCCAATATCTTTCCATCACCATCGTACACTTTCATACATATCACCCTAATATCCTTATCTCACTGCCGTCAGGTTTTCGTTCTGCCAGCTCACGGATCTTGAGGTACTCTCCGCCAGCCTCCGATATACTTTCCTTTGCGCTTCTGCTAGCTTTGAAAGCTCCTACTGTGACTTCTTTATCGAGTACTCCGGCTCCTAAGACTTTGCCTGGAACAACTATCGTATCTCCTTCTTCGACGTGCCTCTGTATCTTGGACAGGTTGACCTCAGCCCAATTTTTCATAGGACGTTCTAACCTTTCCGCAACGTCTCGCCAGATAAATGCGTCGTTTTTTCTTGCCTGATCCTTTAGATCTTCGATCAGACTAACCAAGTTCGGATTCGTTTTATCTTCTATTGTCATATCTGACTCCTCCGACACGGGAAAGGAAAATCTGAAACAATTTTCCTCCGTATTCGTGCTTTTAAGAGTATCTAGAGGCAGTGATGGTGGTAAGTTATAAATGTTACTCTTAGAAAACTGCGAAACATACAAATTGATTCAACATTTACTGTACTCAGATCATGCTGAGATGTGTATCTTGTGGGAAGAAGTTCATGCCGGAAACAGGCAGACATCTATGTGTATGTAGAGAGCCGTTGGAATTAGATCATTTCAAAGGTGATATCAGATCTGGTAAAACTATATGGGATAAGTACCGTGATCTTTTACCAGGTGTATGGAAGAGGAAATTCTCACTCTCTGAGGGTGACACCCCGCTAATAAAGGCTGATAGTCTATCTAAAAGATCAGATTTCGATATCTATCTTAAAAATGAAACGGTGAATCCCACTTGGAGTTTCAAAGACAGAGGTACGGTGATGAGTATCGGTAAAGCTTCAGAGCATGGTATAGATAAAATTGGGACCGTTTCGACGGGTAACATGGGAGTGAGTGTGGCAGCTTATGGTATCCGGGCTGAAATGGATTCATACATCTTATTCGGGAAGAATATATCCGATGAAAAACTGTCCCAGATCGACGTCTATAGTCCCAATATCTTACGTGTATCAGGAGATTACGACAGATTGTTTTATGAGAGTCTTAAAGTGTCAAGAGCTGAACCGAGCATATATTTTTCAAATTCGAATTCACCCTATAGAGTTGAGGGTTACAAGACCATCGCTTTCGAGATCTCTGAAGAAATTGTGCCTGATTACATTATGATACCAACTAGCTCAGGAGGACTATTCAGAGGCGTGATGAAGGGTTTTAAAGAGCTGAAGATGAGCGGTCTGATCGAATATATCCCTACTCCTGTAGTGATACAGGCTGAAGGATGTTCTCCAATCTTCAGGGCCTTCAATTCAGGAGAGAAAAAAATCAAAAGATGGGGAAAACCGGAAACTATCGCTTCAGCTATAGCCAATCCTTATCCCCCTGGAGGAAATGAAGTTTTGAGAAAATTGAATGAGTTAGGAGGATCATGTTTCACAGTGTCTGATAAGGAGATCCTCAGGGCTCAGGAAAGGATAGCTTCTGAAGGCATCTATTCCCAATATGCTTCCTGTGTTGGAGTCGCCGCACTAAAGAAACTCGAAGAAAATGAAGTTGTAAAGAAAGGGACAACCATTACGACCATAATTACAGGTTCAGGTTTGAAATATAAAGATAAAACTGTACCAGAAGGTATTCATGAGGTAGATATGAAAAAACTAGAGAGGTTCTTCGAAAAAGATATAGGAGGAAAAAACGGACAAACTTTTTAAGGCGAAGCTGAATCAAAAGACGATACGATGACAGAAGAAGAGGAAACAGGATCCGAAAACGACGAAAACGAGGAGAAGGACCTTCGAGAGAAAATCAGAGAGCGGATGGAAGAAAGAAGAGAAGAGATGTCCAAGAGAGGCGGTATTGAGGAGCAGAAGGGAAGAAGTAGACAGAATCCGATGGGTCAGATGATGCAGCAGATGATGAGCCGTTCAGGTAGAAGAGGTTCGGCCGGACCTGAAAGAGGTCAGAAAGAACTCGTTAGGGAGATAAAAAAATTGAGAGAGGACATGGGAGAAATAAAGAATGAATTGAGAGAGATAAAGGAAAAATTATGAGCAACGAAATCTTTTTAAGAGAAGAGTCTGATTCAATATCTGAAGATAGAGTGGATTAAGGAGGTTTGATGATATGACTGAAATGGATTTATCGAGTCCGGTTTTCGAACATGGAGAAGAGATACCTAGGAAGTACGGTTATACTGAGGAAAATAAGAATCCACCTCTTGAAATCAAAGGGGTTCCAGACGAGACGAAATCTCTGGTATTGATAATGGATGATCCTGATGCTGTGGAACCAGCTGGCAAAGTATGGGATCATTGGGTCCTTTGGAACATTGAACCGAACACCACAGAGATTCCCGAAGATGAAACCCCCCCAGGTGCGGTAGAAGGAAAGAACGATTACGGTGAAAGAGGATACGGTGGACCGAATCCACCTGATAAAGAACACACGTATAAGTTCAAATTGTACGCAATCGATAAAACATTAGAGCTTCCGCCTTCCTCCACAAAAGAGGACGTTAGAAAGGCTATAAAGGGGCACGTTGTGGATAAAACACTTCTAGAAGGTACCTACGCACCCTGATCAAAACCTTCTTCTCTTCATTTATACCTTTAAGCATTTTTCGACAAAGTTTTTGATTTTTTTCTTGTAGGTGTTGGAATTTAATTCTTTCTCAGTTACAGCGACCGAAGCTACAGGAGGTTCACCATAGAGTTCTTCTAGTTTTTGAAAAGTAGTTTTATCCCCCGTCCCTCCAAGAGTACAGAAAAAAGCAATGTCACCTACTTTCTCCTCCAGATCGGTGATAAAGGTCCTAACTGCAGGAGAAGGTTTTCCTGCCCAAACCGGGGTTCCAACCACGAGAAGATCATATCTAGATGGATCAAAATCCTCTGTAAAGCCTATATCAGTTCTATTCTCTCTCCAGGCATCCCATCCACCTCTTATATAACCAGACAATCCAGACCTATCTTTTTTATCCAATATCTTGGTGCTCTCGCATCCCAATCCATAAGATATAAACTCGGCAACTTTCTTCGTATTTCCTGTCCTTGAATAGTAAAGCACTATTGTTCTTGTGCTCATCTTATCATCTTTACTATATTGGTCTTCTTCATTTTATCTTTTCCGCACTTTCCAAATCAGTTCCGTCAAATATAAAAAGGTGAAATGCAGTCATATAATCAGGTGAGAAGTTTGTTCGCGAAAGAACCTATAGATCTGGATAAGATAAGCGACGACTCCACAGATAAAGAGATACTCCGCTTTGCGCTGGCCGCCGAACTAGACGCTATAAATTTCTATGAACAGATGGCAGAATACACTGATGACGAGGACTTGAAAAAGATCTTGCTCGATGTTGCTGCCGAGGAAAAAGAACATGTGGGAGAGTTCCAGACGCTCCTTTTGGATAGAGATCCTCAGCAGGTAGAAGAGATGGAGGAAGGGAAAGAAGAAGTCAAAGAGATGTTAGGTTGGTGAACCCTCTTAAAAAATTTTCTTCTTTTTTTCATCTAAAATTTTGAGGAAAATTTAATTTCTTGGTGACCATTCTCTTTCAATAGAAATGACAAAAAGAAACGATACCGGTAAAAATGTAGCACTAGCCAGCGTTGTACTTAACGTAATCATATTTGCCGTGAAAGGAGTCATCGGTATCCAGGTAGGTAGTTTAGCTTTGTTGTCCGATGCCGTGCATTCTATCACTGACAGTGCGAGTTCGGGGGCGGTTTATATTGGATTAGCGGTCGGAGAAAAACCTCCTGATGAAAAACATCCTTACGGGCATGGGAGGGCTGAACAGGTCGCAGTTTTGGTCGTTGGTATCATCCTTTTTATCGCCGCATTGTCTTTCTTCACGGACGGGATAGAAACAATCTTGATCGGCCCAGAAAGATTAGAAATAGCTAGACACCTTTATCTCTATATTTTACTAACCGCGATTGCGAAAGAGGTTATGGGAGAAATCAGTTATTTCGTCGGTAAGAAAAGAGGCTCAGAATCTTTGAAGGCGGATGCTTGGCATCACAGAGCTGACGCGATTACCACTATGTTAGTGATAGGGGCCCTTTACGGGTCAGAGGTCGGCATATTGTTTTTAGATCCGCTCGTAGGTATCGGGATCGCTTTTCTTTTGGGATATTTAGGAATTTCATATGTGAAGAAGTCAGCATCAAGATTATTGGGCGACAGACCCTCTGAGAGAACATTGAAAGACATCAAAAAGATAGCTAAAGAGCTACCTGGGGTAAAAGGAGTACATAACATAAAGGTTCACGATTACGGTGACAGGAAAGCTATCTCGTTACACATGGAATCTGAAGACAGTTCGCTTCGAAAGGCTCATGAAAGATCACATCAGCTTAAAAAAATACTGGAAGAAAGATTCGGGGCGACCGCTGAAATCCATTTTGACCCTAAAAGTTTACCTGAAAAAAAAGTGAGGAGATTGATCACGAATATAGCAAAAAAGAAAAATGACATATTAGATGTACACAAGATCAGGATAACGGAAGACGAAAAAAAGATGATGGTTTCGATGCATCTGCTCCTTCCGAAGACTTTCTCAGTAGAAAAAGGTCACGGGATAGGGACTGACTTTGAAGAGGAACTCAGAGAAAAGATAAATGAAATTATAAAAGATGATGTTGAGATACAGGTTCATATAGAACCATGTCAAAAAGATTGTGAAGAATGCGAAAGATCATGATTTTTTCCGATCACTATTTTTATTTAAATTAACATCGTTTGAGTTACGACAATCAACTAATGCAAAATTTTATTATAAAGCTGAGAGTGTTCTTCAAGATAATAGATGGCCCTATTTAGTTAATATATTAAAGGGGCATATCCTATATAATTATAAAAGTATATCAAAAAAGGAGGAATGAAAATGGCAGAAACTGATCTATCGGATGAGAGAGGTCTTACGGAAGAACAGAAGCTTTTCAGAGAGAGCATCTCAGATTGGGGCGAAAGGAATCTCCCTCTCGAAAGAGTAATAGAGATGAATCGTGAAGGACATCCTTTCCCTGAGGATATAATACAGGGGCTTGCCGACTTAGGCGTTATAATGGGTCCCGTGCCTGAGGAGCATGGCGGCATGGGATTGAGTTGGAAGGATCAGTCCATTATAGCGGAGCAGATCGGTTATATCGATCCGAGTATCGCCACTGCGGCTGGATTCATGGCAGTAGAGACCGGATGGGGCTTTACGATAAACAGATATTGTAATGAAGAGATAAGAGAAAAATATATCAAACCAGCTATCCGCGGTGAAAAATTCGTTGGTATAGCCACTACAGAACCCAAAGGTGGGTCAGACGTCGCAGGCTTCGAGTCCACGGCAGAAAAAGATGGCGACGAGTGGGTGCTCAACGGAGAAAAGACTTTCATAAGCGGAGTCGAGGAGTGCCAAAAAATTGGAGGGGGCTACTGGGTCAACGTTAGAACAGGTCCAAAGATAGATGAGGCACCGCATAAAAACATGACTGCTTTCTTTGTTCCAATAGATACGGATGGTCTCGAACCCCAGGAACCGTACGACGATGCCGGAAGAGGTTCTCTATCAACTTCCGGTTTTGTGATGAACGACGTTAGAGTTCCAGAAAAATACATGTTAGGAGAACAGGGAAAGGGATTCTACTACACCATGGAGGGTTTCGACAACGCCAGGATCATGATAGGAGCCAGCGCAGTAGGTGTGACCAGAAGGATACTTGAGGAGGCCGCGGACTACATAAAAGAGAGAGAAACCTTCGGAAGGCCTTTAGCGAAGTATGAAGCCATCCAATTCCCATTTGTAGAGAGATACACCGAGATGGAGGCTAGCAAATTGATGGTTAGAAAAACTGCGGAGATGCAGGACGTGAGGTATGATGAAACGGGATGGGGTGAAAAGACTGGAGATCCAAAAACTTACAAGCCCACTGAGATAGCCAAGTGGATCTCTATGATCAAATACAAAGTTCCACATCTAGCTAAGGATACTGCCGATGATGCGATGCATTGGCTCGGTGCTGCAGGTTACAGTTCAGAGTACGTATTCGAAACCGCTTGGAGAGGCGTTATGTCCTATTGTGTAGGTGCTGAAGGCGGAGCCAATATACAGAAGATAGTTATCGGAAGAGAAACTTTAGGGAAGGATTACGTGCCTTACAAATAGGGTGATCTAGTGAAATTCGTAGTCCTGGTCAAGCAGGTTCCTGATACGAATGAAGTAGAGGTGGACGAAGAGACAGGCACGATAATAAGGGAAGGAGTCCCTTCCGTTCTCAACGCCTTCGATGAGTTCGCGCTCAACGTTGCTGTAGATCTTAAAGAAAAGATCGACAAAGAAGTCGAGATAATCGCATTGAGTATGGGACCTCCACAGGCAGAAGAGGCACTCAACAAATGTTTAGCTATAGGGGCAGATAGGGCCATACTCCTGACAGATAAGATTTTCGCAGGAGCAGATACTTGGGCGACAGCGGTAACTTTAGGGAGAGCCTTGAAGAAGATCGGCGAAGTAGATCTGATATTTGCGGGCCAAGAAGCTTCGGACGGAAATACAGCCCAGGTAGGACCTGAAGTGGCCGCTCACCAGGGTATATCACAACTCACCTATGTCACAGAGATCGAGGATTTCGATCCTGAAGTCGGAGAGATAATATGTAGGAAAGAGATCGACGAAGGACACCTGATGGTAAAAGGAGACATGCCTTTACTGCTCGCCTGCATGCCTAGACCAGATTTTGAACCGAAGATACCCAACATAAGAGAGATAATGAAAGCTAAGAAGAAACGGAAAGAAACTTGGAGCTATGAGGATTTAGGTGGGGATGAGGAAGATTATGGCCTAGAAGGATCTGAGAGCGTAGTAATAAAGACCTATTCTCCACCACCTAAGGGTGAGGGAATCAAGATAGATGAAGAACCTGAAAGGGCGGTTGAAAAACTTCTCAGGTTTTTGGATGAGGAGGGGATACTTTGATCGAGATCGACATGAAGGTTTGTACTGGGTGCGAGAAATGTGTCAAAGTATGCCCTGTTGATGCTATACATATGGAGGAGAGGACCGCTATACTTGATGAAGATGAGTGTATCTCGTGCAGTGCCTGCATACCCGTTTGTCCCGTCGATGCAATCGAGCCGGTCATAGAAACCAAAGAGTTGGAAGATGTTTCAGATTTTGAAGAGGTTTGGGTTTTTGCAGAGCAGGACCAAGGCGAATTGAAAGCGACCGGTCCTCAACTGCTCGGCAAGGGTAGAGAACTCGCTGATGAGCTTGATCAGGATCTTTGTGCTGTTATCATAGGTGATCAGGTCGAAGACTCTATCGAAGAACTCTTTTCGTACGGTGCAGAAAAAGTCTACGTAGTTGAAGATGAGATACTTGGAGAATACTCTACTGAAACGTACACTATCGTTCTCGCAAAGCTCATATCAAAATACAAGCCGAATGTGCTTTTGTACGGCGCAACTCACCAAGGAAGAGACCTAGCTCCCTCTGTGGCAGGTAGATTGGGTTTAGGATTGACTGCGGACTGCACAGGACTTTCGATAGAGGAAGTTGAGGGCAAAAAAGTGTTATTACAGACAAGACCAGCTTTCGGAGGAAACGTGATGGCTGACATCGTCTGTCCCAATTCTAGACCACAGATGGCTACCGTAAGGCCTCACGTGATGGAACCTCTCACCCCTGATCCAAATAGAGAGGGGGAAATACTCCGGGAGGAAGTAAAACTCTCTGAAGAGATGATCTCTACAGAGGTTCTAGAAGTTCTTGAACCAGAAAGTACAGGTGAGATACCGGTGGAAGAAGCCGATATCGTGGTGACTGGCGGCAGAGGTGTCGGTTCTTGCAGGGAAGACTTTGAAATCCTGAAGGATTTAGCCGACTTTTTTGGTGGAACAGTAGGATGTAGCAGACCCATAGTTGAAGAAGACATCATGCCGAAATCTAAACAGGTTGGGCAAAGTGGAAAGACGATCGCACCGAAGATATACATAGTCTGTGGAGTGTCAGGAGCGATCCAGCATCGAGTAGGAATAAGAGATTCTGATTACATCATAGCGATCAATAAAGATCCTGATGCCCCGATCTTCGAGATGGCCGATTTCGGTATCGTGGGAGATGTCGATGAGGTTTTACCGACACTGATCGACAGATTGAAAGAGATGAAAAATGGGACTGCAAATTGAAGACCTTATTTGTCCTCCATCAGAAAAAGAAGAATGTTCCGCTGACAAACAGCCATAACACCACGGCCGCTACCAATAAACTGAAAGGAAGTATAATTCTTCTATAAAAACTCTTCAATTCTATCTCAAAATACTCTATAGTTAAGATGATGCACAGGTGGAGAGGTGAGGTAAAATAGCCTAGTAAAACGAAGATGAACATCATGCTAACCGTTCTTACGTTGACCACTGGAAGCAGTTCCATTATTATCGGGAAGCCTACCCCTACCGCAGTCGGAAGATGGCCTATCAATAATCCTATCCCGTAGGAGGCGAGAATAACCAATAAAAGCAGAGGGAGTTCCCCTTCCAAGGTTAGTATCACGGGTTCTAATGCTTCTGTTCTCTCTATGATCCCTTTAAAGAGCATGATACCGTAAGCAGCCATGAGTATATCCAATGAAAAGCCCTTTTTTAGAACCCCAGGGAGATTTTTTGAAGAATATCCTTCTCGATTTTGGAAGAATAGTAAGAGGATACCGATGAATAAAGTAATGTATAAAGGGATCTGTAATATAACATTGAGAGATAATGCTATAATTATTGGGAGCAGTTGGTAGATCAGGAGTAAGGGATCCACTTCAGTTTTTTCCAACGGTTTAGATTCGATCTTCCACAGACCCAAAAAAATTCCGATCATAACATGAGCTGAAAAGATGGGAAGATTGAATAACGCTATATGGTAGATATTTATCTCAGATATACTTGCGGCGAGTATCAAACCCATCGATAGAGGATATATCCAGAACCATATATGCCGCCACCACCAGTTCAAGAAAGTTTTTTCAGTACCATCTAGATCCAAGGCCTGAGCTTCATCTTCTATCATCGGTGCCGAAACGTATGCTCCTCCCGGCATGGGCATAAGACCGAAAATTGCAGGTATAGAAGATAAGACCATCCTTCGGTCTGGAAATAACGATTTGAGTTCTTCTATCATCCGGATAACTTGACCGGAATCTTTGTATAAGAACCCCAAAAAGACTATCTGAACTATTATGGCAATAAGATTCAAAGTTTCATATTCTAAGGATATCTCGATGATCCAACTGAGGCCCTGAGCTGTAGGCTCAGAAAGGATTAAGAGAACGATCACAGCGGCTAATATTGCTTTTCCAAAATCAACTCTTCTATATATCAGGTAGGCTAATAAGGAAAATCCTGCGATGATGCCTAAGAGCCCTTCTGAGTACATCGAGTTGTTTGATAATCCCCCATATAAAATAATTTGGCATGCTGTATCAGGATTTTGGAAAGAAGTCTAAATGAGGCGAAAATATTAAATCTCCATGATTCTCTTTAATATATATGGACCCTATAATCGTAATAGGAATTATCCTCCTCATGTTTGTCATCTCGGCGATAGGGGTTTATTTTTATCTAGAAAGAACAAAAGATAAACGGCTTGAGAGAATAAGAAAGGAGAGGAAGATATCTCCTGAAGATGAAGCTTATAATAAGGTGAAAAGGACCAAAGGTATCACAAAGATGATGAAGCGGAAAGGAAAAAATACCGAAGATGTTGAGCCCTTAGTCGAGAGAGCCGATAAAATAATCAAGAGTGGAGGGGACGCCTCCACAGCTAAAGAACTGGCCGAGAAGGCAGAGAAAAGATTACCAGAAAAACCTTCCCCAGAGGATGAGGACGATGAAACAAAGAAAAAGGGATACACGATAGATGAGTTGGATGAGATCGAATTCGAGGAGAGTGAGGAAGCCAAAAAGAGAAGGGAAGAACTTGAAAAACAAAGAGAAAAACTGAACAGCCTTCCTGAGAATTACTTGGAATCTAAATTTGAAATGAAAAAAATCAGAGAGATGCTATATAACGAAGATGTAGAAAACGAGCAGGCAGAAGAGTATTACTTAAAAGCTGAAAGATGCTTCGAAGACGAGGACTATACTGGCGCTTTAAAATATTCTGTAGAATGTAGAAAGCTGATCAAAGGCGATGATGCAGGTCTGATACCTTCAAAAGATGGGGAAGAGGAGATGGAAGAAAGGATAATAAAGAGTCCTAAAGAGCTGGACATGGATTCGTATGAAACTGATGGGAAGGAAGCTAAAAAGACCATCGATAAAGAACCAGGATTAAAGGAAGTGAGTCAAATTCAGAAAGAGGATGAAGAGAAAATACCAGAAAAGGTATGCCCTGACTGCGGATATGAGGGAGGAAAAGAGGATAAATTCTGTCCTAGATGTGGGGCTGATTTAGAAGAAAATACTTTTTGTCCCGACTGCGGGGCTGAAGCCGATGAAGATGATAAATTCTGTAGCAAATGCGGAACCGAACTTCCAGAGATGATATTTACCTGTCCAGATTGTGGAGCAGAAGTGGACGCCGATGCTAAATTTTGTCCGAAGTGCGGAGTGGGACTGGAGTGAAGAAATATATATCTATTTCATAATTCACTTTGAAGAGATCATATCTTCATCGATCAGATGATTCACCAGCACATTTATGTCTTCGGGCTTTATATTCCCAACTCTTTTTTCACCGAATGGAACAGAGTCAACATCTAATGCTAATCCTGTCTTTAGGGCATTTTTTATCTTTTTCCTCCTGTAATTGAAGAGTTCTTTGACCACCTTAGCGAAGACCTCTTCATCTATTATGTCAAAATCGGGTTCTCTAGGCTTCAATCTAACGACACTCCCATCCACATCGGGTGGAGGGTGAAAATTTCTCCTAGATATATCAAATAATATTTCAACATCGGCCAATGTCGAAACCATGACAGAAAGTCGAGAATAAGGCCCTTCTCCAGCTTTGGCGATCATACGCTGAGCATACTGCTTTTGATAAGTGAGTATACCTATCTCAAATTCTTCATGAAGTAGTTTGAAAGTCAAGGGTGATGATATACTAAAAGGAAGATTCGATATCACTTTATCAAAGTAGGGTAGCTCTATCTCGAGCACGTCACCTTTGATTATGTCTAAGTCTTGATCTTCTTCAGAATATTTCTCTCTTAGATACTCAGCAAGCTTATCATCCTTCTCTACTACAACAGTTTTTTTTGCCTGCTCAACTATTTCATCGGTCAAAATTCCGAGGCCAGGACCTATCTCTAAAACGGTCTCATCAGGAGATAGATCGGCAGAAGATACCATTCTTTTGGCAGTCTTCCCATCTTTCAAAAAATTTTGTCCTAAGGCTCGGTTCGGCCGTATACCGAGTTCTTTTAAATTCTTCTTGATGTTCATTTTCATCAGATATCGCCTTTTTAAGGTGATCTACTTCAGATACCTTGAAGGTCAAAAATAAGTGTTTTCTGACATGGATAAAAACCAAATTAAACAGGCAGTATCAAACTCATCGAAATTTTGTTCAGACTGCTCATTCAACTCCCCATTGGATAATAGGTGGTCATATATAGGGTTTAAAAAAACCCCTGGGTTTCAATCGAGACTTATATTATCCATCACAACGACGTCTTTTACTGACCTCATCCCTTTATAGGGCAGTACCAAACGATCTTCAGCATCGGTCGTGAACAATCCAGTCTCTATCTCTTCGTCGGGTGTAACGAGCACGTGTTTGATATCTCCGCTATCCGTGTTGATCACGAAATTATCTATTTTACCGAGTATCTGTCCATCATTTGTCATTACGGTTTTGCCTCGCAGTTCGGTGACAAACATCCTCATCTTTTTACCTCCTTTCTAATCTTTGTTACTATATCATTTTATTTTACTTATCATTATCGGTATAAGTCAACCCCATTAAAATCTTTCTTCTTTCTAACCCCTTTTTTCATCTCTTTTTCCCATTCCTCGTACATCTCAATCACTTCTTCATCAACAGAGGATGTGATTTCATCCAAACTATCTCTGAAATGACTCATGTTGACTTTTTCAGAACCATCTTTTATAGCTTTCAATCCTGCATTTCTACAGACCGATTCGATGTCGGCACCGACAAAAGATTCGGTCCTCTCTATAAGATAAGGGAAATCGATATCCTCAGATAATGGCATATCATGAGTATGCACTTCAAAGATCTTTCTTCTAGCTTTCTTATCCGGGACAGGGATAGATAATCTATGATCGAATCTGCCAGCACGGAGTAGAGCATCATCTATCTTATCCGGTCGGTTGGTAGCTCCAAGAACGACCACATCCGTCGTCCGTTCGATACCGTCTAAACTTGTGAGCAGTTGATTCACTACCCTGTCGATCGTTCCATCAGTTCCTGTTCCCCCTCTTTTTGGAGCCAAAGCGTCTATTTCATCTAGAAATACGATGGAGGGGGCGGTCTGACGAGCTTTCTTGAAAACCTCTCTGATCGCCTTTTCACTTTCACCAACCCATTTAGAAAGCAGTTCAGGACCTTTGACTGAGATAAAATTCGCGTCGCTTTCATTCGCTATCGCCTTGGCTAGAAGTGTCTTACCGGTACCTGGGGGCCCGTAAAGCAATATTCCTTTTGAGGGTTCTACTCCCATCTCCAAAAAGGTGTTGGGATCTTCTATAGGTAGTTCGACGGAATCTCTCAATCTTTCTTTCACATCTTCTAAACCGCCTACGTCATCCCATGAAACCTGTGGGACCTCTACCATGATCTCTCTCAAGCTGCTTGGTTCGACTTCCTTTAGTGCTTCCAAGAAATCTTTTTTTTCCACTTCCATCTCTTCCATAACATCGCTAGGGATGGGTTCATCTAATTCTATCTCAGGTATATAACGTCTCAAAGAGCGCATGGCGGCTTCTTTGACAAGGGATTCAAGATCAGCTCCTGCGAAACCGTGGGTGACTTCAGCCAAGTAGTCTAGATCAACGTTCTCTGCCAGAGGCATCCCTCTAGTGTGTATCTGCAGTATCTCTTTTCTGCCTTCAAGATCAGGTAGGCCTATCTCTATCTCTCTATCGAATCTGCCAGGCCTTCTGAGAGCTGGATCTATGGCACCGACTCTATTAGTAGCGGCAATAACTATAATCTCCCCTCTGTGTGTCAGCCCATCGAGCAGAGTCAAAAGTTGAGCAACCACTCTCCTTTCCACCTCTCCTTTGACATCGTCTCTTTTGGGCGCTATAGAATCGAGCTCATCTACAAAAATAATCGAAGGTGATTGATCTTTAGCTTCTTCAAATATCTCCCTCAGCTTCTCTTCACTCTGACCGTAATACTTGGACATTATCTCTGGTCCTTGGACGGAGAAAAAGTTCGCCCCGGCTTCGTTAGCAACCGCTTTAGCTATCCATGTTTTTCCGGTACCGGGAGGACCGTGAAGTAACACTCCTTTTGGAGGTTCTATACTCAATCTGTCAAATAATTTAGGGTGCTTCAAAGGGAGTTCGATCATCTCGCGCACTCGTTTAAGCTCCTCCCCAAGGCCACCTACATCTTCATAAGTCACTCTTGTAGTGGCCATCACCTCTCCTTCACTAACTGGCTCCTCTTTCACCACTATACTCGTTTCTTTTGTTATCACTACTGCATCGACTGGGTTGGTTGAGATCACCATGAATGGAACGCTTCCCCCCATCAAAGCGATACCCGGAACAACTATCGCATCTCCAGAGAGTACCGGCCTTTTCAACAGGCGTTTTTTAACATAAGAATCGATACCTTCACCGAACTTCAACCTATTTCCCTCTTCGATCACTGGAGCGATGACCACTTTATTCGCTTCCTGGATAGGTACCTTTTTGACTTTTACCTTATCCCCTATCGAGACCTTTGCGTTTTTTCTCACCAGACCATCTATCCTTATGATATCCTCCCCTTCATCCTGAGAAGATAACCTGAACACTTTAGCGACAGTCTCTTTCTCACCCTTTATCTTCACTACGTCTCCTACTTCTAAATCCAGAGCCATCCTAACTTTTGATCCTAATCTAGCTCTGTTTCTCCCTATATCTTCTTGAGGAGCCTCGTTCACTTTCAAAACTTTTTCGTCTGACATGGTACGTCTCTGGTAGAGTTAAAATCAAGAAGCTATTAAAGATTTTGGAGGAAAGTTTTACTAGTGTTTTTCTTCGGCTATCTTTATCTCCTCTATCGTCTCTGAGTTCGTGTTTCCGTTGACGTCCTCCATCTCGATACGGATCCTGGGATCCAACTGTAAGAACAGATCATCATCCCTCTCTTCAACTGGAACGTTTTCTAACTTGGTTTCGCTTTTAAACCAGTGATCTCTGTCTGCCATTGTGGTCACCTCAAGATATTGATCTTCGCCTATGGTCATATTTACGCCGTTTTCGGCGATTTCCGTATTGGAGGTGACTCTAGCTCTAATTGTTACATTGACTTCAGTGAGAAGGTAGTCCTCCTCTTCGAGCAATGTTTCGTTAAGATTTCCTTCGTTATCGTAGTAATCATCCTCAAGCTCGATCTCTATCTCATCTAAACTCGGATCCACATAATCTGATACCGGTGGATTCATGAGCACTATCCAAATAGCTAATAGTGTGAGGGAATAAACACCGACATTTTTCAACCAACCTTTGGCTCCAAAATTCTCGATCTTTATATTCTGAGTTTCAAAGATGGGTTTCAAAACTATAGCACCAGCTAATCCAGCTAAGAGTCCTACTATCCACTCACCTGTGAAATCGAACACGAGCATACTGACAACCGAAAATAAAGGAGCTACTGCAACACTGATCAGTGTTGCTTTGCCTTCGTTGATCTGATCCTTCATGTACTGCTCTCGATCGAATTCAGGCATATCGAAATCGTAGTCTTCTTCATCTTCGTCTTTCTTCCTTCTCTTAGCCATCTATAGACGGAATGACGGGGACTTGATTAAAAATGTTTTGTATAGATGATTATAGTTTATGAGCAAAGGAGAGGTGCGCAACGATAAAATACCACTAACCTCTAAACAGACAGGATGCGGTTGATATTGGATGAGAACCTACCGGCAAAGGTGAAAGAAGAGATCATCGAATTCCAGGAGATCGAAGAATTCATAGATATCGATGATGAATATGAGGGTATGTTGGATTTCAAGATCGTGGATATGATGGAGGATGAAGACGTGATGGTGACCAGGGATAGAGAGCTGCACAGAAATCTCCTAGATATAGGAAAAAAATGTGTATATTATGACATAGAGAAAGAGAATCTAGTGGAGATACAGACCAAGATAGCCTATTACTTAAAAGGTTACGATAGCGAAACGGTCCACAGCACATCAGAAAAAAATACTCATATCCAGGCCGATAATGATTCTCTACTCAAAGAACGATTTGAAGAGCTGAAGAAAGAAAACGCCGAGCTCCGCTCCCGTGTCAACCTATTGGAAGGAAAATTGGAATCCATATTGAAAAAATCCCAGTCGGCCTTAGAAAACTATGAAGAAGGATAGGAATGTTAATTTTAGAAAAATCTGTATCTTCTAGACATGAGTTCTTTATTTTTTATATGATCTCTAGCAAAACATTAATAAACATTCGAACTTGATTTATTGATTGTATTGGAGTAGGAAAAACAGGACTTGGAGGGATAAACTGGATAAAAAAAAATTCATCGGTGTGACATTAATCCTATTTCTGGTCGCCTCCTGGAGCCTCGGCAATATTATGTTTTTATCTCCTGAGGCAGACAACGGTGCTCAAGAAGCAGAGCTCCCTGGTTATTTTATCTGGATACTTTTGATCTCATTTCTACTTCTATTTATAGTACTTGTTTACAGGTCTAGAAGCACCTCTATGTTCGCGGCGATATTGGTGGTCACCTCGCCTTGGATAGCGTCATACTTCATACTCAGATTTAGATCTATTTATACCGGTTTCTTGATCGGTATAATTTTGATGGCCATAATACTGGCATGGAAGGGTTTTGGAAGAAAAGAAATAATGGCCGGTTTAATGGTTCTTGGGGGCGCTGTACTCTTTACTCAATTGTATGATTACTTTTACTCGGATGAGGCAGATCCTCTGTCACCAGGCGGTACGGGAGAAGAAGCTCCTCAAATACTACCCTGGGATGAACCCGGTGCTATAGTAGAAACTGTTTTCGGCAGCTGGGGTACATTTCTTCTTTTCTTTTTGATCATGGCATTTTTGGCTTTCATATTGTATCAAAAGGTTAAACCGATGATCGATTCAGGAGAAGATGAAGAAGTCGAAAAAGACCTTGTCTCTGCGGTAGATACGACTATTACCGAACTACACAAAGGAAAAGATGTGGAAGCTACAATATTGAGATGTTACCAGAGGATGTGCATGATACTGGAAGAGAAAGGCGTTGAATACTCCGATTTTTTGACCCCACGCGAATTCGAAAGGAGAGCTATAACATATCTAGATGTTCCAAAGAACAGAATATTCGATCTAAGAGGTTTATTTGAGATCGCAAAATACAGCGATCACAGGTTAGGAGATGAGGACAGAGAGAGAGCAGTAAAATCACTGAAAGCATTACGGGAGGAAATAGAGTGATATAATGGCAAGATGGAACCCTGTAGAAAAAATAAACAGGTCAAACTTGATCAAAAAAGGTGATGAGAGAGGGATGAAATTATATTATGTGCTGCAAGGAGTATTGGTGGGAGTACTGTTTTTGATAATACTCCTACCTGAAGGAAGTGCGTTTCACTTAGTAACTCATGCATTGAATGAGCAAATTTTGGCATTCGCTATAATCTTCATAATCGGCTTCAATGTGGTATTATGGATAGGTAGAAAAACGGAGAGTTTAGAAATTTGGTCTGGTGAAACCAATATGACCAAAGATGAGAACTTTAAACTGGTGGATGATTCCAAGACCATCAACCGAGCTGGAAAAGGGATGGAGTTCAGCAGAGGTAAACTGAAGAAGAGGATCAAAGATCTTATCTTGGATAAGATAAAGGTGGAAAAAGATCTCACTGATGAAGAAGTAAGCGACATCATCGACGACGAAGAAAGACTCAGAGAGAGCGTAGATGATGATGCGATCGTAGAGTTCCTTTTATCTTTTGATAAGAAAGATGATGGGTCTTCAAAGGAAAAAGGTATCTTCAAAACAAGTCTGCTTCGTGATGATGAAGATTATAAAAAAGAGATAGCTTCGATATTGGAGAGGATCGATAGATGGGAATGATAATAGTGATAGAAGGTAAATCAGGTTTATAATCAAGAGGGATAAGATGAAAATTGGGAGGATATTTTTTTACATAAGTATTATGGTCGTCATGTCAGTGATTTTAGGTAATCTTTTTGGAAGTATCGTATTTTTTATCGGGGCCATCTGTTCATTGTCGATGTTCGTGATAGCTGCTATGTCGTCACCATCAAAAGATATGAATGTGTATATAAAAAGAGCGTCAGAAGAGAAGGAAAGAGAAGTATATGTAAAAGATGAATTAGAGATTGAGCTAGAGGTTGAAAACAAAAGCGGGCGGATCAGATTTTTGGAGGTCCACGATATCCTACCTCCCGAAGTAGAAGTAGTGGAAGGAAACAACCATCAACTCATGGAGCTTGAAAAGGGAGAGACCAAGAAACTGAAATATAGGATAAAATGTCCCGTGACCGGAAGAGTTGAAATTGGGCCTATCAGAGCAAGGTATAAAGATGCCTTTCATTTTTTCTCAGAAGAGCTCAAAGAAGAGGATAAATTCACACTGCTAGTTCTTCCAAGGACTGAAGATATGGATAGCGTTGAAATCCATCCCACCAATACTAAACATTGGCTTGGTGATATCAAATCCAAGAACATAGGAGTGGGAAGTGAGTTTTTCTCTATTCGTGGATATAATCCTGGTGATGAGATCAGAGACATCAACTGGAAAGCTACTGCGAGATATCTAGAACCTTATACTAACGAGTATGAAGGTGAAAAATCAGGTGACGTCATATTGGTCGTAGATGGGTATAAGAAAGGTGCTGTTGGTGATGAAAAAGATAATACGCTGAATGCATCTATAGAGATAGCGACATCACTCGCCTCGGCGGTTATCTCTTCACGAAACCGGGTCGGGCTGATAGTTTCTGGAGAATACTTGAATTGGGTCTATCCAGGAACAGGAAAAAACCATTACTATCGTATACTGGCAAATCTTACTAAATTTGAAGGAGGAGGGGTGTGGGGTCTAGAAGGTGTAAAGTGGTTATTGGAAGACTTTTTTCCAAGAAAAAGCATGATAATACTGATCTCACCCCTAACTGTACCAGAATTCAGCGAGACCATAATCGATCTATGCCTGAAAGAATACGATGTGATGATCATATCTCCGAACCCTCTCAAAATAGAAAAGAGACTATTAGATGAATATGAAGAAACGGCAGAATCACTTTATAAGGCAGAAAGATCCCATACTATAGATAAAATCTGGAAACATGGAGGCTTAGTTGTGGATTGGGATCCTTATGAACCTTTGGAGCCCGCTATAGAGGAGGTGTTAAGATTCAGAAAGAGATAAACAGTGATATCTTTATAGTTCCATTGATTATCTTGGCTGTTTCTTCACTTGTTGGAGTGGTTTCTTCACACTCAGTCTATTGGTTTTTCCCCTTTATTTTTGCAGGTATGATGATATTTGGTTTTGTAATGAAAATTGATTTCATCTTGGACTTTGGGGCCCTTTTTTCTGTCCTTTCCTTTCTTTTCGTAAATAGAGGATGGCTCCATGCATTTTCATTTTCTAGACTCCTTGTCATAATAGGGGTCTTCTTTCTATACATGTTAGTTTGGTTTTATTCCAGAGGGGTTCTGTATTATCAAGAAATACAGAAAAGTTCTCAGGAAGAAGAGGCATCTCCCAAACCTCTCTTGTTAAAAGAGATTTCCGGCAATCTTGGTATAGGGACGTTGTTATCCGTTTTAGCATCAACGATGGCAATATATAGTTCATTGGGGATAGCAAGAGGTGAATTTTTACAGATGGTCATCTTCTCAACGGTTGTGTTTTTCACGTTTGTTTTGGCAATAGTACTTTTATCTAAAGCAGGGAACTAAGAAAAGTTCACAGGGCAAAACATTTTATATGAGGGTTTATTGATTGTGTTACGATAGATACTTAAATTTATCATCAAAATGGAGTGTGTATTGATGGAATCGATTGTTGACGAGGCTCTATCCGAAACCGAAAGTGGCGACTCAGGAAGGTCAAAAGAGCAGGACCTATCTTCCGCCGATGAAGAGCTTAGAGAAGTATTGAAAGACTTGAAAACAACCATCAAGATAGTGGGAGTCGGTGGTGCAGGCTCTAATACTGTCGAGAGGATATCTGAAGAAGGTTTACAGGGTGCCGAACTTATTTCTGCGAATACTGATGCCCAACATCTATTGACGGTACTAGCCCAGAGGAAGATATTGTTGGGGCGCCGGAAAACAGGTGGTTTGGGTGCAGGTGCTCGTCCGGAGATCGGTATGGAAGCCACGGAAGAAGCAAAAGAAAAGATAGCTAAGATCCTAGAAGGCAGTGATCTGGTGTTCGTTACTTGTGGATTGGGTGGAGGAACTGGTACTGGAGGAGCTCCAGTCGTCGCAGAAGTTGCAAAGGATCAGGGGGCTTTAACTGTAGCGGTGTGCACCACTCCTTTCGAAGCAGAGGGTGCTGCAAGGATGGAAAACGCTGAGTGGGGGCTTTCTAGATTGAGAAAAGTGGCTGATACCGTCATAACCATACCGAACGATAAGCTACTCGAACTCTGTCCCAGACTATCATTGAACAAGGCTTTCAAGGTCGCAGACGAGGTACTTACTCGATCGATAAAAGGTATGACTGAATTGGTAACAAAACCAGGACTGGTAAATCTAGATTTCAATGATATAAGAACCGTCATGGAAGGTGCTGGGGTGGCTATGATAGGCATGGGCGAGGATGATTCAGAGAACAGAGCTGAAAAAGCGATAGAAGAAGCTATAAATTCACCTCTTCTCGAGGTCGATATAAGTGATGCTAACGCTGCATTGATCAACGTAGTCGGTGGACCCGATATGACGGTTTCAGAGGCAGAGAAAGCCGCAGATATAGTCGAGAGTAAGATAGGGCAAGATGCTAGAATAATTTGGGGTGCCTCTGTAGAACCTACTCAGGAAAATACATTGAAAGTTATGGTCGTAATCACTGGTGTAAAATCTAAACAGATTTTTGGAAGTGAGATATCGACCAAAAATGAGGAGATACAAACCGTGGCATGAGGGGAAGTAGATGGACATAGTTGAAGGCTCTTGGAAGATACAGGATAAAATCGAAGAAAAAGCAGGCAAGGTTGGAAAGGGCAAATACGGCCGAATATTGAAGATGGCAAGGAAGCCAGACCAAGAAGAATTCAAAAAGACCCTTATAATAGTAGTTGGAGGTCTTCTGCTGATAGGCGGTGTTGGTTTTTTGATATTCTGGTTATGGAATAATTTGCCAGATTATTTTGCTATCTTGGGGGTATGAGGTGAGACTATGGGCCTGTTAGATGATTTTACAGAAGAGGAACTCATTGAAGAAAAGGAAGAAGAAGTTCCCGAAGAGGAAGAAGAAGAAGAAAAAAAGGGCATCTTTTTGAAGTGTGACCCAAATAAAAAATCCATCCCGACTAGAGACAGGGCAAATTACAAAGTGAAATTGATAAACTCAGCATCATCATCGATAAGTGTAGATGTTAGGATGCATGTTTTCTACAGTTCAGAAATAGAAGATCCAGTACCTTGGCAGATACGTGTTTTTGAAAGGGAAAAATTGTCAGATCCCTCGGATTCTGTGACAAAAACGATGGAATTGGAAGGTGGAGAAGAAGAAATCATACCCGTCGATATCAGAGCACCAGAAGGTGCAAAATATGGGGATAAGGCAGAAGTCATCGTGGATGCCACCTCAACTAAAGATAAGATGCTGTCGGATTCTTTAACCTTGATCACGACAGCTCGACCCTCTGTAGTCGCGATGAAAACTCAGATAAATCAGGAAAAAAATGTTGCTGATTACATAGCTTCTTGGGCCAAAGATAAGGATATGGGTGTTTTCTCCATATTAGCTCCAAAGCCTGTTAGAGGGTATGTCTTCATCGAGGCCATGAATCCCACTATGGTAGATGAGATCACTGAAGGGACTAGAAAGGCCAAAGGTATAATAGGTGGGGAAACGAGTATAGAAGAGATCGAGCATTTCCTCGCACCAAAACTCGCTGTTGAAGGAATAGCTGAAGGAGATATAGTGGAACTCTCTGCAGGACCTTTCAAAGGTGAGAAAGCTAGGGTCGCTCAGATAGATAAAGATAATGATGAGATAACTGTCGAGTTGTTTGAAGCGACAGTTCCTATCCCCGTAACCGTAAGAGGAGATCACGTTAGAGTCCTGGAAAAGGAAGATTAAGAACAAAAGTAATATATGACCGGTAAAAAGAGATGATAATATGGCAACAGAAACGATTGAAGCCTTGATAGATGGTGGCGAAGCTAGTGCAGGTCCTCCATTAGGGCCAGAGCTTGGACCATTAGGTGTCGACATAATGGAGATCGTCAATGCGATAAACGAAGAAACTGAAAAATTTAAAGGTATGAAAGTTCCGATCAAACTAACCGTAGATACGGAGTCAGGTGATTTTGAAATAGATGTAGGAACCCCCCCTACTTCGGCTTTAGTGTTGGAAAAAGCAGGCATCGAGAAGGGGAGTGGAAGTCCAAAGAGCAGTAAAGCCGGAAACATTACCATGAAGGAAGCTACGGAGATCGCAGAGATGAAAGAGAACGATCTACTTGGAAAGAGTCTGAAAAAGAAAACTAAAGAGATCATCGGAACTTGTGTTTCTATGGGCGTAACCATAGATGAAAAAGAACCTAAGCAGATCCAAAAAGAGATAGAACAAGGTCAATACGACTCCCTCTTCGGATAAAAAAAAACGAATCCTTGCCAGTCTAGAGTTTTATTTTTCTAGCCTTGTCCCTTTCTATTAGCACCTGAGCTATATCTTTATTTAGAGTCACTACGTCCTCTTTATTCAGATCGTAAGTAGTATCAATATCAACGAACGGAGGGATATCATCGGTGATATGGATCAAAAGTTCTTCATGAGCTTTTGCATTTTTCTGGAGGCTCTGATCTTTTCCTCTTTCATGCTTCTCTCCAGTGCTAGGTTCTACTATCTCGTCTTCCTTCTCGGGTTCTAGATATTCCTCTTCTTCCATCGTTTTCTCACTCAACTCGGCCTCCGTTTTTTCTCCACCCATACTCTCTTCTCTTTCTTCTTTGAGCGGATCTAACTCTTCTTCCTCCTTGTCCCCTTTAGTTTTCCTTTTGTATTCTCCTAAAAATACGATATTTTTTTGCTCTTCTAGAAGGCTAGACACTTCATTCAAAAGTTGAAGTTCTCTATCTATCAGATTAGAGGCGTTCACGTCCTGTCCAAGTGATTTATGATATGCAGACAAAACGATCTTTCTTTGGCGCTCTTTAAAGAAACGATCAGCTATATTTTTGACTCTCTGATATTGTTTTTGTATCCTTCTTTCCCTTTTATTTGCAGGAGATAAACCGATCTCTTCTGACATAACTTCAAGGTCTTGAATATACTCTCTGAGCCTTTGATAAAAGTTATCAGGCAGAGCACAAGGTTGTTCTGAATCTCTTTCTCTCTCCCAAACATCTACCACATCTTCATAATCAAGTCCGTCGTCAGTCATATTTTTCTCAATCTCGTTTATTTATTATTATTTTTTGGAATAGGGCTTTTCAGGAGGACCGATTCAAAGAATGAATAAAGTACCGCAAGATGGGCACTCTTCCCTTTCTTCGTCGACTTCAGCTCTACAGTTTGAACAGGTAATTTTAGTTCTTCCGTCTATCTCAAGCTCTACAAGTTCGTAACCGCACAAAGAACACTCAAATTCGTTAGGGACGAATCCTCCGCAGAACGGACATTCGATCAATTCCTCAATGAAGCCCTCTTCCTTATCTTCTTCCATCATGGATAGTGTAAGACAATGAAGATATTAATCCTTTTTGCTGAGAGAATGTGTGTTGAACTAATCGAGTACCTGAACCTCGCCCCACTTGCCTATGCTTATCTGTTTTCCATAACCCTTGTCCTGAACATAGCCGTTTGCCACCCTTATATTCGTTCCGACCTCGAACTGATCTTCAACCATCTCCGTGTCCTCGTTCCAAAGGACCAATTTTATAGAACCAGTTCCGTCGTCGATACGGACGTTTCTAACTCTACCCTCACCGTTCTCATTCTCGAAAGTCCTTAAATCTCCCAGATCTACTATTTCTCCTTCAATGGTGCATTCCTCCCCGATCTCAACTTCTTCGAGGTTATCTACTGCTTCGTCGTTCCTTCCTTCCTCAGCCACGATAAGATGTGCCAAAGCTTCTTCGTCGAAAAGATCTTCAAATTCTTTTCGTCTCTTATCTATCTTCTCATCGAACTCATCTTCGGTATATATGTCTGAAACTTTCTTATACAGTTCCTCTATAGAAGTCATCATTATCAGCAAATAAACACTAGAGATTAAAATCTGTCGGATTAAAAATTGGGAAATATATATATAGATTGTTGAAGTTATCTTATTTGTGGTGAAAATGATAGGAGACATATTACTGATTGTAGCAGGATTGATACTACTGACAGGATTACTTGGAGTAATACCAGCTCTAGGTGAACACATAAAGAAGTTTGCCAAGTGGTTAGGCGGGTTCCAGGGGATAATAGGAATAATAGCCCTGATCTACGGTATATGGACATTCAGTGTGAGTTTGGGACCGATAATGCTTATAATAGCGGGCATAATGTTAGCTACAGGCTTATTGCAAACACTTCCAGCTGTCGGCGACTACATAGAAAAATTAGCCAAAGTCCTGGGGAGCTTCCAAACGATAATAGGAATAATCACCCTGGTTGTGGGTATATGGGGTCTAATCGCTTAGGTTTTCTACTTCGACAAAAATAGTGAATAGAAAAATATCAGGAAGAGTACCGGGTGTATCACGATAATGCCCGGACCCTTACCCTTTTTCCTTTTTTATCAATAAATATGAGGAATGGTTTTTGTAGTTGTTGTTTTAGAGCCAACCTCTTGCTTTGCAAGCCTCTGCCACTCTTTTGATAGAAATTATGTATGCGGCTTCTTTCATCCTTATATCTTCTTCTTGAGAGAGATTCCATACTTCATGGAACGCATTGGTCATTTTGCTATCCAGTTTCTCTAGGACTTCCTCCTTCGACCAATAGTAATTTTGGTTGCTCTGTACCTGCTCGAAATAACTGCAGGTGACGCCACCGGCATTGGCTAAGAAATCAGGAACGACTAAAAGATCGCGATCCTTCAATATATCGTCGGCTTCCGTGGTTATGGGACCATTTGCTCCAGAAATGATTATGTCAACACTTTCAGGTATCTCCTTCACGTTATCTTTGTTTATGGCGTTCTCCAGAGCGGCGGGAATCAATACGTCAACTTCTTGCTTAAGCCAGTCTTCGCCAGACAATCTTTCATAACCCTTTTCTTTCGCCTTTTCTTTGTCTATACTGCCGTACTCATCAGTTATATTTCTCAGTTCGTCAACGTCAACACCGCTCTCTCTGTAATAGCTGTATGGTTTCTTGTCCTCTTGATCCCAGCACGAAACTGAGACCAATTTACCTCCATATTCCGTGAAAAGTTCAGCAGCGTGCTGAGCCACGTTGCCGAAACCTTGGACAGAAGCAGTGGTGTCCTCAAAATCTCTATCGAGTTCGTTGAGAAGTTCTCTAAGAACATATATAACACCGTAGCCAGTAGCTTCGGTTCTACCTTTAGAACCACCCATATCTTTTGGTTTTCCGGTTATGACTCCGGGATATCTTCCACCCCTTATATTTTCATATTCATCCATCATCCAGAGCATGTGTTTAGCGCTGGTCATCACGTCAGGTGCCGGAACGTCCTGGAGGGGACCGATATTCTTGTTTATCTGCTTTATGTACTCCCTAGATACACGCTCTTGTTCTCTTTCCGACATCTCTCGAGGATCACAAATAACTCCTCCTTTGCCGCCTCCCAAAGGAAGATCAGCTACAGCCGTTTTCCAAGTCATCCAAATGGCTAGAGCGCGGATCGTATCTATGGTCTCTTCAGGATGGAACCTTATACCGCCTTTACAGGGTCCCAATGCATCATTATGTTGAACTCTATAAGCTTTGAAAACCTCAGTGCTCCCATCATCCATTTTCACTGGGAGGTTGAAATGGTATTCTTTGATTGGTTCTCTGAGCAGATCTCTAATCGATTCGTCAAGATCACACTTTTCAGCTATCCTGTCGAACTGCTCTTGGGCTTCCTTATACGGGTTGTAGTCTTCTTCCGACATATTTTATTCACCTCAAGGTGTCTGGGGCAAATTATTGGTGCTATAAAAAATTATCTTACAATATCGGAGAGTATTTTTGAAGATGTTGACCTTTATTTATATCCAAAAATAACCAACATCATAAAGCCATAAAAAAGGCAAACGAAAATTTTCATCAAATTGAACAAAACAGGGTCTAACTCAATTGCTCAACTCTTTCAACCTTTTCTCGATAAATCCCAATGATACTTTTGAAGGATTTATTAAGTGTATCATTTTGGAAGAGAGTATCGTTTTGGATATAGCACCTATGCTCTCAGGGAACTCCGATCTTATCCTCTCACTCCAATCGAAAAAATCTTCGACGGTTCTGAATGCCGTGAATACCAAAAAATTGTATCTTTTAGTGCTGGTCTCTACAGCTCTAGGAACGTTAGGATCTTTTTTCAAGTAATCCTTGATCTGATCTCTTTCCGCGATGGCCTCTATCATAGTGATTATCAAATTGTAGCTAGGAGGGACTAATAACTTAGGAAAGAAACATTTCGGTTCGTCTATGATCTCGTGGCTCAACAACTTTTCTATCCTTCTCTTAACCGTTTTTCTGTTCACTCCCAACTCTCTAGCTAGATAGGAATGATTTGTCCGTATATGCTCCCCTTTCATGACTCCGTTCAATATGTGGAAGAATTCTCTATCCAATTCCTCCCCACCCAGTTCTACATGCCCTTCTCGCTCAAATTCATCTTCCAACTGTTCTATGAAAGAATTTGGTTCATATTTGAAGGTGAGTTTATTGCTAAAAAAATCGGCGTTAGCCGGAGTCCTCTCCTCTCTGGAGGGGATCTTGTTCTCTTTAACTATGTCATTCCGCCAAGAATGATAATCTTCTAAACTTTCAAAGAATTCTATCAGGAAAGTGTTGTACAGGCCTTCCATGCAGGTGAAGGCTGCGAAGATGTGAGAATCATTTTGATAAAATTCTTTCACCCATTGTGTTCTCGGCATATCGGCTCTGACCAAGACTAGAAGAGGATACTCGTCGTAAAGTTGGATGAAAGGATATATCGGGGGATTCAACAGACCTTTTTTATAGAGTGTCTCCAATTTCTTTTTCGCGGTCGCCCAGTGGACGTCCATATCCCGGGCCAACTCGCTCACGTTAACGTGTACTCCCTCACCTGATAGGAGATACCGGAGTAAACGGAGATCCTTTTTATTGTGAAGATAATCCATGTTTGCGTATAGGATGATTTATTTATCAAAGTTTCGATGGTTGGATCTTCTCAACTTTAAAGTAGAATATCTAATCTTTAAATTTGAGGTAGAGATTTAAGAACATAGCTATCCAGGCTAGCAAAACAAAGATCTCGGTGAAAACGTCAGGTATAGGGCGTAATATGAAAAGATCGTTCGCTGTCACATTAAAGTGCATAGAAAAAAATACAAAGATCTGAAATTTGATGACAGTCAAAACTTTCACCCTATCTTTCATGTATTTTTTGAAGACCGTTAATATGGCTTGACTGACTCCTAAACCCAGCAAGATCACCGCTATTCCTAAAAAATCCGGTACAAAAAACAGGGTGCTCAAGAAAAGAAAGAACACAACTAAAGTTTGAAAATAAGGTAGTTTCGGATAATAGATCAACCCTTGAAGTACCTCTGGGGCAGATTCTTCGAAATCTTCCTTAGCTCTTTTGAAAGATAAATATATGAAAGTGATCCCTATCAGAAAAAAAATGGAGCTCCCTGCCCTGTAATGACCTGAAAGTGAAAACAGTACATCTGATCCTAAGACCAGAAGGATCAACCCAATGAAAAAGTTTTTTTTCTCGAACTCAACCATTATCGTGAAGCATGATTTATTTCTAAAAATAATTTACGGTAACCGGATAAAGAATTAATACCTTCTTTCAATTTAGTTTTTACAATATGTCATCCGATATCGACATCTCTAAAAAAAATGTGATACTATGGGTTGAATGTCCGATAAGCGATTGTGATTATGAAGGTCCTCTAAAATGTGCTAACTGCGGAGGATTGATCACATGGGATAAAGAAAAAGAGATATGGATATGTATGGACTGCGATTCAGATATAATCTCTCCCGAGATGAAACAAGAGGGAGAATCTGGGATTCCGATCCGCTGTAAAGATTGTAGAAGCAAGGCTAAAATAGATATCGTAGCTTTAGAAGGTGAAGATCAATAAATAGAGTCAGATCAACTTATCAATGATTTCTAAGTGTTGTCTTAAAATCCTGTGTAGACTGTGAGTTCCTTGGTATATTTATCCTTATAAACGGAAATTTTTCAATTTCAACTTTTTTTGACCTTCAAACCTTCCTTTGTCCTCTCGTATTTCCCGAACTCCGCCATATCTTTAAGCTCTCTCCCGAAAAAGACCGGCCCGTCGACACAGACCTGTTTTCCATCTATAGTACAAGAGTCACAGATGCCTATGCCACACTTCATATAACGCTCTAAAGAAGCTTGAACAGGGATATCCTTTTTCAAGCACATATCAACGACTTTTTTCATCATGATCTCTGGACCGCACGTGTATACGGAATCGATCCTCTCTTTCTCCACAACCTTTTCAGCCAGCTCGGTGACAAAACCGTGGTGCCCTGCACTTCCGTCATCGGTAGAGACCTTCAAGTCAGTTAGATCGGAGAATCTATCTCTGTAGAGCAGTTCTTTTTCCGTCTCTCCACCCAAACAGGTTACGATTGTTTTATCCACTTCCTCAGCTGTACGGACCAATTCTATCATTGATGCTCCCCCGCATCCTCCCGTTATGATCAATAATTTTTCACCCTTTAGCTTGTAACCGTTACCATATGGGCCTCTTATACCAAGCTTTGTACCTCTTTCTATCTCATGGAGCCTTTTAGTGGCTTCACCTCTATTTTTTACGGTGATAAAATCAAGCCCATCGTTCGAGATGGCCATCGGTATTTCATCCAACCCTGGAATCCAGACCATCACGAATTGACCCGGTTTGAACTTTTCACCCCAATCAAAATAAAGGGTCTTTATAGTCGGGGTTTCGCTCTTTATCTCTTCGATCTCGACTATCTTTAGATTCTCGCTCATCAATAAGGGATGATCATTAGACTTTTAGATATTTCGGTATTTGTTGATCACCATATCAGTCGAGATAACAGGTATGTACCGGCTGCCACACCTACAGAGATAGCCAACATCGGTATCATGATTTTCAAAAATTTACTCATCTTACCGTCGAAATATTCTAAAGATATGCTGATACACGGATGTACTGGAGTTATTATATAGCCGGTAAAGATAGCGATATACATGGCCTGGAAAGCTGCAAGAGTAGCTAGTGTAGGGAGTCCATCTACTCTAGCCATACCGAAGTAGATCGGCGCGATTATTGACGCCGGTAGCATTATCCTTCCTGTACCAAAACCTAATAGGAAACCGAAAACCACGAGCAGAACCACCCCTGGAAC
>SL_8KL_010_SEDDRAFT_10000131_pt1 | contig 60130 bp, 46 predicted proteins | sample SodLakKL_010_SED_4_FD_11160 | JGI IMG/M metagenome (IMG submission 11160)
ATCCTGCGTGGAAGCATACAGGCCGGGATGAATATTTCTCTGGTGAAAAGAGACGGGCGCGTTGAAAAATCCAAAGTCAAAGAGTTATACATTTTTGAAGGTCTTGGCAAGAAACGTATCAAGCATCCCATTTACGCCGGTGAGATTTGCGCCGTACTGGGCCCCGAGGGCTTTGACATAGGAGATACTATTGCCGACTATGAGAATCCTGAAACCCTGGTGCCGACTGCTGTCGATGAACCCACAATGAGCATGCTTTTTACGGTCAACAATTCGCCCTTTTTCGGGAAAGAAGGTAAATTTGTAACTTCCCGGCACTTGCGCGACAGGCTCTTTCGTGAAACAGAAAAAAACCTGGCACTTAGGGTGGAAGAATCATCCTCACCAGATGCCTATAATGTTTTTGGGCGAGGCATCCTTCACCTGGCCATCCTGGCTGAAAACATGCGTCGCGAAGGCTATGAACTGCAGCTTGGACAGCCTAAGGTGATCATGAAAGAAATTGACGGAGTAAGATGTGAGCCCATAGAAGAACTTACAATCAACGTGTTATCGGAGTTTTCAGGCAAGGTGATCGAACTGGTTTCTGTCCGTAAAGGAGAGCTGGTGAGCATGCAGAATAAGGCCGACAGGACACATATGGTTTTTAACATTGCTTCGCGCGGACTCACAGGCTTGCAAAATAACCTGCTGACGGTTACGGAAGGGGAAGCCGTGATGGCACATCGTTTCACTGGCTTCGGGCCGTGGAGAGGCGAGATCGGAGGCCGCCGCAATGGTTCACTCATCGCTATGGAAACAGGAACCGCCATTGCCTATTCCATCAACAGATTGCAGGAACGCGGCATCTTCTTCATCTATCCGGGGGAGAACATATATGCCGGCCAGATCATCGGCCAAAATACGCGTCAGGATGACCTGGCCGTGAATGTGATACACACGAAAAAGCTCTCGAATGTCAGAGCTGCCGGCAGCGACGAGAAGCTGAGCATTGCCCCGCCGGTAAAATTCTCACTGGAAGAAGCAATGGAGTACATCGCCGGAGATGAATACATTGAAGTAACACCAAAATCCCTGCGCCTGCGAAAAATCCTCCTTAATGAGCATGATCGTAAACGGGCAAGTAAGCAGTAGGTAGCAGGTAGCTGTTTCCTGCTAAATTCTAAACTTTTGTTTAATTTTTGACTTTTATATGGAAAACTGTGACAAATGTTTATTTTTGCATGTTATTCCACGGCAAAAAGAGTCATTTTTGTTCATTATATGATACATAGCAGTGAAAAATAGTTATAATGGAAAAAGGAGTTAAGACTGGTAAAAACGTCCAATCAGCAAAAATGAAGTTACCTAAAGACAGAGATAACGATTACTCACGGAATGTAATGGAGCAGCGTGCCTCTTACCTGTCTGAGCTGGGCAATTATCCTGTTTCGCATCTTACTTCCGGCAGCGTCGACCCTGAACTGACCCGTGGAAATATTGAGAGTATCATCGGTTTTGCGCAGGTGCCTGTCGGGGTGATCGGACCTTTGCTTATCAACGGTGAGCATGCCAGGGGTGATTTTTATGTTCCTCTTAGTACAACAGAAGGTGCGCTCATTGCATCATACAACCGTGGTGCAAGGGCCATAAGCCTTTCAGGTGGTGTTAATGTGGTGGTCACCGACGACGCTATCCAGCGGGCTCCTTATTTTGTGTTGGAAAATGTGTTTAAGGCAAAAGAGTTTGTGGGATGGATAGATAAAAACTTTTCCGTCCTGCAGGATGTAAGTGCAACTACAACGCGACATGGTAAGCTCGAAAGTTTTCAGAGCTTTCTTCACGGCAGGACAGTTTACCTGCGTCTTAATTTCTCCACGGGTGATGCCATGGGGATGAACATGATCACCAAGGCATCACATGAAATATGTCATTACATCATAGCCAATTTCCCCGTAGATCATTACGCCATTGAGAGCAACATGGCAGTAGATAAAAAGCCGGCATATATCAACTCCATCATGGGCCGTGGCAAGACGGTCACGGCTGAGATCATCCTGGAAAAGGCCATCATCAGCAGGTTTCTGCGCACCACCGCCAAAGGCATAGATGATGCCTACCGGCGCCAGGTGGCGGGTGGCCAAATGGCAGGGATCGTGGGCTCCAACGGCCACATCGCTAACGGGTTAGCCGCAGTTTTCCTGGCCTGTGGTCAGGATCTGGCCAACGTAGTCGAGTCGTGCATGGGGTATATTTATACCGAGACCATGGGTGATGACCTCTACATATCGTTAAAACTACCTTCGCTTATCATTGGTACGGTAGGCGGGGGCGTGTCACTGCCCACCCAGCGTGAATGCCTCGAAATTTTAGGATGCTACGGCACGGGCAAAGCAAAGAAATTTGCCGAGGTGGTCACAGCAACCCTCTTGGCCGGCGAAATTTCCCTGGCAGCTTCCGTCGTAGCCGGCGACTTCGTTACCGCACACGAGAAGTACGGAAGGAATAAGCCCCGAAGGTGATAAAAAGAAAAGGGTGTGAAAAACGCCATATTCCTTACCTGATAAGAGCGCCTTACCTGATAAGATCGCCAAAAAAGAGGCTATTCATAAACATCTTACCGGTGCCAAACCAATAGCCCCGAAAATTGGGATTATGCATGATAGAAATAACCACTCCCCGGTCTTTTCGGTGGGTGATAACACCTGCGGTATTATCCAGCAAGTCTTTGTATCCTTCCCATGCATAGCCGCTGAGCAGGGCATCTTCGGTGAATATCATCGGGTTGTTGAATGGGTTATCGGTAGTTTCAGCTGCGAGTGTGCCCGATACATGTATGGGAAGATAGCTGTTACGGTAACCATAGAATAGCGGATGGGTATGATCTATTCGCGTATTAAAAATGGATCCGGATATTCGTCGCGCACCATAGAAGTCGCGCCTGCTGCTATATGCAAGCATATCCGGATCATCTGTTTCCGGAGGTATCAACCCACTCTATATCAATAAACTCCTGTTCCTCCAGCCATCTGTTGGCGGTGCCCATGGCTAGGATGGTGCCGCCATCACTGAGCCAGTCTTTAATGGTTTTCTGCATATTTTCATCCAGGCTGTTGTAGTTCCCCGACACCATCACCATCACGTTATAGCGGCTCAGGTCCACGCCCGGCATACGATCCAGTTCAACTTTTGTCACCGGCATATGAAAGCGCTGATCGAGCATATGCCATATTTCGCCAGCCTCGCGGCTATTGGTTCCGCGGCCTATGGGCATGATCACCTCCGGCTTTACCAGGGAAGAAAAGCTTGGGCTGCCAAGATGTATCCCTTCCTTTACCAGGCTTGTCTCTTTGGAATAAATGTCGACTCCGCTAAGCAAGGCAGCCTCCTCCATGATTTCATGCACTTGCTCTGGCGTTTTATCCCGGCTGCTCAGGGAGATCATCACGGCACCATAGTTAAAATCGATAGGCTCATCACCGGTCTGCATGGTAAAGGGGTTTGTGGCCACACGGGCACGCAACCCCTTGTCCTGGATATAATACAAAGCGCGGGGCGCATAATAATCATCCCATGCAAATACATAGGCCATATCCGCAGGACCGCCATGAAGTGATCCGGGAGACCTTTCCGGGGCCCCTGCCCTATCTGCCTGCAATGAATGCATCTGCCGGGCGCCAATACTTTCATAAGGTAGGTTCATGGCCAGCGGCTTGGTCCAGGTGGATACATCATAAAAAAGGCTGTCTTCAAAGCTGTGAACCGTTTCAAACATAGATTGGACAAGCCGGTACTCTGGCTGCTCAAGAGGCACCAGCCAGGCTTTGCCCGGCTCAAAGCGCTTACCATTAAGCTCCACGGGCTCGCTGATATTATATACTTCAATCTGATGGATGTCAAGAATGTCGAGCATATGATAGTTTCTGCCCTTGTCGTGTGGATCACCGAAAATATACGCTGAAAAATCCTTGCTTGAAGCCTCATCCACGGCGGTGGAGTAAAACCAGCGCAGATGCTCCAGCAGAGTTGTGCGCATGTTCAGCCCCGCTTCGATGGTGGAAAACGAAACGACCACCTGGTTGCGTATGGTTTGCGCAAAATCAAGGATCCCGTGGTCGGTTTCGCGGCGGTGCCCTCTGCTTGACGCTTGCTCAAAGAGGATGCCGATACTGCCCTGGACATCAGGATATGAGGATCCCTTCCCATAATAAAAGTCGTCAAACCCTTGCTGCATGTAATAGGGCTGGCCAATCTCATCAAAGGCAGCCGCATGGTACATCGCCACGTCGAGAGTAAGGTCATCTGTACGCTGTGGCGTCCTTGGATTCACCCGCGCTGGCTCGCCCGGCTGGAAGAAAAAGGTGTTATTGGAACCAAACTCGTGGTGGTCGGTATTAATATTGGGCTTCCAGTCATGGTAAGCCCGCACCCTGCCCCGGCTTTCAGGATGCACCACGGGAAGCCAGTCACGGTTAAGGTCAAACCAGTAGTGGTTGGTTCTTGACCCGGGCCACACGTCGCGAAACTCACGGTTGGCGGGATCGGGGTTCAGCACTTTGCTGCGATGCCTGTTCACCCAGCTGGCAAAGCGATCCTGGCCATCGGGGTTAAGTGAAGGGTCTATGATGATCACCATGTTTTCAAGTACCTCCTCTATATAGGCGCTCTGACCGGCGGCAAGATGATAGGCAACAAGCGGCGCGGCATTATGTGCTGAAGGCTCGTTTCCGTGTACCCCATAACCCAGGAGCACAACCAGAGGCATCTCTTCAATGTCAAGGTCAGCCGACACCCCCGGGTCTGTCAGCTTCAGATGTCGCTCCCGGATGCTCTCCAGGTTACGATGATTATCCTCCGATGTGATCACCAGATGCTGCAGCGGACGCTGTTCATGTGACCTGGCATACTCATAAATAATTGCCCGGTCCGTGCTTTCAGCAATCAACTCCATGTACTGCGCAAGCAATGCATGATGCAAATGCCATTCACCAATCTGGTAACCAAGAAAGTCCCCTGGCGATGGTATATTATCATCATAAGGAATGTCATCCAGAAAATAACTCAGGGGCTTACCCTCTGATCCTGAGGCCGTGGTAAAACCCACGGCAAAAAGACAAAAAAAGGTTATAACACGCAATCCGTTCATGGTGTGTCGGTTTTAGATGGCAGAAATGATATTATTGGACCCTTTGACGGTAATAGCGGGCTTTTTCTTCGTCCTGGAAGCGTTCATAGATATTGGCAAGGTAGCTCGCATACTCGCTTCGGGGTTCCAGCTCATATAACCTTTTAAAGTAATCCAGTGCGATTCGTAAGTCCGTGTTTACAATCTCCAGTGCATCGAGCAGTCGGGCATATTGCCTGTGGGTGCGGTTTTCCTCATAGGCCCGCATCTCCTTGTCGTAAAGCTCTTCTGCCTGTCGAAAGTGCTTTTTCGCAAGCCAGTCCAGTGCTTCTATGTTATTTTCGCTGAGATCAAGAAGTTGTTCGGCCGTTTCAGTGGTTTCCTGTGGCTTGTCGAGGGCTTTAAGCACCTGCAGGTATGTCGTCATCATGTCTTCATCTTCCCGCGGATTGCCTTTAAGGTCAGGCCAGAGTTCATAAGCCTGGGAATAGTTCCTGCTCTCTTCGAGGGTCTCGAAATAGCGGTATTGCTTGTCTTTGTATGCATCTTCGCCTGAGTAATTCTCCACATAATGCTCAAGCATGGTGATCTCCCTGGAGAGGTTGTCAATATCTCTGTATGCTCCCGCCAATACTTCATATGTCTCAGCGTCAGCCGCAGATGCGTGTCTGGCTTGTTCCAGGTAATCGATGCTTTTGGATGCATCACCTAGCTCGTGGGCCAGAAGTCCGGCATCTCTGTAAACCTGGCCTGGTGCCCGCTGATCATCATCATGGTAAGCCATGATAAGTTCATCATAGAGGTTTAGAGCCTGTTGTTTGTCACCGGCCTCGGGGCTACCTCAGCGTCCTTTGCGAGGTCATCCATGGGACGCAATAAGGAACAGGCGGAAAAAATCAGAATGGAAAGCGCTGTAATAAAATGAATATTTCTCATGAGGGCAAAAATACAGATAATTTGCTCAACATCGTGGCCACTATGGCGCTTTTAGATAAAGGAAGGCCATTATTCTACCATTTACGGAAAAACTTCAGCTCAACCCATGTCCTTAAGTGAATAGCCAAGCCTGAGCAGTTTTTCCGGTGTCAGCAGGTCTTCCAGTTTTTTGGCATCCATAAGTCTGAGTTTATCATTTGCCTCCAATATGCTGCAATGTCTTTCTGTCATAAAAGAGGCCAGCTTTTCTGCATTCCTGTATCCGAGATAAGGTATCAGGACTGTTGTGATGCCCGGGCTGTGCAGCACTTTCTCCATCGACACGGAATTTCGCACGCTCAAGCCTTCAAAGAGCATATCCTTCATGGTGCGTCCGGCGGAAATCAGCATCTTTATGCTATCCAGCATGGCATGGCCGATGGTTGGGGTATAGGCGTTCAGGTCGAGGCACGCCTGCCCGCACAGTGAGGTTATAAGCACGTCGTTACTATATACCTTATGTGCTATGCTTACGACAAATTCAGGGATTACAGGATTCACCTTGCCCGGCATCATGCTGCTTCCAGGCTGTCTTTTAGGGATACTTATATCGGGCTGTCCCGCTATGTCGGATGCCAGAAGCCGCATATCAGACGCCATCTTTTCCATGTTGACAGCGTGGGCTTTAAGTATCCCGTGTATTTCCACGAGGGCATCCAGGTTTTGCGTGGCGTCGGTGTGGTTTTCACTACGTGTTACAGGCAGGCTGGTGAGCTGCTGCAGATGGTATAGCACCTCCATGACAAAATAGCGCGGGATAGCCAGCCCGCTGCCTGTCGCACCTCCGCCCAGGTTCACTACTTTTATACGTTCAAAGCATCTGGACACGCGCCACCAGTCGCGTGCCAATGCTTCATTATAGGCACTGAAGAGCATTCCGTAGGAAGAAGGCAGGGCCTGCTGCATCTGGGTATAAGCATTACGCATGCTGTTGCGATGCTTCTTCTCCAGTTCTTCAACCCGGGCGCGCAACTGATTAATCACCTCTTCGAGCACCTGCAACTGCTGCATAACGGCTAGCTTCAAGGCGGTGGGAACGACATCGTTGGTGCTTTGAAAAAGGTTTGCATGACGATAGGGGTCAACAACGTCATAACGCCCCGGATCATATCCCATCTTATTCAGCGCAACATTACTGAGGATCTCATTCATGTTCATGTTTATGGAAGTGCCCGCACCACCCTGGATGGCAGGCACAATAAAATGCTCATGATATTTGCCGGCTGCCACTTCTGATGCGGCTTCTTCAAGGCGATCAAAAACCTCCATGTTTTCCATCCCGGCAGGCAAATGATCAGCAGGAAACCTCTGTTCAGCAGCTTTTTTAAATGCCCTGATACAACGGTAAACCGCTTGCTTGGTCAAGCCCATGGCACGATACCACTCAGCATGAACACCATCTTCACCAGGAAAGTTATGCGCAGACCGCAAGGCATGAATGCCATATAAGGCGTCATCGGGCAGGGATAAACTCCCAAGAAAATCTGACTCTTCTCTCATAATGATGTAATTTGGTGATTAAATATACAAGAAATCCGCTTTACTATTTTTATATTTTTGCCTGTAATGACAATTGGAGCACTTTGATATTTTCCCAAAACAGTAAACCTTTTTTATGAATCCATTGTTTCTTTAAACAAATAAAAGATTTGCTACTAATAAACCAAGAAATTGTTCTATGGAAAATTTTTACATTTATCTCATTCCTGTAATTGGCGTTATCGCCATCCTGTTCGCTTTTTCGCGGGTGTACTGGATAAAAAGGCAACCCAGGGGAAACGAAAAGATGCAGCGTATTGCCGGATATATTGCCGACGGTGCGATGGCTTTTATTAAGGCAGAATATAAGATTTTGTCCATATTTGTATTGTCCATCGCCATTCTCCTGGCGCTTACCACTGGCACAGAAACCTCCCATCCACTTGTTGCACTTTCTTTTATAGTCGGCGCACTGAGCAGTGGCCTGGCCGGATTCATCGGCTTGCGGATAGCCACCAAAGCCAATGTACGTACAACCCATGCAGCCCGCACAGGCCTGAACCCTGCCTTGCGCATTGCTTTTGCCGGCGGGAGTGTGATGGGGCTCTCGGTAGTAGGACTGGGCATTTTAGGACTTAGCCTCTTGTTTATCATTTATGCTCATCTTTTTGGTGTTGAAAGTGTAGCCAGCGTCGACAGGGTACTTACTATTGTCACGGGATATTCATTCGGTGCCTCTTCTATTGCACTCTTTGCCCGTGTAGGTGGTGGTATTTTTACCAAGGCTGCCGATGTGGGCGCTGACCTTGTGGGTAAGATAGAATCGGGTATCCCGGAAGATCATCCGCTGAACCCCGCTACTGTCGCCGATAACGTAGGTGACAATGTCGGTGATGTGGCAGGTATGGGAGCCGACCTTTTTGAATCTTATGTGGGTAGTATGATAGCAGCCATGGTATTGGGAGCTTCCTTCATGGCAGCAACCTATACAGATCCCTTTGGAGGTCTCTCGCCCATTGTTCTGCCTCTGTTTCTGGCGGGAGCAGGCATCATAGCATCCATCATTGGGACCTATTTTGTGCGCGTGAAAGAGGGCGGAAACCCGCAAAATGCCCTTAATGCCGGGCAGCTTATTTCCTCGGTGATCATGGTAGCATTCTCCTACCTTCTGATCACCAACATCCTCCCGGCAACCCTCACCTATACAGATTTGCTTTATGACGGCGTGGAGAGAACCATTACAGCGAATAACATATTCATTTCCACGGTTGTCGGACTCGCCGCCGGCCTTGTCATTGGCTATTCAACGGAATTCTTCACAGGAACCAACTATTTGCCGGTAAAGATCATCGCACGTCAGTCAACATCAGGAACTGCCACGAACATAATCTCGGGACTGGGCATCGGCATGTTGTCCACGATCATTCCCATTCTCACCATTGCCATTGCCATCATGGTGGTATTTCACCTTGGAGGTCTATACGGTATCGCCATTGCCGCAGTGGGAATGTTGTCAAATCTTGGGATGCAGCTATCGGTAGATGCTTATGGTCCGGTTTCAGATAACGCGGGTGGTATAGCCGAGATGTCGGAGCTGGAACCTGAAGTACGCGAAATAACCGACAGGCTGGATGCTGTAGGTAACACCACGGCAGCAATTGGAAAAGGCTTCGCCATAGGCTCAGCTGCCCTTACCGCACTTGCCCTTTTTGGTGCATATATGACTGCCGCAAGCATTACACGGATCGACGTATCACAACCTTTTGTGATCGCATCCGTGTTTATAGGTGCTTTGCTGCCGTATGTGTTCTCAGCACTTACCATCAAGGCTGTCAGTGATGCAGCACAATCTATGATCGAAGAGGTCAGGGATCAGTTCTCGCGCATAGAACCCCTTAAAAAGGCTCTTCAGGTGCTTAAAAATAATGTGGATAAGCCGAAAAAAGAATGGAGCCAGGAAGACCATGATACCCTGGATGCTGCCGAAGGGACCCCGGATTACGGCAGATGTGTCACCATATCCACTCGCGCAGCCCTTCGTCATATGGTTCTGCCAGGTGTGATTGCAGTAGCTGTGCCTGTACTTACAGGCATTTTCCTTGGTGCAGAAGCACTGGGCGGTCTGTTGGCTGGTGTTACCGTATCGGGCGTACTGCTTGCCATCCTGCAGTCTAATGCCGGCGGCTCATGGGATAATGCCAAAAAACTGATCGAGAAAGGTATCACACACAACGGTAAAGAATATGGAAAAGGATCAGAGGCCCACAATGCTTCCATCGTGGGCGATACCGTGGGAGACCCGCTGAAAGACACCAGCGGACCATCCCTTAACATCCTGCTGAAACTGGTAGCCATTGTAGCCCTTGTCCTGGCAGGCGCCATATTCTGATGCAATAATTTTTGAGGTTTGGATTCAGCAGAAACAGGGCTGGATCTCTCAGGCCTTTTATAATTATGTTTTACCTTTATGGCATGTTTCACACACTGTCTCTGGCTCCCTTCAGGGGGATCACCAATAAATATTACCGCCAGGCGCTGCATAAGCACATCGGAGGCTACGACACGTATTATGCACCTTTCATAACCGGTTGTGGCCATCAGCAAATCCATCCTTCCAAACTGAATGACCTGCTGCCGTATGATGAGGTTCAGGCGCTCACTGTGCCCCAGGTTTTAAGCAACGACGCCCGGGAGATCATCGCCCTTGCCCAGGCCGTCAGCAATGCGGAGTACAAAAAGCTTAACTGGAACCTGGGTTGTCCCTTTCGCCGCATTACCCATAAAAAAAGAGGCAGTGGCCTCCTCCCCTTTCCCGGCACCATAAAGAAGATTCTCAACGACCTTTTTCAGGATGAGGTCTTTGCCTCCGGCGAGATCAGGCTGTCGGTAAAGACTCGCACCGGTTATGACAGCCCTGATGAGGTCAACGAGGTTGTGAAAGTATTTAATGCATTTCCTTTGGATGAGATCATCCTGCATCCCCGCACGGGTGTGCAGCTATACAGTGGCCGGGCCGCCCCGGAAAGATATGCTGCTGTTAAGAAAGATTGCAGGCATCCGCTCACCTATAATGGAGATATTGTGACCCGCCAGGCCTTTCTGGAGCTGCAGGAAATGATTCCCGGACAACGTGCATGGATGCTCGGCAGAGGTGCACTGATAAATCCTTTTCTGGCTCATGAATTAAGGGGCGTGCACATACCGGAAAAAGAAAAACGACATATGCTTGCTGCCTTCCATCAAAGCCTGTGGGAGCATGCACAGGAAAATATCCCCGGCGAACACCGGCAAACAGGTTGGATGAAAGCCATCTGGCACTATATGTCAGGGATGTTTGCTGACAGCGAAAACGTTTTTTCAGGGATCAAAAAATCATATAACAAAGAACATTTTATGGCTGCAGTGAACCAGGCTTTTCAACAGCCGTTTGCTTCGGATGAAGAAATATCCATTCATTTTCAGCGTCTCACCCGGTAGCATTAATTTGCTAATGCATTTATATATTTTGCCAATAGCCAATAGCTAAAAGCCAATAGCCAATAACTAAAAGCCAATAGCCAAAAGCTAAAAGCCAATAGGAAAAACGCATCGGAGTTTGTTCATGTGAAAAAAATCCCCTTATTTTACACTCCAATCCAAAACAACGAACCACTCCATGTCTAAACCCGTCAGGCGTCCCAGGCTCTTTGAAGCACTGATCCCAGTGATCTTTCTCACCGCCCTGATATCCATTAATGTATTTATTTTTGGTGACGATGCCCTCGCGGGTTCAAACCAGATGGTGCTGATCCTCTCGGCTGCGGTAGCAGCCATTGTCGCCATTCACACCGGTCATCGCTGGGAGACTTTGCACAAGGGCATAGTAAAGGCCATTGGGTCGGCCATGTCGGCCATCCTGATCTTGTTTTTAATTGGTTCTTTGGCTGGCACCTGGCTGCTCAGCGGCATTGTACCCTCCATGATCTACTATGGATTACAGATCCTGAACCCGACGATCTTCCTGGTGGCTGCATGTATCGTCAGCGCCATCGTGTCGCTTGCCACTGGCAGCTCCTGGAGCACGGTAGCTACCCTGGGAGTCGCTCTGCTCGGCATTGGGCGCACGCTTGGGATCCCTGAAGGCGTCATTGGCGGCGCCATCATATCGGGAGCTTACTTTGGTGATAAGATGTCACCCCTGTCTGATACTACCAACCTGGCGCCGGCCATGGCAGGCACCGACCTTTTCACACACATCCGTTACATGGCATGGACCACGGTGCCTTCCATCTCCATCGCACTGATCATCTTTTTGATTATCGGCCTGACACGCTCGCAGGATGGTGCCATTAACGATATTGAACCTGTACTCTCGGCTATAGACAATACTTTTCGCATCACTCCGGCTCTCTTTCTCGTGCCGGCCCTGGTGATAACACTCATTATCCGCAAAGTACCTGCCTTGCCTGCTCTTCTGGCCGGAACCCTGGCCGGAGGGTTGTTTGCACTCATCTTTCAGCCGCATATCGTATATGAAGTAAGCGGTATAGAGGAAAACTTTTTACGTGCAGCCTATGTAGCAGTTATGAAGGCCATGTATACGGATATCGCCGTGGTAACAGATCATGCTATGGTAAACAGCCTGCTCACGACAGGCGGCATGAGTGGCATGCTAAACACTGTGTGGCTCATTATATGCGCCATGATATTCGGAGGCATCATGGAGTCCAGCGGACTGTTACAGCGTATCACCCAGTCGGTGATCAAGCTCGCACATAATACAGGTTCCCTGATAACGGCCACAGCAGGCACCTGCATGTTTTTCAATGTAACCGCCAGCGACCAGTACCTGGCTATCGTGGTTCCCGGCCGGATGTTTGCCGATACCTACAAAAAAAGAGGCCTGAAACCCCAGAATCTCAGCCGAACACTGGAAGACAGCGGCACAGTGACCTCTGTACTGGTTCCATGGAATACATGCGGAGCCACACAGTCAGCCGTCCTCGGAGTGCCCACTGTGACATTCCTCCCGTACGCTTTCTTTAACATCATCAGCCCATTCATGACTATCCTTTTCGCCTACCTGAACATCCGCCTGTCTCGCTATACCAAAGAAGAACAAGCCATCGTCGATTCAGAAGCAGAAGAAGAAACATCATGAAAAAGGTACACCTTTCCGTAACAAACGACCTGTTTACCGATCAGCGCGTCCTTAAAATGGCGCGCACACTTTACAACATGGGTTTTGACGTGCACCTCTGCGGCGTAAAACGTAAAGACAGCAAGCCTTTTAACCCGGAATTTGCCACAGTGATGCGTCTTCCGCTGTTATTTCACAAAAAGTTCCTTTTCTATGCAGAATACAACCTGAAGCTTTTCTTTCATTTGCTTTTTCGCAGATATGATATACTGGTAGCCAACGACCTGGACACCCTCCTGCCAAATCATTTGATATCCAGGTTGAAGAGGAAGCCCCTTGTATATGACACCCACGAGTATTTCACCGGCACACCGGAAGTAGTTTCACGACCTTTTGTTTATAAAGTATGGAAAGGACTTGAGCGCTGGCTTTTCCCCGGTCAAAAGACCATTATCACGGTAAATGATTCTATCGCAAAACTGTATGAGGAAGAATACGGCAAGAAGCTACACGTGGTAAGAAACCTGCCATTATACCGTAAGCCCCATGCTGCCCTTCCTGCCGATGAGCTCAGCCTGCCTGCCGACAGGCACATCATTCTGTTGCAGGGAACCGGCATCAACATCGACCGTGGCGCAGAAGAGCTCGTGGAAGCCATGAAGCCTGAANATGGCTTAAAAAACATCCTGCTGCTTATCATTGGCTCCGGGGATGTGCTCCCNGAGCTCAAAAAAATGGTTGTAACGCAAAAACTGGAACAGCGGGTATGGTTTTTGGGTAAGATGCCACCTGATCAGCTGCACGATTATACCATGCATGCCAGGGTGGGGATATCCCTGGACAAGGACACTAATATCAACTACCGGTACAGTCTTCCCAACAAGATCTTCGACTATATGATGGCAGGAGTGCCGCAGCTGGTCACGCGCCTGCCTGAGCTGGAAAGGATCGTCAGCACCTATCAGACAGGTATGATAGCGGATAGTCATGACCCGGCGCATATTGCCTCATGCATCCATAAGATGCTTACGGATACGGCAAAGTGGAATTTATGGCGCAATAACTCCCTGGCAGCAGCCAAAGAGCTCTGCTGGGAGAATGAAGAGGCGACGATCCGGAGAATTTACGAGAGATTTTTGGACTCGGCAACAGAATAAGCTTCCTCCATGAGCTTGCCCCCTTCGCACTTGAATATTCTCGCAGGAAACCTGCTAAAAAGTGTGTAATCATGTGTGGCCATGATCACCGCTCGCCCGGTGGTGCTGATTTCATACATCAGCTCCATGATGCCCTCACTGGTTTCAGGGTCGAGATTTCCGGTGGGTTCATCAGCAAGGATCACATCCGGGTCGTTGATCAGTGCCCTGGCAATCACCACACGCTGCTGTTCTCCACCGGAAAGCTCATGAGGCATCTTAAACGATTTAGTGCCCAGGCCTACCTTTTCCAACACATCTGTCATTCTCTCTTCCATGGCGATCTTGTCACGCCACCCTGTTGCGCGCATTACAAAAAACAGGTTTTCACGCACAGAACGGTCGCTCAGCAACTGAAAATCCTGAAACACGATCCCGATCTTACGCCTGAGAAAAGGGATCTCCTTGTCTTTGATGCCCATCAGCTCTGTGCCGGCAACCCTGCCATAACCATCCGTCATGGGAAGATCGGCGTACAAAATCTTCAATAAGCTGCTTTTCCCGGAACCAGTGCGGCCAATAAGATAGCAAAACTGACCCCTGTCGATAGAAAAAGACACATTCGACAATACCAGGATATTTTTCTGAAATACCGATACGTCTTTAAGTTCTATGATCGTGTCAAATGCCATAGGTTTAGAATTTATTCATACCAAGAGCCAACTGCTAACAGCCAAGACTACTTCTTATCATCTGCTTTTTATTTCAACCCGCTGCGGCGCAAAAACGGCTCAATCTCCGGCTCATGGCCACGGAACTTCACATAGGCATCCATGCCGTCCCTCATGGCGTTTTCGGCGAGGATATATTTACGGAAGCGCTGTGCCAGCTCCTTGTTAAACAGGTCGCCTGATTCCAGGAAAGCCTGGTATGCATCGGCATCCAGCACGCCCGCCCAGCGGTACACATAGTATCCGGCAGCATAACCGGTACCGAAGATGTGACCGAAATAGGTTGTACGGTAGCGGGGCTTGATCTCAGGGATAAGTCCCATAGTATTCAGCGACTCGTCTTCAAAGGCGCGCACGTCGATTTCCTCACCGTGCCCGGCAGTATGCCAGTCCATGTCAAGGATGGCGGCAGCTATGTATTCGGTATTGATGAAGCCCTGGTTAAAAAACTCTGCGTTGCGCATGCGCTGATGCAACTCTTCCGGCATGGGCTCCCCGGTTTCATAATGGAGCGCATATTCTTTCATGAAGTCAGGATGAGCAGCGAAGTTCTCCAGCATCTGTGATGGCAGTTCCACGAAATCTCTTGGCACACTGCGGCTTGTCCTTCTGTAGCGGCCGTCTGCAAAGAAATTATGCAGGGCATGGCCGAACTCATGGAAATAGGTTGTTGTCTCGTCCCATGTGAGCAGTGCAGGTTTTCCACCTGAGGGACGNGTGAAGTTCATNACGATGTTCACGATGGGATAGATTTTCTCCCCATCTTCATAAGCACCTGTGCGATAAGTGCCGCACCACGCGCCACCTCTCTTGCCAGACCTCGGATGCGGGTCAATAAACAGGACGCCAAGGTGGCTTCCGTCATGGTCAAATACCTCAAATACTTCTACCTCTTCATGATAAACGGGCACGTCAGGGCGCTCCTCGAAAGTCAGGCCAAAAAGTTTATTGGCCAACAGGAAATTTCCTTCGCGGACATTCTCGATAGGGAAGTATGGCTGCAATTCAGCATCCTGAAGGTCAAACTTTTCTTCCCTCAGGATCTCTGCATAATACCACCAGTCCCAGGGCTCGAGCTGGAAGTCGCCACCTTCACGGTCGATGATGGCCTGCATCTCGTCACGTTCTTCCTTGGCAAGAGCCAGTGACGGCTCCCAGATCTCATAAAGGAAGTCATACACGTTTTTCGGGGTTTCGGACATCTGTATCGCGGTGAAATATTCAGCATAGTTGTCATATCCAAGCATCCTGGCCATCTCCAGACGCAGTTGCATCAGCTCGGCAAACAAGTCTTTGTTGTCATGTTCATTGTCATTGTCGCCGCGCATAAAGTATGCAGTGAACACCTTTTCGCGAAGATCTCTTCTTTCAGAGTAGCGAAGGAAGGGGATCCAGCTTGGGTTATGCAGGGTAACGATGCCCGGGGCATCCACACCAGCACTTTCCGCAGCATCAGCTGCTGCTGAGCGTACACTGTTGGGCAGCCCGGCCATGTCTTCCTCGGTCTCCAGCTTCAGCTGGAAGGCATTGGTTTCAGCAAGTTGGTTCTCGCCAAGCTGCAGAGACAACATGGACATCCTTTCATTCAGCTCGCCAAACTTTTCGCGATCCTCTTCAGGCAACGCAGCACCGCTGCGCTCGAAGTCACGATAGTACATCTCTGCCACGCGCATCTGCTCACGGTCGAGACCCATCTCATGACGGCTCTCATAGACAGTGGCAATGCGTGCAAAGAGGTCCTCATTCATACGGATGGAGTTGCTGTGAGCCGAAAACATGGGTGTGGTCTCACGGGCAATCTCCTGCAGGCGATCATTTGTTTCAGCGCTGCGCAGTCCTCCAAAAACAGGACTTACCCTGCGCAAAAGGCCACCAGACTGATCATAGGCCACGATGGTGTTTTCAAAAGTGGGATCCTCCGGATTATTTACGATAGCATCAATCTCTTCCTGCTGCTGACGAATACCTTCCTCTATGGCAGGCAAAAAGTGTTCATCATCAATACGATCAAAAGGGGGCGCATCAAAAGGTGTATCATACTCCTCAAGGAAGGGGTTGCCGGCAAGGTCTCCCTCCGCAGGCCCCTGCTGGCATCCAGACATCATCATCATAACAGGAATCATTAAAAAAAACAGACGTTTCATAGTTTTAGTGAGTTATTGTTTATACTAAGTTGTTTAGAGCGAACGCATATTAAAAACAGCTGATTGTGACTCTGGCTTCATTGCCATAAAATCGCATCAAAGATAAGAGATTTTTATTCGTGATTATTCTCTTTCCGGTCGTTTCCATCGTACAGGAGGTTCCGGCTCAGATTGTAATTCTATCGCTTCGGTTTCGAGTAGTTTCAGCGCTTCTTCAACGGCTGTCTCGAGTTGCGGGTCACGTCCCCGGATGACCATTTCAGGGATTTGTTCCACTTTGATATCAGGTGCCACGCCCTCGGCTTCTACTGCCCACTCTCCGTCGGTATCAAAGAAGCCTCCGCGAGGGGCCATCATCCGGCCACCATCGATAAATGAAGGAGTATCCCATATGCCTACGAGTCCTCCCCATGTGGTGGTGCCGATCAGGGGTCCGAGATTTTTTATCCTTGCGGAACATGTATGGCAGGAGGTCTCCTCCTGATCCGGCTCTCTCGTTAATAAGCATCACCTTGGGTCCCCAGATGCCCGCCATGGGTGTGGTAAAAGGCTTTCTGTCAGCAGCCCTGGAGTTAAAGTAACCATAAAGCTCCCTTGACATGATATCTACCATGTAGTCGGCCGCAGACCCTCCTCCGTTGTTACGCTCATCGATCACTGCGCCACGCTTGTCCTGCTGTGCAAAATAATAGCGGTTAAAAAACTGATATCCCCATCCGCTTGTGTTTGGAACATACACGTATGCGAGCTGCCCATCTGAAAGCTCGTCCACACGCCTTCGGTTGCCTTCCACCCAGTCCATCATACGCAGTTGATATTCACTGGCCACAGGCACCAGGGTGACAATGCGGCTGCCCTGCATGTCAGGACTGTCATTGACACGGATCTTTGTATGTCTGTTGGTGGTTCCCTCAAAAAAGCTGTAAAGGTTTTGTGCCGGATCAACGGGTTTCCCGTTTACCTCAAGCAGATAATCCCCTTCACGCACATCAATACCAGGCTGGGCCAGCGGTGCGCGCAAGGTTGGGTTCCAGTCTTCACCATCATAAATTTTATGGATGCGTACATGACCATCTTCAATCACATAGTCGGCTCCAAGAAGACCCACAGGCACCCTGTCAACATCCGGCATGTCGCCACCACCTATGTAGGAGTGGCCCACAGCGACCTCCCCTCCCATGATGCCTATCACATAGTTCAGATCCGTACGATGCCTTACATGGTCTACCCATGGACGGTACCAGTCATAGATATCATCCCACGGAGCACCATGCACATTATCCACATAGAGGAAGTCACGCTGAAGGCGCCATCCTTCTTTAAACATCTGCCGCCATTCTGCTTCAGGCTCTATGCGCATCCGCATGTTACTGACTGCTTCCAGTCTTCCATCCCCCACACTTGAGCTGCCACCGGCAGCATCTACGATACCCCATGTGCTGCCGCTGCGGTAGAGCAATGACGACCTGTCATGCGAAACAACCAGGCTGTTCATTCTTTCCATGAAAGGCATGGCCTCAGCAGCATCAAAGTCGAAGCGGTGCAATGTAAACCCGGGTTGGTAGGGCACATTCTCAGAATAGAACACAAAGCCTTCCGGGCCGGGGTAAAGCGAGAGATATTCACGTGCAGGCACCGGGGCGGCTACGATTCGTTTCATCAGGCCATCTGTATCAATTCTGATCTGGTCATTATCGTTTTCCTCATCGCTCACCTCTTCTTCGGCATCCCCTGAGGGTTCTTCATCACTCTTGGGAAGGAAGGGGGATATCCCGTCTTCCGCCAGCACCATCACATAAAGGGAACGTGTCACGGGGCTGTCATACGCGCTCATGTCGAGCCATCCGGTATTGGGGCCATAATCGGTACTGGCAAGGAAGTAAAGGTAGTCTCCCGACTCACACCATACCGGAGTGATAGCGTCAGCCATGCCATCGGTGGCCTGGATGCGCTCACCTGTTTCGACGTTATACAATACGATTGCCTTAAACATGTTATCCAGGGTATGGGCATAAGCGATCCAGCGGCTGTCAGGCGACCATACGGGGTTCATCGTACGTTCGGGACGCACAAAGGCGTCAGTATCCACATGTGTCACCTCACCCGACTCCACATCCACATGGTAGAGGTTCAGGTGTGTGTCAGTATAGGCGATATACTTTCCGTCGGGCGACCATGCCGGACGATAGAAGAAAGATGGATCCGGCAGGCTGATGCGGGTTGGTTCCTCCAACGCCTCCTGGTCACGGATAAAAAGTTCATATTCACCACTTTCATCTGAAAACCAGGCAATATGGCTTCCATCGGGCGACCAAACCGGAAAGCGGGCTGCCACGCCGGGGCTGTCTGATATGTTTCTTGGGCTGCCATGTTCACGAGGAACAGTAAAAATATCGCCGCGATACTCGAAAAGGGCCCGCTGGCCTGTTGGAGAAAGGCCGGGGTTCTGAAGGCGACCGGGGCTAATATCATGCCAACGGTCACGTGCCCAATGAAAGTCGCCCCGCACATGGATAACCAGCTGCTCTCTCTCACCACTCTCCGGGTCGAGAAGATGCAAAAAGCCGCCCTTCTCATAGATAATGACATCACCATCCGTATCTATATTCTTCACATCGAAGTCCACATGGTACGTTTCCTGCTTTAAATCCTGTGTTTCAATATCGAAAGACCAGATGTTGGCAGCATAGTCACGCTCAGAGATAAAAAACACCTTGCTGCCTAGCCAGATCGGATTCATATGCCTTTCACCGTCTTCCTGGGGTGTGGTCATCAGGCTGAAGTCTTCCATGTCCACGATCCAAATGGGCTTAGCCTGACCGGCACGATAGTTTCGCCATTCCGGGTCTGTAAAACCTACTTCCTGATAGGCAATGTGTTTGCCATCATCTGATAATCTCCCATTAACTGCTCTTGGGATGGGAAGGGGTTCCGGGGTGCCGCCGTCTCGATGAACGGTAAAGAACTGTGATTCGCGTGTTTGTACACCGTAACGCCCAGAGGTGAATAACACATGTTCGCCGTCGGGGGTCCATCCCTGAACCTGATCAGAAGCAGAGTGCCAGGTGAGCCGCCTGGGCTGCCCTCCTTCTACCGGCATCACATATACGTCATTGTTACCGCCGTCATACTGTGCGGTAAAAGCCAGCATGCTTCCATCGGGAGAAATGTGAGGTTGGCTCTCCGCGCCCTCATTGCTGGTCAGACGCCGGGCCTCGCCACCATCACGATCCGTGATCCAGAGGTCATTGGCATACATGAACACGATATGCTGGTCGCTCATAGCTGGCTGACGCAGCAGCATAGTTCCCTCTGATGCGTATGCTCCCATAGCCAGGAACCAAAAGGCCACGGTGATAAGAAAATGTTTTTGCATAATTCTGTTTTTTTTATGGTTGTAAAGAAGATAATTGACGTGTATAAAAACATGTAACAGCGCTGATCAATCCTGGTGAGGCCAGAATCCTCCTGTAAAAAACAACAATATGGTTTTTTTCTTGTATCACGGGACAATCAGACTGAGAGGGGGTTAAAGATACAGCAAAAATCAGCATCCTGCCAAAGAAATTTTGTAGTTTTGATCCCTGATGAATCGAACATGAACCTTATATCTTGTGACACAATGAAAAAAATTTTCTTTTTTCCGGTATTTGCATTGATTTCTCTAACGGTTGTCGCGCAACATGATAATTACGGGCAGAATGACCGCGATGTACTTATTAAAGCCCTGCATGCTGTTTCTGAAGATGACATTTCTGATTGGATGCATACGATGATATCTCCGGAGATGAGGGGAAGACTGGCCGGAGATGAAGGCTATGATATGGCAGCTGAGTGGGCAGCCGGAAAGTTTGAAGAATGGGGGCTGGATCCTTTTTTTCCTGAAAAGGGCTATTTCCAGGAGTTTGATCAACCCTATACGCTTATTAAGGATAAAGGAAAGCTGGCGATGCATGTTGCGATAGATGAGGGAGACACCATAACCAAGACCTATCGCTATGGCGACGACTACTGGCCATGGGGCATCTCCGGCAGCGGAGAGGTCACCGCGGAAGTCGTTTATGCCGGACACGGCATCTCGGCACCAGAGCTCGGATATGATGATTATGCTGAGGTGGATGTGGAAGGCAAGATCGTGATCACCGAGCTGGGTATACCCTACGATGGCGACGATCCTGACAGCCTCGCTATGTGGCAACCTTATGTGGACCACTCCAACAAGGTGAAGTTTGCCCTGGAAAACGGCGCCGTTGGATTGATCTTTGCTTACCACGTTGCCAGTCCAAGGCCTACCGCCGATCCTGACTTTATCTTCCTGGCAGCCACAGACGAAGTGGTCAAAGATTTCCTTGCAGGAACTGGCAGGGAGCTCTCCGTGGTCAGAGAAAACATCCGTAACACATTGACACCCCACTCCTTCCCTACCGGCAAAAAGGCTACCCTGGCACTGACATCAGAATATTATCCTGACGGCAAGACCTCCAACGTGGTGGCTATGATTGAGGGTTCTGATCCGGAGCTTAAAGATGAGTTCCTGATCGTGGGCGCACATCTCGACCACCTCGGGATGATGCCTGTCCTTTTTCCGGGCGCGCTGGACAATGCTTCAGGCAGTGCCCTGGCACTCGGCATAGCCAAAGCCCTGGCCACATCGGAGGCAGAACTGAAAAGAACAGTGATCATCCTGCTTTTTGGTGCCGAAGAGGTTGGCCTGGTGGGGGCGCGCCAGTTTGTGGAACGCTTCCCTCACCCTCAGGAGCAAATCAAAATGATGGTAAACCTGGATATGGTTGGTCGTGGTGACAGCTTTTTTGCCTGGACCGCTGAGCCGTGGGATGAGCTGCTGGAGGTGATGGAGCGCAACAACGACCGTTGGGTACACCGGCATTTCCAGACACGAAGCAATCCGTGGCAGATGCCCCTGCGTCCCCGTACCGACGGCATGGTGTTTTACATGGCACAGATCCCTGCCGTAACATTCGGCACCCGGGGCGCTGAGACCAGGGCATTATACCACGTTCCGGAAGACGACATGCGGCAGATCGATATCGAGATCATGCGAGACGTGGTCAAGGTGCTTACCATGAGCCTCATCGATCTGGGCAACATGGATACCATTGAACTCGATACCCCTTGAATCCCTGATATCCCATGAAAGAATTTGACCTCAACCATCAACAGCCAGAGGGTGACCCCGACAAGCAAGGAATGAACCGCCGCTGCTTTCTGAAAACCGGTGCCCTCTTCGCTGGAGGCATGGCCGCCTTTGGCTCCCTGCTGGGTTGCACGGACAACAGGAAGGGCATCAGGCTGCCGGGCCGTCTGGAAGCTGACGGCACCGTGATTGTCCGGGCAGGCTGCCCGGCACATAACTGCGGCGGACGATGTGTGCTTAAGCTATTTGTGCGCGATAATGAGATCGTACGTATTGAAACGGACGACAGGCCAGGTGACGACATCAGTGACCCACAGCTCAGGGCTTGTATACGGGGCCGCGCCTACCGCCGCCGGCAATATCACCCCGACCGCCTGAAGCATCCCATGAAAAGGACAGGCAAACGTGGGGAAGGTAAATTTGAACGTATCTCATGGGATGAAGCCCTCGACATGATGGCTTCTGAATTAAAACGGGTAAAAAAGGATTACGGCAACTCTGCCATCCTGGTGCCCTATGGCACAGGAAGCTATAACCAGACCAACGGCAGGCAGACCGCTGCAAGGCTCATGAACCTCTTTGGTGGCTCCCTCGGCTTTTACAACAGTTATAGCTGGGCGTGTATCAGCCGGGCCACACCTTATGTATATGGCACGGGAGTGACAGGCAACCAGCGTCAGGACTGGGTTAACTCCAGGTATATTATCATGTGGGGATGGAACCCCGCCGAGATGCGCGATGGTACCAACACAGAATACTTTTTAAAGAAAGCCCGGGAGAACGGTGCCCGTATCGTGTGTATCGACCCGCGCATGAGCATGAGTGCCACAGCTCTGGCCGACGAATGGATACCGATCAGACCGGGGACAGACACTGCGCTCATGAGCGCCATGGCACATGTGATCATCTCCGAAGGCCTGCATGACAAGGATTTCATACATAGCTCCTGTGTAGGCTTTGACAGGAGCCAGATGCCTGAAGGTCTGGAAGAAGAAGAAAGCTACAGCGACTACATCTTCGGAACCCGTGACGGGCAGCCGAAAACCCCGGAATGGGCCGAGGCCATCACAGGGATACCGCGAGATACCATCATAAGAATAGCAAGGGAATATGGTTCCATAAAGCCGGCCATGCTATACCAGGGCTATGGAATGCAACGACGCGCCTATGGAGAGCAACCGGTGCTTGGCGGATGCGTGCTGGCTGCCATTACAGGAAACGTGGGCATCCCGGGTGGATGGGCAAGCGGCATCGCACTGCAGGCTGAAGACGGAGGGCCTTTCTGGAACATCTTCCCAACAGGAAGAAACCCTGTCGGTGCCACCATACCCGTATTCCTCTGGACAGAAGCCATACTTCGCGGAAAGGAGATGGGACCGGAAGATGGCGTGATAGGTGCCGAAAAACTTGACAACAACATTAAGCTCATATGGTGTGTAGCTTCCAACATCCTTATCAACCAGCATGCCGACACCAACAGGAGTGCGAAGATCCTGCAGGACGAAAGCCTGGTGGAGTTCATTGCCGTACAGGATCAGTTTATGACGCCCTCAGCAAGGTATGCTGACCTGGTGTTGCCGGTGTGCACACAGCTGGAAATGTGGGGTCTGGAAGATGGCTGGAAGTATGGTGATGAGGTGATCCTGATGCCCCAGGTGGTCGACAAGCCGGCAGAGACAAAGAGCGATTACCAGATCGCTGCAGCCCTTGCCGGCCGTCTCGGTCTTAAGGAAGAATATACCCTCGGACGCGATGAACGCGACTGGATCGAATGGGCGGTCAAATTCTACCGGAACACCCGCTTCCCGGATATCCCCGACCTGGAAAAGCTGCACGAAATGAACAGGGGGGTCTATACTAGGCCCATTCATGAGCCTAAGATAGCCTTCAGCGACTTTCGCAAAGACCCGGAGAGACACCCTCTGAACACCCCATCAGGCAAGATAGAGATCTTTTCCAGACAGTTATATGACATGGGCAAGCCAGACACGATACCTGCAGTGCCCAAATATATCAGGGAGTGGGAAAGCCCTTTTGGAGCAGAGAGCAAAAAATATCCGCTCCAGGCCATCGGCCATCATTACATGCCCCGGGTGCATTCAACCCACGACGGCATCGACTGGCTGGAGGAGGCCTTCCCGCAGAGGCTGTTCATCAATCCCATTGACGCCGGGGCACGTAACATCCGTAATGGTGACTCCGTGATGGTCTACAATGAACGCGGAAAGATACGCATCCCCTGCCGCGTGACCAATAAGATCATGCCCGGCGTGGTTAACATCCCCCAGGGAGCCTGGTGGAAGCCGGACAAACATGGTGTCGACCAGCGCGGTAACGTGAACGTGCTCACCAGCCATCGCTGGACACCCCTGGCGTTCGGCAACGCACAACACACAATCATGGTAGAAGTGGAAAAAGTGTCATGAACCGAGCCACGACAGGGTTTTCTGACATATAGGGAACGTTCGCCCTGAGGGCAGCTTAAACATGATCAAAAGCAATGCATTGAAGAGCAGTCATGGATAAAAATTATAAGCAAATGACACAATTGGCCTTTTATTTCGACGCCTCCTCCTGCTCAGGCTGTAAAACCTGCCAGGTGGCCTGCAAGGACAAACACGATTCACCCATGGGAGTCCGCTGGCGCAGGATATACGAAGTAAGCGGAGGTGACTGGATACAAAACGGCCCTGCCTGGATACCCAACATATTTGCATACCATGTAAGCATGGCCTGCAACCACTGTGAGGAACCCATCTGCATGACATCATGCCCTAATAAAGCCATTGTAAAAGATGAACGCGGAATTGTTCTCATAGACTACGACCGCTGCATGGGCTGCAAATACTGTGAATGGACATGTCCCTACGGAGCACTTCATTTTGATCCTGACAAGAAGGTGATGACAAAATGTACCTTCTGTGCAGACTACCTGGAAGAAGGCAAAGCACCTTCATGTGTCTCAGCCTGCCCTATGCGTGTACTCGATTACGGTGATCTGGAAGAACTCGAGAAGAAGTATGGCCGCCACAGGGAGTATTTCCCACTGCCGGCAGATAAGTACACCGGACCGGCAGTGGTGATCAAGCCACATAAAGACACACGAAGGTACGACACCAAAGAACTGCAAATCATAAACAAGGAGGAGGTAATATGAGCAACAATGAGTGGCCCCTGGTATTCTTTACCATGCTGTCGCAGATCAGCGTGGGAATCCTGATCAGCATGCTGATACTCTGGCTGACGATGAGAAACATTGAAAGCGGAACGATCGAAACCTTAAAGCGGACCCTGATGTTCACCGCATTGGCAAGCATGGGAATTGCTCTGGTCTTGTCATTTCTGCATCTGTCTCTGCCACAGCATGCCATATACGCCATGAGCAACCTGCGAACGTCCTGGTTAAGCCGCGAGATAATCCTGGCATCCATCTTTTTGCTTACGCTTGCCATTGCTTACATGTCTTTGAAGTATAACATGCCTCACCGAAACCTTTTCCCCCAGCTTTTCCTGGCTTCGCTGATCATCGGTTTACTGCTGGCATGGGGCATTTCAAGAGTATACATGATCCCCACCGTGCCCCTGTGGAATACACCATCCACCCCCATATCCTTTTTTAATACCGCCATAATGCTGGGTGGTGGCGCAGTGCTTGTGATCACGGCTCTAATGTCATCAGGGAAGTCAACTGTTCCGGGAGTGCAAAATATGCAGTCTGTGCTTTTCTTTGTGATCACAGCAGCAGTATTCGTCAGCCTGTTGAACATGTTCCTGCTTCAGCCCGACATCGGTGCCGTATCAGGAAACCTGCCTGCCTCTGTGGCTGACGGAAGCTGGCAAACGGTAAGGATCGTCTTTCTGCTGGCAGGATACACAGCACTCACCTACTGGGTAGCCTATCAGGCGCCCCACCCCGGGGGGGCAGCATCCATGCTCATATATCTTGCTGTAGCCTGTCTCTTTATTTCAGAACTGGCCGGCAGGTATTTGTTTTATGCCTCGTATTTCCGTGTAGGCGTGTGAAGAGCCTCAAACCTCAAAAAAACAACCCCCGCACGCTCTAAAACACTTAGATTACCAATTAATCAGCAAATCAGCAAATTAGCAAATTAGCACATTAACCAACCATCAAATCCACAACCGATGCCCCGTACCGCTGACATCTGGATAAAAGCCGCCGTGATAGGCAGTTTGTGGGGCGCTACCGAGATCGTGCTGGGCAGTTTTCTTCATAACCTGCGGATGCCATTTAGTGGCAACATCCTGACAGCTATCGGTATCATCCTGATGGTTTCCGGACACCGGTTATGGCCTCACCGTGGCATGCTGATCAGGGCAGGACTGATATGTGCTGCATTAAAGACGTTGTCACCCAGCCCGGTGATTTTGGGTCCCATGTTATCGATATTCATGCAGGCTACATTGATGGAGTCAGTGCTCTTCTTTACCCGCAGGAACAACCTGGGATATATCCTCGGAGGAGGTCTGGCGGTAAGCTGGAACCTCTTCTACCGGATTCTTTCCACCATCGTACTTTATGGAAGTTCGCTCATCGCATTGTATCAAAACATAATCGATTATTTTATAAGCCAGACATCGTGGACCATGGAAAGCTACTGGGGCCCAATACTTATCCTGTGGGCCATCTTTTTTGCCTGGGGAGCCGCTGCAGGGCTTCTCGGGATACTCGTTTCCCGCTCGGCGATAAACAACAAAAACATTTGGAATATCCGCGAAAGCGACAAAATGCACGGCGGGCTTTACGAAAGCCGGAGGGGGAAAACCGAAAATGTGCCGGTATCGCTTTTGTTCCTTCGCCTGGGCGGGATTATTGCCATACTGGCCAGTGGATTATACAGCATTAACATGCTTCCGGTACATCAAAATGCACTCATCCTGATAATCTTTCTGCTGGTTTTGTGGTTTTATGACCGGAATATTTTACTTCGCTTTGCCAGAAAGCGAGGTTTCTGGCTTGCTTTGGCTATCATGATCAGTCTTTCCGGNTTTCTGATGGGNGACAGTCCGGGGTTCAGCAGCGAGGGGTTGCTGGTGGGTATGCACATGGGCATGCGTGCGATATATGTAATTGGCGGGTTTAGCCTTGTCAGTGCGGAGTTACAGCGGCCGGAAATGGCCGTTTTATATAGCGGTCCACGCATGGCACCCTTTCTGACCGCCGTGCGTGTTGCCTTCCAGACCACTCCACTTATCATGGACTCCATACCCGGAAAGCACGCCTGGAAGCGGCCGGGAAGAGTGCTAACCCAGATGGTGGGCAACATGGATAATGCCCTCGAATACATGCGCGGTAAATTTGACCGCTCCCCCCTGGTGGTCGTAGTAACAGGACAAAAGGGTGCAGGGAAAACAACACTGGTCAGTAGGGTTGTTGAGAGCCTTAAGTCACAAGGCATCCAGGTCAAAGGCATTCTTGCACCCGCCTTCTTTGATAATGGTAAGCGAGCAGGCTATCACGTCCGGGATATCAAAACCGGCGAGAAAACCACGCTTTGCAAACGGGATGAGTCGATTACAGGCAATGTACCTGGCAAATATCGTTTTTTTGATGAAGGACTGTTATTTGGTGAGAAGGCACTGTGGATTGAAAACCTGCAAGATACCGATCTTGTTGTTGTGGATGAGGCAGGTCCTTTTGAACTCAGGGGTCAGGGCTGGGACGGGGCCCTTCAGGACATAGTTACGCATCACAAAGGCCCCTTATTGCTGGTGATCCGTGAATCATTGATAAATGAAATAGCAGAAAAATATGGCCTGGCTATATCTGCTACCTTTGAAGCGGAAAGCACATCGCCAGACCAACTGGTCAGTAAAATACTCTCTCTCCACTGAGAAACAAGGTCTGTTTTTCCACTAACAAGCCTATTCAACACATCAATCGCATTAAGATTATTCTTATCTTTGATATATAGCCATGTAAGATGAGCCATTCAGACCTTCATGCCGTATTACTCAAATATTGGGGTTTCTCATCATTCCGGCCGATGCAGGAAGACATTATCCGTTCTGCCATCGAAGGGAATGATACGCTGGCCCTTTTACCAACGGGTGGCGGAAAGTCATTGTGCTACCAGGTGCCGGGCATGTCCATGGAGGGCCTATGCATTGTGGTGAGTCCGCTTATCGCACTGATGAAGGATCAGGTGCAGGCTCTCAAGGACAAAGGCATCAAAGCGGTTGGCATCTACCATGGGCTCAGCAAGGCAGAAATAGACAACGCCGTAGACAATTGCGTGTATGGCGACGTCAAATTTTTGTATATGAGTCCGGAGCGTCTGGCAACAGACCTTATCCGCAGCCGCATCACAAAAATGAAAGTCAACCTTCTGGCTATTGATGAGGCACACTGCATCTCCCAGTGGGGTTACGACTTCAGGCCGCCCTATCTGCGCATTGCCGAAGTGCGGGAACTCATACCGCACACCCCGGTACTGGCCCTTACAGCAACCGCTACACGGCAAGTNGTTGCTGACATACAGGAGAAACTGCAATTCCACAATCAAAAAGTCTTTCAGAAAAGTTTTGAAAGAAGAAACCTGGCCTATGTAGTCTTTAACGAAGAGGATAAGCTCGGCAGGTTACTGAAAATATGTAACAATGTAAAAGGCACGGGTGTTGTGTATGTCAGGAACCGTAAACGTACCCGGGAGATATCAGACTGGCTGAAGCAAAAATCCATAGCGGCAGACTTTTATCATGCCGGTCTGGACGGCCGGGAGCGCGACGCCCGGCAGGATGCGTGGATGAAAGAAAGGATCAGGGTGATCGTTTCCACTAACGCTTTTGGGATGGGCATCGACAAGCCGAATGTGCGTTTTGTCGTACACATGGATCTGCCAGACAGTCCGGAAGCCTACTTCCAGGAGGCTGGCAGGGGCGGCAGAGACGGTAACAAGGCATACGCCATCCTTCTGTTCAACCAATCGGACATCATCGACCTGCGTAAGTTTCATGAAAGATCCTTCCCACCGTTAAAGGAAATAAAGAAAACTTACGACTGCCTTGGCAACTACTATCAGCTGGCCATGGGAAGCGGCAAAGACCAGAGCATGCCTTTCGACCTCGTATCGTTTGCCAACTATTACAAGCTGGACCCCTTCCTTGTGTTCAACGCATTTGGTTTTCTGGAAAAAGAAGGCTACATGGCTGTTTCCGAAGCGCTGACAAATCCTTCCCGGATCATGTTCATGGTCAACAACGAAGAGTTATACCGTTTCCAGGTGGCAAACCCCAGGTATGACCCCTTCATCAAGCTGCTTCTCCGTTCATACAGTGGTCTGTTTACAGAGTTTACAAAAATTAAGGAGCAGGATATTGCAAAACGGGCAGGGATTGACTCTGAGCTGGTTAAAAAGATGCTAAATGAACTGCACAACATGCAAATCATGTATTATAAGGCTCAGAATGAAAAGCCGCTCATTACCTTTCTCCAGGGGCGCATGGCCAGCTCCGAGCTCAGTATTTCAAAGGAGGTATATAAGGAGAGAAAGGTGTTTGCCAGGCAGCGGATGCAGGCCATGATCGATTACGTGTTGTCTGATACTACGTGCCGCAGCCTCTTTCTTCTCCACTACTTCGGAGAAACTACTGCCCTTCGCTGTGGCCAGTGTGATGTTTGCCTGCAACAGAACAAGGCAGGCGTAACGGATTATGAATACAAACAGCTCGCCGAACTGATAAAAAGCAGGATTAAGGATGAGCAGATCAGCATGGAAGAGCTGATAAAAAACCTGGACTTTAATATCTCAGAAGAAAAAGTGATAAATGTGTTACGCTACCTGCGCGACAATCAAATGATCGTAGAGGACAGTGACACCATTCTGCACTGGAGAGCTGACAGCTAATGTTTGCAAGAGGGATATCACACCATTTTGCACTGGAAAGGGGTAAAGTTTTGTAAAACGTTATGCTGTGGTTTGCTGTCTGCTCCGGGCCAGCACATCGAGGCCTGCCCTGACCTTATCTCCGGGCTTTACGAGCAGCTCAACGTCAACGGGGAGGATCACATCCACGCGGGATCCAAATTTAATGAATCCCATCTCCTCGCCTTGCTTCACATGCTTACCCTCTTCACTATAACATACGATACGCCGGGCTACAGTACCGGCTACCTGGCTAAGCACAATCTGCTTTCCGCCGGGTGTTTCCATGACTATGGCATTACGCTCATTCAATTGACTGGACTTAGGATGCCAGGCCACCATGTATTTGCCGGGATAATAGGTGTAGGAAATGATTTTGCCATCTGCCGGATACCGATTCAGGTGGACATTCAGCGGCGACATAAAGATAGATACCTGTTTCACTGTTTTCCATGAATTATCTTCCTTACGGGTTTCTTCAGCGATCACTACCCTGCCGTCTGCCGGACTAAGAAAAGCATCATCCTGTTTATTGATGTTGCGTGAAGGTGTTCTGAAAAACCATAGGATCCAAAAAAAGAGAAGAAAAAGAAACAGCAGGGATACCTGCAAAGCCCAGTGATGCAATGGCAGGAGCCACACGATGACGGCAGCCAGCGCGATGGTGACAAAAGCGGCTATACGGACTATTTTTTTTCCTTCCTTATGTATCTTCATAATATCAATTAAAATGTCATCAGCAAATAGACAAAGACAAAGGGTGCAGCGATAAAGACGCCGTCAAAGCGGTCAAGCACCCCACCGTGACCAGGTAATAGGCTGCCACTGTCTTTTATGTTGACACTGCGTTTGAACATGGATTCAAAAAGGTCGCCGTAAGAGCCGAATACTATGACAATCAGAGCAATGATAAGCCAGTCGCCAAAGTTGATGTTTACATAATACTGTGAGATCAGCAATGCAGTCAAAAGGGCCAACAAGCCGCCTCCTGCAGCGCCCTCCCATGTCTTATTGGGTGAAACCCGCTCAAACAGCTTATGCCTTCCTATAGCAGAGCCGATGACATATGCACCGGTTTCATTGATCCACACGAGAAAAAAGAAACCCAGCAGAAGGCTGGAATGGTAAACGCCAGGCAAAAATCCCGGATTTGGGAAGTAATTCAGCAGGGAAAAAGGCACAGCCACATAAAGGAGTCCGAAAAAGGTAAAAGCTATATTGGTGAATGGATTGGGGTTGTTGCGGTAGAGTTCCAGCAGGAAGATGATAAATATCGAGAGGAAATTCAATAGGAGCCACTGGACATCCAGAATGTTCAAGGCTACCAGGGCGTTGCTAACAAAGAGAATGATGCCTGCAAAGATGCCTGCCGGTTTGTTTGGAAATACTTTGGCTTTTTCAACGAGGGTATAAAACTCCAACAACCCTATCATGGTAAATATCAGGAATAACGCCGAGAAGAGATACTGGCCGGAGATGATGGCAGCAATAACCATTACCACCAATACAATGCCTGTTATAGTTCTTGTTGCCAGGTTGCTCACAGCAATTCTTTGTTGATGATTTGTTTTGCTTTCAGCACATCGTCTGCCTGCACATACAATTCAATCTCACCAAAGAGGTATGCTGAATCTTTTTTATTCATGATCACACTGGCAATATCGTTGTCTTTGAGTACGGCCTGTACGATTTCCACTTTGTGTTGCAGGGTATTACTATAGACTCTTTTCCAGTTATCGGTCATAGGGTAGCCTTTTTTGATCTTAGCTCTGCAGGTCCAGGAGGAACAGATATACGTCTCCGGGTCCGTGGACTCCATATACCAGTGTTTTTTCGATATCGGCAGTACGGCTGGGTCCGCCCACAAAGGTAATCAAAGAAGGCAAATGCCCTTCATATTTTTCCTTAATATAACGAAAAGCATGTTTCAGATCGGGTGCAAGCTGATGGGTTCCGGCCACCACGATATGCACAGGAGGCATAACAAAAGCTGTCCGGCTTGGCCCCTGCTTGCTGCTAAGAACAATGCTGCCGTGCCTGGCAACTAAAGCTTCGCATCCTGTGATCGCTCCCTGGCAAGAAGCAATTTGTGCCTGGTCATCCACATAACTTACAGAAATCTCGTGCAGCAACTGTTTTAAAAAGTCTTCGTTACAATACAGTTTACTTATGTCATGTTGCTTTAATAAAGTCATGATGCCATCGGTAAGTTCACCCACATTGCGGCAATAGACAAACTTTCCGTGTGAAAGGGTAAAAGAAGCGGCAAAAGTTTCATCGAGGCGGTCAGCATCGGAAACAGGCATAACAGATGATTCCATGTCCACTCCCGCATAAGGAGGTGGCATGCTGTTTACCAGGGCGTCCCTGATCTTTTTCAGCACCTTTTCTTTTGTTGTGCTTTCCTTCATGAATGACTAGTGGGGTTTTTCTGCGTCTTTATCCTTGGCTTTGTTGTCAGTGGCACTTCCTACGGAAAACGCCGTTTCCTTTGCGTGCTCCGGATCCGGATAAGGTCTTTCACCAAAAATATTTTCCAGGTCCTCGCGAAAGATCACCTCTTTTTCAAGGAGTTGCTGACCGAGCTCAACAAGCTGCTCTTTATGTTCAAGGAGGATATCCTTTGCACGCTTATAAGCTTTTTCGATCAGGGCGCTCACCTCTTCATCGATGATCTGAGCTGTTTTTTCAGAGTAAGGTTTTGTAAAGGTATATTCGTTCTGGCCACTGGAATCATAATAGCTGACATTACCCACTTTGGCGTTGAGGCCGAAGTATGTAGTCATGGCGAAAGCCTGCTTGGTTACTTTTTCCAGGTCGTTAAGAGCACCTGTGGAGATTTTTCCAAAAAGGATCTCTTCGGCGGCTCTGCCTCCCAGGGTGCTGGTGATCTCATCAAACATCTGCTCGTTTGTTGATATCTGTCTTTCTTCGGGAAGGTACCACGCGGCACCCAGGGCTTTGCCTCTTGGCACGATGGTGACCTTTACGAGCGGATGGGCATGTTCGAGCAGCCAGCTTACTGCAGCATGGCCTGATTCGTGGTAGGCGATCACTTTTTTTTCGTTGGGAGAAATGATCTTATTACGTTTTTCCAGGCCACCAATGATACGGTCAACAGCATCCAGGAAATCTTTTTTTCCCACTGTTTTCTTGTTACGCCTTGCAGCCACCAGGGCCGCTTCATTGCATACGTTGGCGATATCAGCACCTGAAAAGCCAGGGGTCTGTTTAGCGAGAAATTCGGCATCCAGGTCCTTATCCAGCTTCAGTGGTTTCATATGCACATCAAAAATGGCTTTCCTTTCTTTCAGATCCGGCATTTCCACCTGAATCTGGCGGTCGAACCGTCCGGCACGCATCAATGCCCTGTCGAGCACATCAGCCCTGTTGGTAGCCGCCAGGATGATCACCCCGATATTGGTGCCAAAGCCATCCATCTCGGCCAGCAGCTGGTTCAGGGTATTTTCACGTTCATCATTGGAGCCGGTAACAGGATTTTTTCCACGGGCACGTCCGATGGCGTCGATCTCATCAATAAAAATAATGCACGGCGCCTTTTCCTTAGCTTGTTTAAACAGGTCACGAACTCTTGAAGCACCCACACCTACGAACATCTCAACAAAATCAGAACCACTCAGAGAGAAAAAGGGCACCTGGGCTTGTCCGGCAACAGCTTTTGCCAGCAACGTCTTCCCTGTTCCGGGCGGGCCAACCAGAAGGGCACCTTTGGGGATTTTTCCGCCAAGGTCAGTATATTTTTCAGGCTTTTTCAGAAAATCAACGATCTCCATGAGCTCTACCTTGGCCTCTTCCAGGCCAGCCACATCCTTGAAATCGATATTTACATGCGTGTCTTTATCAAAAAGGGTGGCTTTGGATTTCCCTATGTTGAACATCTGCCCGCCAGGTCCGCCACCACGCGCCATCCTGCGCATGATGAAGATCCAGAATGCGATAAGCAAGCCTATAGGGAGCAACCAGCTCAGGATATCTGTACCCCAGCTATGACGCGTTTCTGCATAAACTTCAATCTGGTCTTCCTGTGGCCAATCCTCCTGGGCAGCATACAGACGCTGCTCAAAAGATTCCACCGAGGGGATCTGAAATACGTAATGCGGTTGTTCACCCGCTAAACCCCTGCCTACATCAACATCATCATATTTTTCCTTATCGAGCCTGTCTTCTTTGATATATATTTCAACCTTTTCCTGGTTGACGATCACAATCCTGTCAATGTCGGCACCATCCTGTTCATCCCAAACCAGCAGCTCATTCATAAAGCGCCGCTGTGAAATCTCAGTCGCAGAACCTCCCCAGTTAAGAAATTGAATCCCGATGAGCACAATTGCCAGAATGGCATAGATAATATAAAAGTTAAAGCGGGACTTTTTCCCATCAGGCTTATCGCCACCCTGAGGCTTATCAGGCTGTTTGCCTCTCTTGCGTCCGTCATTGGGCTGTCCGCCACCAGGCGAATTACCCTGCCAATTCGTCTTATTCTCGTTGTTAGCCATTATATGTAAAGATCATCATTAAATTTATACATGCATTTTCCCTCCTTCAGACCACCTCGGTGATCTGCTCAGAAGGGACATCTGCCCACAATTCCTCAAGCTGAAAGTGCCTTCTGACGGGCTCCTGGAAAACATGGACCACCACGTCAAGATAGTCGAGCAGCAACCATTCGCCATTTACGTATCCCTCTTTACGGGCAGGCTTCAGGTCACATTCCTTTTTTACTTCTTCTTCAATGGATTCCGCAATCGTAGTGGCATGTGTCCGGGAGGTACCATGGCAGATAATAAAATAATCACAAACTGTTGAATTAATTTTACCCAGATCAAGACTGACAATCTCTTCTCCTTTTTTTTCCTGTATACCTTTTGCTATAGCATCAAAAAGTGCAATCAGTCCGTCTTTTTCCTTTGTTTTTTTTGTCATTCGCTAAACTTTGTTCTTTTCTGCAAAATTAATGATTTTTAACCACATCTCTATGCCTGGATGATTTTCACACCCGTTCCATAAGCAATTAAACACAAAACAGACCAGAAAGTGTTAAAAAAACGCTAATTTTGTTAAAAATGAGGCTGTTTTTCGCCAAAACCCATGCTTAAAATAAGATAAACCACTCATTTTTCCCTAAAATAAAAAAATGCAATACCCTACATTTTTTCTTGATAAGATTGACTCGACCAATAAAGAGCTGTGGCGCCGGTTGGATTCAGAAGCCCGGCTTGACGAATTCACTGTAGTGCAGGCGGGGTCGCAAAGTGCCGGCCGTGGCATGGCAGGCACCACATGGGAAAGTGAGCCAGACAAGAATTTGCTGTTTTCCGTACTGCTTAAACCTGTTTTTTTGCCTCCTGTAAAACAGTTTTTGCTGAACAAAGCAATATCACTCAGCATAAGAGATGCGCTTGCTGGCTTTTGCCCTCATACCCGCATAATGATTAAGTGGCCTAATGATATTTATGCAGATCATTCAAAAATCGGGGGCACCCTCATCGAAAACCGTATCCTGGGAAAAAGCATGGAGGCCTGCGTGGCGGGCACCGGGATCAATGTCAACCAGACCAGCTTTCCGGAAAGCCTTCCCAACCCTTCATCACTTGCATTGCTGACCGGAAAAAGAGCCGACCCCCGGGAGCTGCTTGCCGGCATTATGGATTCCATGCATTCTTTTTATAAAATGCTCCGTTGTGGCCATTTCCACAACCTTAATAAAGTTTATATGGAGCACCTCTTTGGCGCAGAGGAGAAGAGAGTTTATAAGAAAGACGGAAAGCGCTTTGAAGCCACGATCGTGGGTGTGGATGAACATGGGAAACTCCTTTTGCGGGATACTGCGGGAAAAATCACCGCATACGGTTTAAAGGAGGTCAGCATGATCATTTGATATCAGGTCATTTTCCCCGTTAAGCATACTTTTCCTGCAGCCCGGCAGCGAGCTTATCGACAAAATGCTGCAGTGGCCTTGATGCCATGGCTTTGAGGAAGGGGTTCAGATCAACGTTAAACACGATGGAAACCTCGCAACCCTGATCGTCTTTATCCCGAAAATAATAGTCCATACTGAAGTCTGCGGGATTTTTGCCTTTTGAGACAATGTGGATATTGCTGCAAGGGTATTTTCCGTCTATACGCATGGCCAGATCAGCCATCCCCTCGATGGTAAACGAGCATGAATCTTCATCTGCCTGCCAGTTTTTAACCTGGTCTGGCATAAGATCCCCGAAGTTTCTGAAATCACCAAGGAATTCAAATACGGTTTTACAATCGGTGTTTACCGGGATATTCTGTTTTTCAAATTTTGCCATAATGACTTTTTAATTTATCGGTGCGTTTCCGACCATTTCAGGGGGTCCTTTCGCCATGCATGCAATGCTTTCAATTCTTCCTCCTGAAACAATTTTTCGTCTTTTACCTTTTCCAGCAGCGCTTCATAATTGCTAAGCGAATACAGGCTGCATTGTCCTAATGCAAGATTTTCTTCGGCACTCTTCAGGCCATAGGTAAAGATGGAAGTCATTCCCTGTACCTGCAAACCTGCCTCTCTGAGTGCATATACTGCGGCCATACTGCTTTTTCCGGTGGAAACCAGGTCTTCTACAACTACAGCATTAAGTCCTTTTTCTGCGTGTCCTTCAACCCTGGCACCCAGGCCATGGGATTTAGTTCCTGAGCGCACGTATACGAATGGCAGCCGCAACCGGTCTGCTACCAGCACCCCGGGGGCGATGGCGCCGGTGGCTACCCCCGCAATAAGCTGCACATCCGGATAATGCTTCTGAAGCATGGCCGCCATCTTCTGAGCTATATCCTGACGGATATCGGGAAAGGACCAAATGCGCCTGTTATCGCAGTATATGGGTGCCCGCAGGCCCGAAGCCCATGTAAAAGGTTTTTTTGCATTCAGTTTTATTGCGTTAATTTGCAGTAAATAACCGGCAACATCGCGGGCTATAGTATCTTTGTACAACATACGGATTGCATTGTTTCTGACAGAAATAATACCGCAAAGTTACGAAAAATACAGGCTTGGCAGCCAATACAATTAAAACATGACCGGCTTTATGGAACACGCATATGCTGTATTCTTTGACAAGCAAAAGATTCATTTTATTTCTGAGCACCCAGAGAGAGATACTTCACAATATAGCACGGTCACCACTAAGGTCGACTGGAACCAGTTCAGGGCCTTTATCCGTTCGGGCTCTTCTGCTATGGCCTGTGTTGGCACTGACCCCTCAAAAAAATTCAGACAGTTTGCCTCCATGTTTCATGTGATAGAGGCTGCAGGCGGCCTTGTAACCGATCCTACCGGTTACTGGCTTTTCATATACCGTCGCAATCGGTGGGATCTGCCAAAAGGCATGATAGACAAGGGAGAGACACCCGAACAGGCTGCCCTTAGGGAGGTAAGAGAAGAGTGCGGCATTGGCGGCCTGAAGATCATTCGCCCTCTGGAGCCCACCTATCATGTATATCCGCTAAAAGATACTGACAATTGGGCGCTGAAAAAGACGCACTGGTTTTTTATGCGCAGCGATATCTGCTGTCAGGCAGAACCACAAACCAGCGAGGGGATCACAAAAGCCGAATGGAAAAATCCGGCCAGCCTGGATGACGTGCTTCAAAGCACGTATGGAAATATCAGGGTGATGGTGCTTGGCTGTCAACAGCTTCAGAAAAGAATGATCAGCGACGAATAATTCTTCTCAACCTATCGCTAATACCGGCTGAGGGGGCAGGAAACGGATAGTCATATACCTTGCCCTCGGGATCAATGAGCATGTATTGAGGGATGGATCGCACACGGTATCTGTCGAGCATTCTGTAATCGCCATCATAATGATAAAGCCTGAAAGGCATGCCATGCTCCCCTGCCCCGGCAGCAGCAAAGGAAACATCCCGATCTTCATCTACCATGATGCCCACAACAGAAATGTCTTCTTCGAAGTCTGAGGCGATGTCGGCCATGGGCGGTACTTCCGACATGGATACCGGACACCATCCGGCCCAGAAGAAGAGATATACATACTTGCCTTTCTCCTCTCCAAGGTCAAACAACACCTCACCACTATCATCATGAATAACCAGCTTCGGAGCAGGAAAACCCGCTTTGATCTTTGTGTTCTGATATAATATGTTGGAAGCCATCATCCGGTGCACGGCAAACTTACCTTCACTGGCTGCCTCTTGAAGTACTTTTCTGACGCGGCCATTGTCGTACTCTGAAATTCCAAGCATTTCCTGAAGCGAGACAAGCATGACGAGTTCGCGGATCCTGTCATTCATCAGCAGGGTGTCTTTTCCCAGTGTATCCATCAGGGCATGATAGCTGGCCTGCCTGTTGACGGCATCATTCAGGTCGCGACGGGTTATCGCACGACTGCCGGTGAAGACATAATCATCGAACACCGAGCTGAAGAGATCCATGTACATAGGATTTCTATAGAGGATGGGGTTTTTGAGGATGTGCTCCTCTATTATGGCCCGTGCGGACCTGGCATTTAATGCGGTTTCGAGATACGCCAGGTAATATCTCTTATAGTCCTGGAAAAACGGTTTATCATAGGCTCCAAATAACGAATCGGCCAGCAGGCTGAGTTGCCTGAATGAGGATCGGTGGCTTGCTCTGGGGCGGTTCATAACATGCGTTTCAAGATAGCCGGCAATCGTGTTGTCAAAGCGTAACACCAACTGATTTAGTTCCTCATCGTTATCAGGGGCAACCATCTGCATTTCCAGTCCCTGATGCCCAGGGTGAAGGCTTCTGTAATGGCTTTCAGGGTCATCCGGGCGGGAAATCTCAAAGTGAAGGGAATAGGACTTGCCCGGCTCAAGATACAGATACCTGCTTCCATGCCTGTACCTGAAAAACACAAGCTGGGTTTCCTTGAGGGCAATCTCCATATAAAAATGGCCATCCTGATCCACTACCCGGGCATCAATTTCTTTAGCTTTGTAGCTCAGGAGGTCTTCACGGGCCATCAGCCTGATCTCTTCACCGGCAGCCTGGGGGAAATGGCCTTCCATCCTCGTTATTTCACCGGCACCAGCCAGCGTTGAGAAGAGAATGACCATAAGAAAAAGTACATAACTTTTGTTCATGGGGCGAAAAAAATTAATAATTCATGCACCGGGCCTGAGCTTCAAGGCTAATCGTTCAGGTTAATACGGTCAGGGATGAACTGACTGGCATCTCCGCCGTTCCTTATGATATCTCTAACGATATAAGAGTTGAGTGCAGTATGTTCGGGGGTAGTAAGCAGGAATACGGTTTCAATATCCGGCAGCATTTTTTTATTCATCTGTCCGATGCTGCGCTCAAATTCAAAGTCAGCAGAGGTACGAAGGCCTCTTAGAATAAATTTGATATCCAGCTTTTTGCATAGGTCAACGGTTAATCCCTCATAAGTAATGACACTGATCTTTGGTTCGGAATGAAATACATCTTCTATCCAGGCTTTGCGTTTTTCCAGGGGGAAAAAGCCTGTTTTCCTTTCATTAACACCGATGGCAACAATAATTTCATCAAATAAGGGCAATGCCCGTAGTATAATGGATTCGTGGCCTTTGGTAATAGGATCAAAAGACCCCGGGAAAATCGCGATTTTCTTCATGATAAGCAAGCCTCTGGTTGGTTAACAAATCGGGTTATCTTGTTAAAAGTAGGAAAAAAGGTTCATTCTGAAGGTGTGTTTTCAAAAAAACTGAAATGCACTTTGGAATAGTTCCTCTTTTGTTTAAATTTCGGGTGTTTTTCAAAGCTCACATCGCCAGAATGTTCTACAATGAGTATGCCTTCATTTGCCAGGACACTATTGGAAAAGATCTTGCCGGGAAGATCTGCAATTCCTTCCATCTGGTATGGCGGATCAGCAAAAACCAGGTCGAAGAACCCCGGTGAGTTATAAATAAAGCGCATGGCGTCCGCCCGGTGGCAAAGCAGGTTGTCGATGCCGAGGTTTTCTTTCACCTTATTAATGAAATTGCAGCAACGCTGATTGTTATCCACGGGGGGGGCCTCTTGAGGCAAATTCGAAGGAGATGTTTCCGGTGCCTGCAAACAGGTCCAGTACTCTTATTTCTTCAAAATCCACAAGGTGGTTAAGTACGTTGAAAAGGGCTTCTTTGGCCTTGTCGGTAGTAGGTCTTACCGGCAAGCCTGCGGGGGGATGAATGATCCTCCTGTGATGCTTGCCACCAATTATTCGCATGTGTTAAGATTCAGGAGGTTAAAATAATAATGAATGGGAATAGAGTCAAAATGTTGACTGTATTTGAACATGTCGTTAGCGTCAGGGATAGACACCTTCCGGAAAAACGAATTCAGCACCGTATATCCCTTGCTGTCCATGGGTAGCTCACCCAGGACGGTCAGATGGAGCTTCTCTGCCTGTTTTTGATATTGTTCAAGCACATAAAAAACATAGTACAGTATGTCGTCGAAGCAAGTAATGGAAAATGAGCGATAAAAAATAAGCTTTTCCTTATGCAGGAGCAGGATCTCGGCATGGGATTTCTTCACATGGATGACCACGTCTGCTTTCCACTTCTCTAGTTTCTGTGCTGCCATGACGTTTTTAATCATGGATGCGCCCTGGTTTCTTACCCGGACTGAAGGAAATATCTCTTCACACACATTAAGCAGGTTTTCTGGTACAGGATAGATGCCCTGCGCATCGATTATTTGGATAGCTTCGTTTTTCAGCCGGGATGATGATTCAGGATGTGCATACGTATTAAACAAGTCTTCCTGTTTTTCAGCACTGTAGACCGGGGCTGGAATGAGTACCAGGTCTCGGGCGTATACTGCGGCTATCACCTTGTCAAAACCTTGATTCAGCAGGAGGTGGTTGGTGAAAAAATCCTTAATATGTGGGCTGTAGTTTTCGACACCGTGGAGATTCGGAGCTTCATAAGCTTCCAGGGCCACATACTGGTATCTGTTTTGGTCCATTACAGAAAAAACAAATCCATCGGGTAGAAACTCGATGGATAATGTTTTTGATGTATTTTGGCCCTCAAGGTATTCTGGGTCATTAATACAGCGAATGTTTCGGAATGGATTTGCCATAACAGCTGATTCTACTCCCAGTTGCCATCAAGCACAGCCTCTTCCATGGATCCGACCCGGAGTCCTTCATCACGCGTATAATAAACCCTCCAGTTGTCAACGTCACCCATGTATACCATGGGTTGAACGGATGCTACAAAGACCGGTAGCTCAACGAGGCCTCTTTCAATTTTAGCTGCTTCCATGCGAAAGCGTTCTCCGTCTCCGTAAGGTACATAGGGAAGCGAGTCGATCGGATAATCGGCATGTCTTAGCAGACTGTCGCGTGCAGCAATCCAGATGGTGTCGCGTTCTACAATGCCTAGCCTCACGGCTTCGGTCTCAGTGAGTGTATCCGGCACTGAACCGATAGCACGCACCAACGCCAGGGAGTCTGTTTTGAAAAAGTTAACAAGCGAATCCAGGTCTCCTGTGAACCTTCCATGTCTTGAGCGATGCGATCGCTGCACCTCACGGATGTCCTTCAGCCGCTGAATGATTTCAGCTTCTCTCTCTTGTGTGACCTGACGGAAGCGAACCGGCTCCATCACACTATCATAAACGAAATACGCCAGTACAAGAATGACGATGGTTAAGGCAATCTGAATAATAGTTTTCATGTGTTTGTAAATTTAATTATTTCAGCCACGCGGTATTTGCCATGACACCAGCACTTGCTTGTGATTGTATTTGCTGGCATGACTCCTATCATACGACGCTGTTTGAGTAGTTTCTTCTGCGTTTAAGATGTGGGTGCAAATATTCAAAAAAAAATCCAAACTACCCAAAAAAGTTGGTTATTTTAAAAATAATAATGCCAGGCAGCTTATTGAGCGCCCACGAGAATCAAAACTGGCCATCAAGATGATGCCTGCGACGTGTCAGCTTAAGATCCTGTAAAACACTGGATTTCACCCTTATGGTAAAGTTATAGCTTTGCCTGAAGCCCATGGGGATCCAGTTAAAAGTCATCTCCCAGCAGTGCAAATCCCTGTATACATCAATGGAAGTATAGGTCAGTTTGTTGTTATCAAAATCGTATCCGCTTCTGAAGCCAATACGCCAGTTGGGAGTCAGGTGAACATCCCCTCTTACCGAAAGGCTCTGGATATAATTCCGTTCCATGATGTCTTGTGCATGCCTGTAGCTGGCCCGGTAATCAAAAGAATAACTGAAAGTAAGGTTCCATGGTACGCTGTAGTCCACGCCGTTAGCAGGAGCCATTTCAGGCATATCCTCCATGGGCATGCCATCCTCGCCAAGCCCTCTTTCATGAGAATCATCCCGTGGAGGGGTGTCTTCGAAAGGTGAAAAATCATTCCCTCCATTGTCCCGATCCTCGCGGCCTCCTGAACTCAGCCTGTAATTCAGATTCAATCCCCAGGAGGTATTATTTAATTGCAGCAAGCGATTTTCCGTATTCCAAAGGAATTCGTCTATTAATTGACCTTCCTCATTACGTGCATAGGGTGTCCATGTGCTGGAGTAAGAAATATCGAAATCGCCCCACAGGCGTGTTCTTCCGGATAGCCGGATGTCGTTGACATTAAGTGAATCCCGGGCGACATCGTAACCTGTGGACACCCTGAAGTTATCTATGAGCACAATTTTACGCTCTTCAGCTTCCGGGTCATCGCGGTTACGCAGTTTCATTTCGAGGTTATTGCTGATGGAAACGCTCAGGTTACCCGAACGGCCGGGCTGGGGTCCGCCGAAGATGCCGTCCTGGAAAATGGCATATTGCACTGTTTCATCACGCACCGGGTTATAATACTCTTCATAATACCCCCAGAAAGGATCAGCAAAATCGGGGCGAAAAGAAAAGCCAATGTTAGGAGTCATCACATGCCTCAGGGCAGTGACCGGCCCGCGTTGAAATTGCATCATGCCGAAAAGTCGGGTGCTTAACCCTGTTGAAAAGTTGAAATCACGTATTGCTGCAAATTCCGAAATCGTATCCCTCACTACTCCACCTGCCTGGATGTCAATTAACTCGTCATCGTCATCATATCCTGGGTCCCATGATTCCCTGATAGTATTGAAGTACCAGCGCTCAGAATAATTCATGCTGCTGCTCAGGTTAAAGTGATTGAGTATGCGGGTGGAGTAACTGATGGGGATTTCATGCTGTACACCACTACGGAATTCTGACAGGGCATCTCCTGTGAACAGAAGGCTGTCAGCAATATTCAACTGATTTCTTGCTGACATGTTGTAGGTCATATTGATTTCTTCGTACCATCGCATATCAGCCGGGGAGCTGTTTCTACGGAAAGGGTAAAACCGGGAAACGTTAAAGTTCAGGTCCGGCAGCGTCATATCCACCATCCTGTTATTGATGTTCTGGCTGTGACGCAGGTTGGCTGAGAGATTATACCTGTTCGCCCAGCTTCGTGAGTAGGATACGTTCGATGAGAATGTATTGGAAAGATAATCTTCGTCTGACACCGGGTTAAACCTGCTTGTCTGCGCACTAACGATATTCACGTTGGCGCGGAAGTTCCTGGTGGGATGAGCCTGGGGGGCTTGTCTGTGGCTCCACTGGATACGAAAGTCCCTGCTCCTCTGGTATCCTGGCAGGTTGCGCTCTCCGAGCACGTTGATGGCATAGCCCAGGTTCACGTTACCGCTGTAGCGATACCTCACAGCGTAATCAGACCCCAGGCGCAATGCCCAGCTGCCCCTGGAGAAGATGTCTCCCCGGATGGAGAGGTCAATATAGTCGTTTATCCCCCAATAAAATCCGCCGTTTTCCAGGTAAAAACCCCGGTTGCGGCTCTCTCCATAGCTTGGGATAAGTATCCCTGATGCCTGGCCGCGCCGGTTGGGGAAAAAACCAAACGGCACAAAGAGCGGCGTGGGAACATCGCGGATGACAAGGTATGCCAGACTCGACACGATCTTATCATCCGGAATGATCTTGGCGCGCCTGAAAGCAATGTGAAAATGCGGGTCAGGATCGTCGCAGGTGGTATATTTCCCATCGGCCACATGAACTTCACGCGTAGGGTGAATCTTTACCACATCGCCATGTACAAAGCCATCTGCTTCCTCTGTTACCACGCCGATCGTACGGCCTCGTTGCGAGTCAAAATTATATCGTAACTCTTCTGATTGAAAGCTTTGCATCCCCTCCCGAAACACCGGCTTACCCTGTATCACACCGGCTGTGTCAGGCAGCCCACTGGCATATAACTCATTGGTGTTGAAATCAATCTCTATGAAATCTGCAGTCAGATGCATTTCTCCATAGTGAAGGTCGGCATTTCCGTAAATAAACACCTTGCGGTTACGAATATCGTGAAAGATCGTATCTTCGGCAGAGTAATCAACCGTATGCTCCAGGATGACGGCAGAACCTTCTATTCTTTCCGGTTCATCTGCAAGGGTATCCTGCAGCAGTGTATCCTGCGGGGCATACACTTCAGTACCGGGAAGGGCTGGCAGGGTGTCAGACCGCTCGGTTACCCGTGCTAAAACACCTGCATGCCACATCTGGGAGGCCATCAAAACAAGAAAAAACCTAATAATGATGTTTGTGCACAAAGTGATTAAATATTATTTTTGTAGAAATTGCGTTATACAAGCAATTCCACTAACAGCAAAACACTGGCAAAACTAACTAAAAATCGCATATCTTAAGTGAAACGTTTTGGTGCTTATTTTGGTATTCTCTTAATCCTCGTATGCTTTCAGCCCTTTGAATCTGAAGCTTCCAGCTCCGCTGTCAATACTGTGGTAATTGACCCCGGCCATGGCGGCCGCGAACCCGGAGCGGTGGGCAGGCATTCCTTGGAAAAAGATATTGCGCTGTCTATCTCCTTAAAGCTTGGAGAGTATATCAATCAGCACCTGCCTGAGGTTGAAGTGCTATTTACCCGGGATAAAGATGTTTTCGTCCCGCTGCATGAAAGGGCCCGGATTGCCAACAGCAACAATGCCGACCTGTTCATCTCCATCCATTGCAACAGCACTGGCTCATCCAGGGCGCGGGGCACCGAGACATTTGTGATGGGCTTACACAGAAGTGAGGCAAACCTGGAGGTAGCACGGCGGGAGAACAAATCCATCCTCTACGAAGATGATTATCTTGAGACATACGATGGCTTTGACCCACGCTCCCCTGAGGCCAACATCATATTTTCCTTATATCAAAACGCCTATCTCGACCAGAGCCTGAAAATGGCCTCGCTGGTTCAGGATCAGTTTCGCGAACGCGCACGACGCATAGACCGCGGGGTAAAGCAAGCAGGCTTCCTTGTACTCTACGAGATAACCATGCCGGGGATCCTGGTTGAAACAGGCTTTTTAAGTAACCCCGCCGAAGAACAATACCTGATGTCAGAATCAGGTCAGGCATATATAGCCTCTGCTATCTTCAGGGCCATAAGAGATTACAAGGAAGAGCAGGATGCCCTTTTTGCAGATCAGAGCCACAATCGAAATGCCCGAAGCAATTCATTGTCCGGCATCACAAAGTCAACGCAGGATGCTTCCCCCTCAGGTTCAGACAGTCATGCAACAGCCGATAGCAGCCGAAACCCCGATATGACTGAAATGGAAGAGGCAGACATCACCTTCAGGGTTCAGTTTACCAGTATGGCTGAAAAAGTATCACCTGATGATAGCAGATTTAATGGTATGGATGATGTGTACGTGTATCATTATGAAGGACTCTACCGCTATACGGCCGGGCAGGCAAGCACACTCGAACAGGCTAACGTGATCCAAATGAGTTTGCAGGACGCTGGTTATCATGATGCCTTTGTGGTCGCTTTCCTTGATGATGAAAGAATAAGCGCCAGAGAGGCAATAAGGTTATTGCAGGAACGGGAGACCCAATAAGGCAGCACTATGCAAAAAATTAAGATACGAAGAGAAGTTAAGATCGGCCTATTGCTGACCCTCACGCTTTTCCTTTTTGTTTGGGGAGTGAATTACCTGCGCGGAACAGATATCTTCACACCACAGATCCGTTTTTACATCGTGTATGATCAGGTGCCCGGCCTGATGGAAACCAACCCGGTTACCATTAATGGCGTCAAGGTAGGGCAGGTTCACCGGATTGCATTTCACCCTGACGGATCAGGACAAATTGTGGTAACAGCCAATGCAGACAGGCAGGTTGACATCCCGGTGAACTCCGTTGCCCGCCTGACCAGTGAGCTTGTTGGCACCAACAAGATCATCGTAGAGCTTGGAGATCATCCGCAAATTATCGATACGGGCGACACACTCAGAGGCATAAAAGACCCCGGCATCACCGAACAGATCGAACGACAAATCGGCCCAATCAAAGAGCAGGCTGAGCTTCTGATGGTACGGGCTGACACCCTGCTGCATTCGCTTAACCAAATCCTCAGTCAGGAAAACAGACAAAAGATAATCTCCAGCATAGACCGTTTTGAGCATACCATGGCCTCCATGGAGTCATCAGCAGAAGAGCTCGAGAAAGCCATGCAGCATGAGACAGCCAGGGTATCACGCATTCTTGAAAACGCAGAGGCTATCACCCGTAACCTGGACGACAACCGAGAAGTTATCAACCACATCCTCAGTAATGTTTCCCGGATCAGCGACCAGCTGGCCTCGGATGATTTTCAACAAACCATAACGAAAGCTGGCACATCGGTTCAGGAACTTTCCCACATCCTGGAGAAAATTAACCGCGGGGAGGGTTCCGCCGGCATGCTGCTGCACGACGCCACCCTTTACAATAATCTCAGCAGATCCTCCGAAGAGTTGGAAAACCTTCTGGAAGACATCAGAATGCACCCGGAAAGATATTTCAGGATCTCCATATTTGGGAGATAGCAAAGGATAGCCTGGCGCTCTTAGTATTCAACGCTTCAGTAATCCCTGAACGTTGCCGGCAGAAATGATATCATCAAAAACATATATATGGCAAAGGTAAAGTACATCCTGACTACTCTTTTTATAATAGTTATATCTCAGGTCTTTTCACATGCTCAGGCACCCGGGGAAAGCCCTCTGGAAAGGCATTTTAATATCCTCTCGGAAAGCGATGCCCTGAAACATGGCAGCTGGTGCTTCATGGTCTACGACACTAGCGCCGACACCCTGATCATGTCACACAACAGCCGTCAACGGATGGTCCCCGCCAGCACACAAAAACTTATCACGACTGCTTCGGCTCTGCTCATGCTCGGACATGACTACCAGTACAATACCATGCTTCAGCATGACGGAGAGGTGGATGAGGCAGGTACACTCCACGGAAACCTGTATATTAAAGGGAGTGGTGATCCTGCTTTCGGCAGCTCACATATGCACGACACACTATCTCTTGATACGGTATATGCCCGCTGGAAAAATATGCTTGACGAAACAGGCATTCAGAGGATTAATGGTCACATAATTGCCGACGGACGTGTTTTTGATGACGAGATGGTGCCACCAAGGTGGCTGTGGGGTCATATTGGCAACTATTTTGGTGCCGGTTCCACTGGCCTGACGGTTAACGAGAACAAATACACGGTTTACTTTGATGCGGGAAAGGCTTTGGCTGAGCCCGCCACGGTTAGTCACACCAAACCATTGATACCGGGGATGTCATTTATCAATGAGGTAACCACCGGCCCAGCCGGAAGCGGCGATCAGGTATATATTTTTGGTGTCCCATACAGCAGTGAGCGGAGGCTCACCGGAACTGTTCCCCTGGGTTCTGTAAACTTTCCGGTTCGGGGTTCCATGCCTGACCCGGCATACTATGCCTCCCAGCGACTGAAAGACTACTTTATGGCAGAGGGCATTGAAGTTTCCGGAGAGGCTACCACGCACCGGCGCGCAGCCCGGGATGGGGTAATTCCATTTGAAGACCGTGAGACAATTGCCACCTGGCATGCTCCGGGCATGTTTGACATCATCTATCGCACCAACCTTGCCAGCGTGAACACCTATGCTGAAAACCTGCTTAAGACCATAGGAGCGGAAACAAAAAATGAAGGAAGCCGCACAGCAGGCCTGAAGGCCATAGCCGAATACTGGGATGCTTATGATATGGACCCGGCCCTGGAATCCCTGCATGACGGCAGTGGCCTGGCCACGTCAAACCGGGTTACCGCAGAACAACTTATGACGGTAATGATAGCTGCTGCCAATCATCCCACCTTCCAGATCCTGTATAACAGTCTGCCCCTTGCGGGTTACAGCGGCTCCCTGGCAAACCACCTGAGGGGATCAAAATCTGAAGGTGTCCTGAGGGCAAAAAGCGGCTTTCTGAATAATGTCATCTCCTACGCTGGCTTTACCCCCATGCAAAACGGCAACCTGGCTGCCTTTGTGATCATTGTCAACGACTATGACGGGAACGCGGGTGCTATGCGAAACAATCTGATGCACCTTATGAACAGTGTGACACTGCATGATGGGAGTGTTTTGGAGTAAGGCTGAGAGGTTTGAGGTTAAAAAATATATCCTTTTCTGTTTTATGCGTGCCGGGTTTCAAAATAGTTTATAATTTAGCAGGGCAATGATTCATATTGTTTCATCATAAAATACGCTATTATGCAAAACATAGACTGGGGGAAGCTTCCTTTTGGATACTTCCAGACCAACTACAATGTAAGATGTTATTATCGTGATGGCAAGTGGGGTGAGATAGAGGTATCTTCATCGCCACATGTCAACATCCACATGGCAGCCACTTGTCTGCACTACGGGCAGGAGGCCTTTGAGGGCATGAAGGCTTACCGTGGCAAGGACGGCAAGATCCGGCTCTTCCGTTGGGAAGAGAACGCCAAAAGGATGCAACGGTCAGCCGAAGGTATTTTGATGGCAAAGGTGCCGGAGCAGCTTTTCCATCAGATGGTGGCTGAGGCCGTTAAGCTGAATGAGGAATATGTGCCTCCGTTCGGCCATGGCGCGGCGCTGTATATCCGTCCTTTGCTTATTGGCACAGGCGTGCAGGTGGGCGTTAACCCCGCCAAAGAATATCTTTTTATGGTATTTGTAGGCCCCGTAGGCCCTTACTTCAAAGAAGGCTTTAACCCGGTGAAGATGCAGATTGTACGCGACTACGACCGTGCTGCTCCCCAGGGAACAGGCCATATCAAGGTGGGCGGCAACTATGCGGGCAGCCTCAGAGCCAGCGAAAGGGCCAAAGCCGAAGGCTATGCTTCTGTGATTTTCCTTGAAGCAAAGGAAAAGAAATACATCGACGAAGCAGGACCTGCCAACTTTTTTGGCATCAAGGACAACACTTACATCACACCTAAGTCAGACTCCATTCTGCCCTCCATCACCAACATGAGCCTTATGCAAATAGCAGAGGACATGGGCATGAAGGTGGAGCGCAGAGAAGTGCCGGTGGAAGAACTTGAGACTTTCGAAGAAGCCGGTGCCTGCGGTACGGCTGCCATCATCTCTCCCATCGGAAAAGTCGTAGACAGGGAAAGCGGCAAAGAGTATATCTTCAGCAAGGATGGCCATGCCGGCCCCTGGTCGAAGAAACTGTATGAAAAGCTTCAGGGCATTCAGTATGGCGAAGAGCCCGACCCGCACGGATGGGTTAGTTTCGTGGAGTAAAGTAACCTAAGAACTGCCCTGGAGAGCCTTTCAAAACAGAAAGCTAGCCAGTGCCGAAACATACCGGCAATCAAAATTTATTTTGCCGGTCAGCTTTTTGACCCGGGAAGATCATGCTTTCCGGGTCTTTTTTGTTCGGTACTTTTTTTGAGGATATAAAGCCCAAGCACCGTGATCAGTCCATTCACAATAAGAATCTCAAAGCCGAACTGATACCCGTTAAAGAGCCACTCTGAATTGCGGCTGAGCAAATAACTCAGTGCCGGCGAGAGAAGGGCCACGATGGGTACATAACGGTCCCGGACCTGCCAGCGGGTGTATAGTCCCACGAAATACATTCCGAGCAAGGGCCCATAGGTATAGCCTGCAATGGTAAAGAGTTGACTTATCAGGGCTTCATTATTAATGGTATCATATCCAATGATTATTAACAGCATCAGGAAGGCAAAAACCACATGCACACGGTAGCGGATCTTCTCGATCTTCTTCTCCGTCATGCCGGGCTTTCTGCGCAATCCGAGAAAGTCAATGCAGAACACCGTGGTAAGCGCAGTGAGTGTCCCGTCGGCACTGGAATACGCGGCAGATATCAATCCGAAAAAGAATGCCAGACCTGCCACGACACCTAAATGTTGCAGGGCGATGGTGGGGAAAAGCTCGTCGGAGGTCTGTCCGGGACCAAGCACGATGCCTGCTTCACTGGCATAGATCCATAATACCGATCCCAGAAAGAGGAACAACAGATTGATGGGAATCAGAATTGCGCCAAAGCTAAGAACGTTTTTCTGGGCGTCCCGAAGGTTACGGCAGCTCAGATTCTTTTGCATCATGTCCTGGTCAAGACCTGTCATAACAATGGTGATAAACATCCCGGCAAAAAACTGTTTGAGAAAAAAACGCGGGTCATTCAAGTCCCAGACAAACATGTTGGTATATCCCCTGTTGCCTGCTTCTGTTATCAGATCTCCCACCCCCATATCCAGCTGACGCAATATCAGTGTAACGCTTAAAATGACAGCACCCACCATGAATGTCGTTTGGAGTGTGTCGGTCCAGACAATGGTTCTGATGCCCCCTTTAAAGGTATAGAGTAGAATCAGGATCATAAACAGAGATACCGTGACGCTAAGCGGGATGCCCCAACCATCGAAAACAAAGCGCTGCAACACAATCACCACCAGGAACATGCGAAAGGAGCTGCCAATCAGGCGGCTGAGGATAAAGTAAAAGGAGCCTGTTTTATATGATGAGAATCCAAAACGGTTTTCCAGGTAGGAATAAATGGAAGTGAGCCGCAGGTTATAATACAGGGGAAGCAGGATCCCGGCGATCACCGCATAGCCGCCAAGGTAGCCGAGTACGAGAACCATATATGAGAATTGCTCACTCTGCACGAGTCCGGGAACCGACATAAAGGTCACCCCCGAAAGCGTGGCTCCGATCATGCCGTAAGCCACCACGTACCATGGTGAGTTTCGGTTTCCAAGGAAATAGGTTTCGTTGTTGACCTTCCGGCGCAAAGTAAGCCTTGAGATCACAAATAACAAAACTGTATATACCAGAAATGCAAACAGGATAATATGCGGGGTCATGGGCAGTTTATTTCTATATCAGGGCACAAAAATAGCCAAAGATTTTGTCATGGGGCCGTACAAATATTATTAACTTTGGCGGTGGAAAAAGCCAGCTGGCTTCACCTGAAAGCTACATCTCAAAAGAGCAAACTGTGGAAACATTTTCATCAAAATTATTACAGGAAGCTGTAGAGGAGTTTTCCAAGCTGCCCGGGATTGGGAAAAAAACAGCTCTCAGGCTTGTTCTGCATATGCTCCGGCAGGATGAGGACGCGGTAAAGCGTTTTTCAAATTCCCTGGTGCAACTACATGAAAATGTGATCTACTGCGAATCCTGTCATAACATCTCGGACAGCCCGTTATGCGCCATTTGCAGCTCCCACCGGCGTGATTCCGGCACCATTTGCGTGGTAGAAGACATCCGGGATGTGATCGCCATCGAAAACACCGGTCAGTATCATGGATTGTATCATGTCCTGGGGGGTATTATTAGCCCAATGGACGGTATCGGCCCGGCCGATCTGACCATTGAGGCACTTGAAGACCGGGCAAAAGCGAGCCAGGACATCCAGGAGGTGATCCTGGCACTCAGCACCACCATGGAAGGCGACACGACCAATTTTTATCTTTACAAAAGACTAAAAGGTCTTAATATTAAGATTTCCGTCATCGCGAGGGGTATTGCCATCGGCGATGAACTTGAATATGCAGATGAGGTAACCCTGGGCAGGTCGATCATTCATCGCACTGCTTACGACAAAACAACCACCGGATAGCAAAGATGCAACTCTCAATTGTCATTGTAAACTATAACGTACGGTATTTCCTCGAACAATGCCTTAACTCGGTGTTCAGGTCGGGGGATACACTGGACATGGAAGTGTTTGTGGTAGACAATCAGTCGGTGGATGGTTCGGTGGACATGGTCAGGGAAAAGTTTCCCCGTGTTAAGCTTATTGCCAATGACAAGAACCTTGGGTTCAGCAAGGCCAACAACCAGGCCATAAGAAGGGCCAACGGAAAATATGTTTTGCTGCTGAATCCCGATACGGTGGTGGAGGATGACACCTTGCCTAAAGTTGTGGATTTCATGGACAGGCACCCCGATGCCGGGGGGCTGGGCGTAAAGATGCTTGATGGCCAGGGGCGCTTTCTTCCTGAATCCAAGCGCGGGCTGCCTACACCGGGTGTAGCTTTTTGCAAGATTTTCGGTCTCTCATCGCTCTTTCCCAAATCAAAGGTGTTTGGAAAATATCATCTGGGCTACCTGGATAAGGACAAGACCCATGAGGTTGATGTGCTATCAGGTGCTTTCATGCTGCTGAGAAAGGAGGCACTTGAAAAGACAGGATTGCTGGATGAGGCCTTTTTTATGTATGGTGAGGATATTGACCTGTCGCACCGTATCGTAAAGGCGGGATATAAGAACTATTATTATCCGGATGCCCGTATTATACATTACAAAGGGGAAAGCACAAAAAAGAGCAGTGTAAACTACGTCCTGGTATTTTATAATGCCATGATCATATTTGCCCGCAAGCACTTTTCCCGGAAAAATGCCCGCATTTTTTCCGGGCTGATCAACCTGGCGGTTTATTTCCGGGCTTTCATAGCCATCCTGGCGCGCTTTTTCCGGCGCATTGCCTGGCCTGTGCTTGACGCCGGACTTGTTTATGCAGGTTTTTACTATCTGACACATACCTGGGGTCACCAGGTTTTCGCTGTAGAGACAGCCTATTATCCACCTATGTACATGCAGTACATCGTTCCGGCCTATATTTTACTATGGCTGCTGGCCGTGTACATCAGCGGTGGGTATGATCCGCCAACACGCCTCTACCGCATCGTGAGAGGCATCGGGCTGGGCACCATCGCCATCCTTGTGATCTATGCCCTGCTGCCAACGCATCTGAGGTTTTCCAGGGCCCTGATATTGCTTGGCAGCGTGTGGGCCCTGTTCAGCATGATCATCACCAGGACCGCATATACGCTCTGGAAACATAAAACGCTCCATCTGCGCGATGTAGAGAAAAAACGGGTACTCATCGCGGGCGATGGTCAGGAAGCATCACGGATCGTTCAAATGCTTAGACAAAGCGGCAATACCTCCTTCCTGGGGCTGGTAAGCCTTCAGGAATCAAAACCTGCCAAAGAAGGTTACCTGGGTACCATCAGGCAAATAAATGAAATTCTGGATATCTATAATATTAATGAAGTTATATTCTGCTCNGGCAACATGTCATCCCAAACCATCATCGACCACATGTCCAGGCTTCAGGATAAGCAAGTTCATTTTAAGATAGCACCACCCGAGAGCTTTTATATCATAGGCAGTAACAGCATTGACACCTTTGGGGATCTGTTTACCATCAATGTGAATGCAATAAACCTGCCGGCCAATAAACGCACGAAGAGACTTTTTGACCTGTCGCTTGCCATCCTCCTGCTGATTACCCTGCCGCTTCACCTGCTGCTGCAAAAACAGCGCTGGGGCTTTGTAAAAAACCTTTTCAGGGTGATATTTGCGCAAATTTCATGGGTAGGATATCATCCGACCCCGGAAACCGTAAAGCTGCCGTACCTGAAAAAAAGCGTTCTGCATCCCGGCGATGCCATCTCGCATAAAAGTCTGCCAGGCGACACGTTAAAAAACCTCAATAACCTGTATGCAAAAGATTATAAAGTAGAAAATGACCTGAGCATCTGCTTCAAAGGATATCGTAACCTTGGCCGGCCTCCGGCATAATGACTTTTCAAGTTTATCGTCTCAGGTCAAACCTTTTGCCGCTTTTATTGTTCTCAAAATAGGATAGCGTGTCAGGAAGCGTAAAACAAGCAAACACAGGTTAAGACCAAAATATATTAAAACGGAACATATGGCAAAGTTTGAATTAAAGATGCCCAAAATGGGTGAAAGCGTAACGGATGCAACCATCACCAAATGGTTAAAAAATCCGGGAGACAAGATCGAGCTGGATGACCCCATCGTGGAGCTGGCTACCGACAAGGTCGATTCAGAGATTCCCAGTCCGGTGGAAGGTACTTTAAAAGAGCAGCTTTTTAACGAGGGTGATACAGTAGAGGTAGACATGGTGATTGCCATCATTGAGATGGAAGATGAGGATGAAGGTGATGCGCCTTCTGGTGATGAAGAGGCAGAGGAGCCTAAAGAGCAGCCTTCAGAAAAGGAGGCAAAGGATAACAAAGGCGAGGCTGCAGGTAAAGAGAGTCAGGCAGCCGCTGCAAAAGACGCCCCTGCTCCCGCTGATGACAAGGAAGGAGAAACGCCCCCGGCGCGTGCTGGTCATGGCGACCGTTTCTATTCACCCCTGGTGCGCAGCATCGCCAAAGAAGAAAATATTTCCATGGAAGAGCTGGAAAGCATTCCGGGAACAGGCAAAAACAACAGGCTCACCAAGGATGACCTTCTCAAATATCTGAAAACACGTCACGAAAAGCCTGCTGAGAAGAAAAAGCCTGCTGAAGAAGCTCCGAAGGCAGCAGAGGCACCATCTAAGGCAGCCAAGCCCTCAGCCCCGGCTATCCAGGCAGGTGAAAAAGACGAGGTTGTTGAGATGGACCGCATGCGCAAGCTGATTGCTGATCACATGGTGATGTCGGAAGACACCTCCGTTCACATTACGCTGTTCAGGGAGGTAGACATGACCCATATTGTAAAGTGGCGAAACAAGAACAAGGCTGTCATGCAGGAGCGTGAAGGAGAGAAACTCACTTTCACACCCATCTTCATCGAGGCCATTGCCAAAACCCTGCGTGACTATCCCATGATGAATGTATCGCTTGATGGCCAGAAGATCATTAAGCGTAAGAATATCAATGTGGGTATGGCAGCAGCATTACCCGGGGGCAATCTCATTGTGCCCGTTGTAAAAAATGCGGATCATAAAAATCTGCTTGGCCTGGCCAAGGAAGTGAATGACCTGGCTGACAGGGCACGTGCGAACAAACTGAAGCCCGACGAGATTCAGGGCGGCACGTTTACCCTGACCAACTTTGGTACCTTTGGTGCCACCATGGGAACCCCCATTATCAATCAGCCCCAGGTAGGCATCCTGGGCGTTGGCCTGATCCAGAAAAAGCCCGTGGTGGTTGAAACACCTGAAGGTGACACCATAGGCATACGCCACATGATGGATCTCTCCCTGGCTTGTGACCACCGGATCGTAGATGGTGCCCTGGGCGGTATGTTTCTGCAACGTGTGGCCGAATACCTGGAAAATTTCGATACAAGTCAGCATATTTAGCAGACAGCTGAACATATTTTTATGTAAATTTGCAGAAATAGTATTGCACCAGAGGGGCAGACACTCCTCTGGTGTAAGTTTTTTATCAAATACACAGACCAGATGCAATTAAACCTTACCCGCCCGCTTGCCTTCTTTGACCTCGAGACCACCGGCACCAACGTCGTCAGGGATCGCATCGTAGAAATCAGCATTTACAAGGTCATGCCTGATGGCAGCACCGAGACCATGACACACCTGGTGAACCCTGGCATGCCCATCCCCAAAGAAGTCATTGAGATACACGGCATCACCGATGAAGATGTGGCCGATAAGCCAACGTTTTCTGAGCTGGCACCCAAACTCGAAAAATTCTTTCACAATTGCGACCTTGCCGGATACAACTCCAACAAGTTTGATGTTCCCATGCTCATCGAGGAGTTTCTCCGTTGCAAAATCCAGTTTGATGTTAAGAAAAGGCGGCTGGTTGATGTTCAGAATATTTTCCATAAGATGGAGCCACGCACGCTCAAGGCGGCCTATAGGTTTTATTGCGGGAAAGACCTTGTGGATGCTCATGCCGCCGAGGCCGACACCAAAGCCACCTATGAGATCCTGCTGGCACAGATCGAGCGCTATCATGGCATGGAATATGAAGACCGCGACGGCCGCATCACCAAGCCAATAAAAAACGACGTACAAGCCCTGTATGAGTTTTCCTACAACCATTATAACGCAGACCTGGTAGGACATATCGGCTTAAATAAAGAGGGTAAAGAAATCTTTAAGTTCGGCAAGCACAAAAACCAGAAGGTGGAGGATGTCTTTAAAAAGGAACCCCAGTATTTTGACTGGATGATGAAGGCTGACTTTCCTCTGTCTACAAAAAACGTGATCCAGTCAGTGATCCTGAGGGGCTACGACAAGGGGAACAAGATCATCAAAGACCTTTAAAATTATATCTTCATTGGACAGTCATAAAATTAAACGCGGATGACGTTGCGAAGCACCCGCGTCATCTGTGTTTATTAACATAAAGCCGCTATCCCTATGAAAATCATTTGTATCGGCCGAAATTATGTAAAGCATGCCGAGGAGCTGAATAATGAGGTGCCGGAAAAGCCCATCTTTTTCATGAAGCCTGAAACAGCCCTGATCCGCTCCAGGCTGCCCTTTTTTTACCCCGATTTCTCAGAAAATATTCATTACGAAGCAGAGCTGGTACTACGAATCTGCAAGCTTGGTAAAAACATTCAAAAGCGCTTTGCTCATACCTACTATGATGCTTTGGGTATGGGCCTCGATTTTACGGCACGCGACCTACAGGATCAGTGCAAGCAGAAAGGACACCCCTGGGAGGTGGCCAAGGCTTTCGATGGCTCCGCGGCTGTGAGTGACTTTATCCCGCTCAGCGAAATTCAACACCCGCAAGACATCCGCTTTTCTCTTGAAAAAAATGATGTAATCGTACAGGAAGGGAGCTCCACCCAGATGATCCACAGCTTCGATGACCTCATTGCGCACGTATCCAGGTATGTTACCCTGAAAATTGGCGATATGCTGTTTACCGGCACTCCTGCCGGCGTTGGCCCGGTAAGGATCGGTGACAAGCTCGAGCTTTTCCTGGAGGAGAAACACATGCTTACCCTGCCCATCAAGTAACCTACAGGTACTCCCAAAAATTCGGATAGCTTAAGTGCTGTCCCTGCATCACCTCCAAGATAGATGTGGGGCCGTTCTCGTCCGGCCCCGACGCAAAAACCTCAAACTCCAAACCTCGCATCTCATGATTTCACCAATATGCACAACAATTCGTTATTTTTGCAGATCTGATCATTACTATACACCATTAAGATATTGACCATGAGTGAACCGTTAAAGATCATCCTGCGTTCTGGCAAGGACGACGCTGTGAGGCGCTATCATCCATGGGTTTTCAGCGGAGCCATTAAGAAAATGGAAGGAGCCGCCTGGGACGGCTGCCATGCTGAAGTCTATTCCAACAAGGATGAATACCTGGGTTGTGGCATCTACCAGGATGCTGCCATTGCTGTGCGAATCCTGGCTTTTACACCCGATCGTCCGGAAGTTTTTGGCCCTGATTTCTGGCAGGAAAGGCTGACAAAGGCCTATTTGCTCCGTCAGCAGGCAGGACTCACTGACAATCCTGTGACAAATGTTTACCGCCTGGTACATGGTGAAGGAGATCATCTACCGGGCATAATCATTGACCATTACGCCGGCCATGTGGTCATACAAATCCATGCCACCGGACTCTACCGCTTCATTGACGACATAGCAGAAGCCGTAAAATTACTTTATGGCAACAACCTGGTGAGCATCTATGACAAAAGCAGGGAAACCCTGCCGGCAACTTTCTGGCAGGAAAGAGAGCCCAGGGGGTATCTTTTTGGTGAGAATAGCCGGGTGGAAGTCATAGAAAACGGCTTATCATACCTGGTAGATGTCGAAAAAGGCCAGAAAACCGGTTTTTTTATTGACCAGCGTGACAACCGCAAGCTGCTGGCTCAATATAGCCATAAGAAAAAAGTATTAAACACCTTTGCCTATACCGGTGGCTTTTCTGTCAGTGCCCTGGCAGCAGGAGCCAGTGAGGTACACTCCGTAGATTCCTCAGCAAGAGCCATGGACTTATGTAATGCGAATGTAGAACAGAACGGTGGTGCTGCACGCCATAAAAGCTTCACGGAAGACGTGATGGAATTTCTCAAGCGCACAGATCAAACCTATGAGCTCATTGTGCTCGACCCGCCGGCATATGCCAAGCACCAGCATGTAAAACACAAAGCGGTTCAGGGCTATAAGCGCCTCAACCTGACAGCCATGAACATCATCGCACCGGGTGGCATCCTTTTTACCTTCAGCTGCTCACAAGTGGTAGACATGCGGCTTTTCCACTCAACCATACTGTCGGCAGCCATCCTGACAGGGCGCAGGGTCAGGGTCCTCCACCAGATGACACAACCAGCCGACCACCCTATGAACATCTTTCATCCCGAGGGGCAATATCTGAAGGGCCTTGTACTGGCTATAGATTAGGCCGGTCGAATGGTATGAAGTAATTAGCAGCTAACAGGAAGAAGGCTTTTGGCTTTGGGCAGGAATGCTCAATCACAGAGCGCCTTAACGCAGAACGCAAAACGCAAACCTCAGAGTAAGAATAAATGCATGCCGACAACACATACCGAAGCATCTGGCGCATCTCCTACCCTATCATCATCGGGCTGATGGCTCAAAACCTAATGGTAGCCATAGATACAGCGTTTCTTGGACGGCTTGGCGAGATCACCCTGGGTGCCTCGGCCATTGGCGGCATCTTCTACCTCTGCCTTGTCATGCTGGGAACAGGTTTTTCCGTGGGAATCCAGATAGTTGTCGGCAGACGAAATGGGGAGGGCAAGAAGAAACAGATCGGATACATTTTTGATCATGCCATCTATTATGTAATAGTTCTCGCGGTATTGCTCTTCCTGTTTCTCACGTACCTGGCTCCTGCTTTTCTCACCTGGTTTCTTGCCTCCGAAGCCGTGCTTGCAGAAAGCCTTGTTTATCTTGAATATCGGCGTTTTGGTTTTCTTTTCGGGTTTCTGATATTGGTTTTTAATGGCTTTTATGTGGGGATAACACGGACGCGATTGTTGATTGCCAGCACGTCATTGATGGCAGCCACCAATATTCTCCTGGATTACCTGCTGATTTTCGGCCATTTCGGCTTGCCTGAGATGGGCATTGCGGGGGCTGCCATGGCCACTAACATTGCAGAGGCAGTTACCTTCGTCTTTTTCGTTTTTTGGTCGATCAAAAACAAAACATTAACACATTACGGACTATTCCGGTTTGTCCGTCCCAACTGGGTTCAGTACAAGCCCCTGCTTAAAGTGGCTGTGCCCGTGATGTTTCAATACTTTTTTTCTTTTTCGGCCTGGTTCATTTTCTTTATGATCATCGAACAGATCGGCGAAACAGCCCTGGCTGCTTCAAATATCACCAGGAGTTTCTATATGCTGCTGATGATCCCCGGACTTGGTCTGAGTTCTGCGACCAATAGCCTGGTGAGCAACCTCATCGGCCAGGGGCGCACCAGTGAGGTCATCCCCCTGATCCGGAAAGTGCTCCTATTAGGTTTGCTTGCCACATTTGCGCTCATCCAGGTCAACATCTTCATTCCGGGCCGGATTGCGTCATTATTCACCGCGGAGCCCCACCTGATCGAAGCCACCATCCCTTTATTGTATGTGATATCGCTTGCGCTTCTCGCTTTTACATCCGGCATGATCCTGTTCAGCGGGGTGTCAGGAACCGGTAAAACCATGGTGGCGCTGATCATTGAGATCATCAGCATCATCATCTATTTGGGAAGCGCACTCATGCTGGTGGTTTATTTTGATGCCAACACGTCTACCGTATGGTTTGCAGAAGTGATCTACTTCAGCTTGCTGGGCCTTGGAGCGCTGGCTTATCTGAGGTCCGGGAAGTGGAAGGTGTATAGGGTTTGAAGTTGGAGGCTCAGACCCTTCGACCTTTCGAAGTTTTGTCCTATTGTCATTTTGTCTTTTAATATGTACATCCGCGAACGCATATGTACACAAACGCACACCTTCAGCAGATCATTTGGATCCAATAGGTAAGCTTAATGGAATAATAGAAATGATAAATATATAAACAGCAATAAGTTATAATTGCTGGTACAGGATTTGATTAACAGATCAAAGAAATCAATCATCCACAACCAAAAATGCACAAAAACCCGGACCTTTTGACATTTCGGCCTATCGTCCTTTCGTTCTTTTGTCATAAATAACACAAACACATGAACCGAAAACAGTTTTTTACCTTGTTTGCCTTTTGCATCATGGCGCTGCCTTGTTTGGCAGCAAATGCACAGGAGGAAAAACCACTGAGACCTTATCAGATCAGTCTGGTGCCTTTTATTGGCACCGATGGCAGCGAAAG
>SL_8KL_010_SEDDRAFT_10000132_pt1 | contig 60099 bp, 52 predicted proteins | sample SodLakKL_010_SED_4_FD_11160 | JGI IMG/M metagenome (IMG submission 11160)
AAACATGAAGAGCAGAAGGTGAAACAGAAATTTAGTTATTCGTCTTCTTTCTCTCAATGCGAGAATGAAGTCCTTTGACGTGCTTGATGGGCTAATGCTGGCCCAACCATTGTCATCAAATGGAGGGGCAGCGAAACGATCATATCAGCTAATTGCAACACATACTTAAACTTACCCACAGCTATTGAGGAGAATCAATATAAATAAGAAAAGCACAATATAAATAAGAAAAGCAGAAGGGAGCAAAACAATGATAATAAATAATATGAGTTTATTTAAGGTGCCTCCCCGCTGGCTGTTTTTGAAAATCACCACAAATACTGGAATTACGGGCTGGGGAGAACCAATCGTGGAAGGTAGAGCCGATACAGTCAAAACCTGTGTGCAGGAACTTTCGGAATATTTAATTGGCGAGGATCCCCTGAAAATAGAGGACCACTGGCAGACGATGTATCGGGGTGGTTTCTACCGGGGGGGTCCGGTGCTGATGAGTGCTCTGGCCGGTATCGACCAGGCCCTGTGGGATATTAAAGGACGTTATTATGAAGCCCCTGTATATGAGCTTCTGGGTGGCAGGGCCCGGGATAAAATACAGGTCTATTCCTGGATTGGGGGTGACCGTCCCGCTGAAGTGGCTGCAGAAGCTGTCCAGAGGATGGAAGCCGGTTTTGATGCCGTTAAAATGAATGCCACCGAAGAAATGCACTATATTGCTTCCAGCAGGGAAGTAAAAAAAGCAGTTCAGCGGGTCCGGAGTGTTCGTAATGAGGTGGGTGATGAGCTGGATATTGCAGTAGATTTTCACGGACGGGTGCACAGAGGTACTGCTAAAGTTTTATTTAGGGAGCTGGCCCCCTATAATCTGCTTTTCATAGAAGAACCAGTTCTTTCAGAAAACTATGAGGCCCTAAAGGATTTAACCGGTTTTGGTATTCCAATTGCTTTAGGGGAAAGATTATTTTCCCGCTGGGATTTCAAACATATACTTTCTGAAGGGCTGGTGGATATTATACAGCCCGACCTCTCCCATGCCGGGGGTATCAGTGAGGTGAAAAAAATTGCGGCCCTGGCTGAGGCTTATGATACTGCTGTAGCTCCCCACTGCCCGCTGGGCCCGATCAGCCTGGCTGCAGCAGTTCAGATTGACGGCTGTACCCCCAATGTTTTTATTCAGGAACAGAGTCTGGGTATACATTATAATAAAACAACTGACCTGCTGGAATATTTACAGAACCCGGATATTTTTGAATACAGTGAGGGTTATATTGAATTACCCTCCGGACCCGGTCTGGGGATTGAAATTGATGAAGAAAAAGTTAAAGAAAAAGCCCAATCAGGTCATAACTGGAGAAATCCTATCTGGCGCAATGAGGATGGAACTATTGCTGAATGGTAGTTTTAAGCCTTGTTTATATTTTTATATAATATTTTGTTTAACCAAGGTTTGTTCAGGTTAATTGTGATATTTTATTATCTTCTATAATTTTTCATTTTCGTTTTTCAGGAGATTATTTATAAATCTCAAATTATTTTATATGGGGGTTTTGTTCATGGATAAAATCCAGGATAAGTTTTTGGGAGTTATTGCCGCCACTCAGATAGGATCTGCAATGGGGGCAGCAGTTGAAGGTCAGCACTACAAAGAAATTGAAAAGAAGCATGGTTTTCTAAAGGAACTTTTGCCCTATAATCATTATAATCATCGGGAGAGGATGGCGGGTACCACTGAGGATGGGATTGAGAGACAGAAACTGATGACCACAGCTTATATAGAAAAAGGTGGCCGAATTTCTGCCGATGAGCTTAAAAAAGTCTGGCTCCGGGATATTAATCCGGATAATTTTAATAAACAGATGGAACCCTGTGATGAAAAACTATATAAACTGGTTAAGGCAGGACTTCCTCCCCGGGATGTAGGACATTATTCGGATTATCCGGGTATTGTATCTTTTGTCCGTTCGGCCCATCCGGTCGGACTCATGAATGCCGGTAATCCCGAGCAGGCGGCCCGGGACAGTATTGAGCTGGGCAGTTTATATCAACCGCATCACGCACATGCTCTGGAATGGGGAGCTGCATATAATGCCGCTTTATCAGAAGCAGTAAAACCGAATTCTGAAATCGACGGGGTAATAAATACAGGACTTGCCTATCTTTCAGCAGATCCTCGTTCTGAGGTTGAGCAGGGTCTGGAGTGGTGTGAACAGGCCGAAGAGTATGAGCAGTTAAGAGAATTGTTTTACAGCAGATATAATGGCAGGGGCAACACATATGGTATGAGCATGTCTCATGAACTGGTTACCCGGGGGTTTGCCTTATTTAAATTTACGGGAGGAGATCCCAAAGAAACAATATTAAAATCGGTAAATATGGGTCGTGATACTGACTGTACTGCCGCTATTGCTGCCGGTCTGTCGGGAGCATATTCAGGTTCAGAAGATATACCTTTATCCTGGATTAATCAGGTGGATAAGGCCACCATGGCTAATGAATATACAGTTGCTCAAAGAAAAATCAAAGAGTCTGCATTTGCCCTCTATGAAGCATATCAGGCTGAACTTGATAAAATGGCTGAACTAATAAAAATTATGAAAGATAAGCAGTAATTAAATATGGGTCTCCTCTAAAACTACGGGTGAGATTGACATATATGCTGCTGTTAAATGATATGGCTCACCACCACTTCAACTGGTGAAAAATGCGGATATATGCTGTTATTGCTTCTTTCACGAATGCTTCATTCACGAAAAAAACTAATTCTCATCCTCTCTTTAGGTCAAGAAGAAACTATATTAACCCAAAAACAGGGGGATTAATGTCATATGAGCTATAATGTGTTTGTAGCCTCTCGTTCTTATGGGAAATACAGTCCTGGAACAAAAAAAATTTTACAGGATGCTGGCTGTAATCTGACTTTTAATCAAAAAGACCGGGTCTATCAGGCCGAGGATTTACTTGAAATTGTAAATGAGTATGAGGCTTTAATTGTTGGTGTTGATGAGGTTAATGGTGAGGTGATTTCAAAGGGCCAGCAGAACAAGCTGCAGGTTATTGCCAAGAATGGTACCGGAGTTGATAATATTAATCTTGAGGCTGCCGGTGAGGCCGGGATAATGGTGATAAATGCTCCCGGTACCAACAGTGAATCAGTGGCTGACCTGACTGTAGCCCTGATGCTGTCGATTGCTCGTTCTATTCCAGTGGTTGATAGGATGACTAAAAATGGTAAATGGAAAAGAAAAATTGGTCGAGAGCTGTGGGAAAAAACGGTTGGTTTGATAGGAACCGGAGCCATTGGGAGCCGGATCTGCCATCGACTTTCTGGTTTTAACTGTAATCTTTTAGCCTATGATATAAAGCCGGATGAAAAGCTAATTGAAAAATATGGAGTTGATTATACTGAACTAAATAATCTTCTGCGCAATTCGGATTATGTGTCTCTTCATTTACCTCTAAACACAAAAACAGAGGGATTTCTGAATAAAGAACGATTAAATTTGATGAAAGAGAGTGCCTATTTGATAAATACAGCCCGGGGGGGACTGGTGGTAGAAGAGGATCTTTATCATGTTCTGGAAAATGGTAATATTGCCGGGGCTGCCTGTGATGTGTTTTCTGAGGAACCACCCGGGGACAGCAAACTTCTGGCACTTGATAATTTTATTGCTACTTCTCATATTGGAGCTTTCACCTATGAAACAAATAAAAGAACCGGCCTTACAGTTGCCAAAAATCTTGTTAAGGCTCTGGAGGGTCAAAAACCTGATCATCTTGTCAATGAAGAATATTTAAAATAATAATTATTAGAAAGGGGATTAAAATGGGCGCAAGATCTGAAATTATTAATACAGTAAAAGAAGAACAGATTATAGCAATAGTAAGGGGTGTGGAAGAAAAAAAAGCTTTGAAGATTGCCCGGGCTCTGTATGAAGGTGGCATAAAATTGATTGAGGTTACTTTCAATACTCAGGGAGCAGAAAAAATGATACGGGCTATTAAAAGAGAAATGGGGGAAAAAATGTATGTGGGAGCCGGTACTGTACTGGATGCTGAAACAGCCCGTCAGGCCATAACAGCCGGAGCTGAATATATTTTAAGTCCCAGTCTTAATAAGGATATGGTGGATACCTGTAATATATATGGAAAAGTGGCAGTTCCTGGTATTGCTACTCCCTCCGAAGCTTTAAAGGCTATGCAGGTGGGGGCTGATCTTATTAAGTTTTTTCCCGCAGCAGCATCGGGAGCTGATTACATGAGAAGTATTCGAGGTCCCCTGGATCAGGTGGAGATAATTGCTGTGGGGGGCATAAATCTTAACAATGCTTCTGTTTTTCTGGAAAATGGTGCTGTAGCTCTGGGAATCGGGAGCTCTCTTGTTGACAAAAAAATGGTGGCTGAAAATGATTTTTCCGGTCTCCGCAAAAAAGCCTCTCAGTTTAAGGCTTTAACAGAATAAATAAAACTCATACTTTTATTATTATATTTTTTAAGGGAGAGGAGTAGACCAGTATGTACAGCCTGTATTTTAATTCCGGTACATCCAATACTCGTTTGTATCTGCTTAAAAATAATCAGGTGATTGATTTTCTTAAGGATTCTCTGGGAAGCCGGGATTCCTCTATAGCGGGCAGTAAAAATGTGCTTAAAGAAAAACTTGCTGATCTTTTTCACAGGATATTAAAGGATAACAATGTAGCAGCCGGTGATCTGAAGCAGGTTTTTGGTTCAGGTATGGTAACTTCACCTTTTGGGCTTAAGGAGATAGATCATTTATCTACACCACTTTCTTTAGAAAAACTGGCCAAAAATATTGGAGAATATAGTGATAAAGACTTTTTTACCCAAAAAATTAATCTTATTCCCGGAGTAAAAACTATTGCCGATGATTTTAAGGTCACTGAGGATAATATTGCATCGGTTAACAATATGAGGGGTGAAGAGATTGAGATTTTTGGGCTTTTATCGGTAACCGATAATCTGATGGTTGATAAGGATATTTATATTTTTTTGCCCGGTTCTCATACTCATATTGCGCGGATCAAAAACGGGGTGCTTGAAGATATTCTTTCGACTTTTTCCGGTGAACTTTTTTCTGCCCTAAAGGAAAGCACTATTTTATCAGATTCTCTGGAATATGGAGCTCCACTGGAGAAAAAAATGTTAAAACTGGGCTTTTCTCATCTGCAGAAATATGGGTTCAGCCGGGCTCTTTATCTGGTTAATACCATGCAGATTTTTACTGAACTGGATGATACAGCTAAGACCTCTTATCTGGAAGGAATAATCAATGGGGGAGTGGTGGCGGCATTTCAGAATAACTTCAGCCCTCTTTCTGCTGAAGCCGAAATTATTATCCCGGATAAGGGTAGAATGGCCCATATTTTCAAAGTTTTGCTTAAAGAATCTGCCGTAGATATTAAAATAAACATTGCCTCCCCTCCAGCCGGCAGCAGCTGGGCTCTGGAAGGATATAAACAGCTCATAGAACAAATATAAATTAATATCAGCATATTAAGGGCACCAGGCTTTATAATCTTCGGATCATCTCCACTTCTGTTGGTGAAAAATATTGATATATGTTGCTATTGCTTCATTCACGAAAAGGACTAATTCCCATCTTCCTTCCCTCAATGCGAGGATGGAGTCCTTTGACGTACTTGATGCGCTAATGCTGGCCCAACCATGCGTATAAAAAAAGGGGCAGCTAAATGTTCATATCAGCTAATAACAAAATATACTTAAACCTACCAACGGTTATGGAGGAGAACCTAATCTTTTAATCCACAGTTTTATATTGTATAATATACCCATAGGTAACCACAGACAATAAAAAAATTGTATTGCCTGAATTTTGCAAATATGCACATTAATAGAAAAAGGAGAAACTAAAATCTTCACTTTAATCAAAGTGATTTAAGCAAAAAATTTTATATTAAAACTTCCAGTATTAAAAGGATTACTCTGAGGATAGGAAAATGACAGCCAAGGAGGAAAAAAACATGAAAAACAATTACGGTGAACTGGCCTATGATAATCATAAAGATTTGGTATTTGGGCATGCCCTGGAGCCCGTTGAATTTGAAAATGGCATGATTATTGGTGATGAATGTGTATATCCGGAGATTAATTTTACATTATCCGGAATATCGGAAAAAGAAGAAAATATACCAAAAATTAAACAGCAGTATAGGGAAATAACAAAGAAAGTTCTGGCCCGGGCGGCTGATTTAAAAGTTCCCGGCCTGGTTGTAGAAATTGAACTGCTGCCGGAAGTTACCTATAATCCCGACTGGGGTGCTGAAATTGTAAAAGAAGTGAAAACAGTACTGCAAAAAAGAGACAGCAGGCAGGAATTTAAAAGCTTACTGCGGGTAACACCGGTAGATATAAGAGAAGATATTAAATCACCAAGTATGTGGTCCGGAACACACTGGGACACCCTGATGGAGATTTTTGACAAAAGTGCTGGCCTGGGAGCAGATATACTTTCAATTGAATCAATTGGCGGGAAGAATGTAAATGATGAAGCTTTAATGTACTGTGAAATTGATAAAGTTTTATTTGCTATGGGAGTTTTGGGTATAAAAGATATGTCCGAGCTATGGAGCAGTATTGTCCGGATTGCTGACAAACATAAGGTTATTCCTGCTGGAGATACGGCCTGTGCTTTTGCCAATACGGCAATGGTTTTGAGTGATAAGGGTATGATTCCCAAAGTTTTTTCGGCTGTTGTTCGGGTGATGTCAGCGGTCAGAAGTATGGTTGCTCTGGAAGAAGGTGCCCGGGGGCCTCATAAAGATTGTGGATATGAGGGGGTTTATATAAAAGCAATTACCGGGACCCCCATTTCTATGGAGGGAAGTACAAGTGCTGTAGCCCATCTCAGTCCGGTAGGGAATATAGCAGGCTGTGCTGCTGATCTCTGGAGCAATGAATCAGTGCAGAACATCAAGCTTCTGGGTGGGATGGCCCCGACTATATCTATGGAACAGCTGGCTTATGACTGTCGTTTGATGAATACAGCTATAGGCAGAGGTCAGAAATCAATGAGGGAGCTAAGAGAGCTGTTTTCAGAATCAGATAAAAAACTTGATCCCAATGCCTATGTGCTGGATCCGGAAGTTGTGGTCAAATTATCCCAAAAAATTATAAGAAAAAGCACACCCTACTCCCGGATGCTGACCGCCGGTCTGGAGACCATAAAGGAATTGAGAACTGCTGTTGATCAAAAACAGCTCACAATTGAAGACAAAGAAAAACAATGGCTGGATATAATGGATCAGCAGCTGAGAAATATTCCAGAAAATAAAGATCTGTTCATAAAACAGATGATTGAAAAAATTGAATCCGAAAAGTTCAAACCAGAAAAATATGATCTGCAGGTATAGCAAAAATATTTTGATCACTCCTGGTGGATAAATATATTGTAGATATATATAACCCAATGATATGATTGCACTACAAAAGTCAATTTTATTTCACTTAAAAAACAACATTACTATCATGACAGTAATTATAAATTGTTAGATCTTTAAATAACACTTTATGCAGGATAATCAAGCTATATAATTTAAGCAATAATAATGATTTAAATCAAAGTCCAATCATTTTTTCAGACAAAATACACCTTAATGCTTCCTTAAACATTTTATACAAAATACACCTTTATGCTTCCTTAAAAAAATAAATGTTAATTATGCCTATTAGGCTGATCATAAATATAATAAAAAACCAAGAATGAGTAAGTATAAGTTAGATTAAATAAAATTCTTAAGGGAGGGGGAAGTAATATGAACTACAGCAGGAAATTTAATTATCTGAATCTGTTTACCTGTTGTATTGCGCTGTTTGTTTTTTTCCTGGCAGGATTTGTTATAATCGGGGATGTGGAAGCGGGACTGATTTCGTTTGTTGAACAGCCGGATGAGGTATATGACTGGGAGGTAAGGAATAGAATTGAGCAAAGTGATGGTTCCACACTTTTTTTGATTCAACTTACATCTCAAAAATGGCAGGATTATATATTTGAACATCGTCTTGCTCTTATCATACCGGAAAATGTTGAAAAGGCAGATTTTGTGGGTCTAATGGTGGCAGGTGGGTCTCTGGCCGACCGCGATGATGTGATTTTTGATCCTGATGCTGATGAGATTGATATTATTTCACAGGTGGCCCATGAAGTAGGTACCCCGATGGCCGTTTTATTTGATGTTCCCTATCAGCCATTATTTGATAATCTGCGGGAAGATGCTCTAATTGCCTATACTTTTGATCGATATCTGGAAACAGAAGATCCAGACTGGCCGCTGCTCTTACCGATGACGAAGACTGTTATAAGAGCTATGGACTGTCTGGAAGAAATCGGTGAAATGTTTTATCAGACGGGGAATATGGAATTTCTTGTTTTTGGAGGCTCCAAGCGGGGGTGGACCACCTGGCTTACGGCGGCCGCTGATTCCAGGGTTGCGGGAATAGGACCGGCAGTATATGATAACCTGGAACTTAAAAAGCAGATGGAACACCAGCTTGAGGTCTGGGGTGAGTACAGTGTTCAGATATCGGATTACACCCGGAGAGGGCTGCAGGAGGAACTTACTACTCCTGCCGGTCAAAAGTTAATTGAACTTGTGGATCCCTATAGTTATCTTGATAGAATTACAGTACCCAAACTGCTGATGATAGGTACCAATGATCCTTACTGGCCGCTGGATGCACTGCATCTTTATTATGATGAGCTTCAAGGCCCTGTTAACCTGTTTTATGCCCCCAATGCAGGACATGGAATTGATACTGAAGAGAAAATACTGTCAGCATATGGTGTTTTTCATTATCAAACAATGCAGGGTTTAACTTTACCCCGGATTGAAGAAAGTTTCCAGAAAAAAAATGATGATGGCTATAAATTGAACGTATTTTCCGGTCAGAGACCGGCTGCTAGAATAAAACTCTGGCAGGCAGATTCTCCGGTTCGTGATTTCCGGGATGCTCATTGGGAGGTTGCTGAAAGTACTGAAAAGACGGGGAGGACAGTATTTAACATTCAGGCTCCCGGTGAGGGCTGGCGGGCTGTACTGGTTGAGGTTGTTTTTTCTGAACCGGTGGAGTTTTCACTGACCACCGGGGTAAATATAATTTCACCACCCGAATAAAAATATAATTTTTAGGATCTTTTGATAAAATAATTATGTAAATATTTACTTGTAAATTGTTTTTAAAAACAGTACTATTTCATTTAATAAACATAATTTTTGGGGAGGTAATAAATATGAAATATGCAGCTGATGAAAATAGATATGATAATATGAAGTACAGCCGATGTGGGGATAGTGGTCTTAAGTTACCTCTTATTTCGCTGGGGCTGTGGCATAATTTTGGAGGGGTCGATACCTTTGAGAAAAGCCGCCGGATTATTCATCGTGCTTTTGATCTGGGGATAACTCATTTTGATCTGGCCAACAACTATGGTCCACCTCCCGGATCTGCCGAAGAAACAATGGGCCGTATTTTGAAAAAAGATATGTCTTCTTATCGTGATCAAATGATAATTTCTACCAAGGCCGGTTATGGGATGTGGCCCGGCCCATATGGAGATTTTGGTTCCCGTAAATACCTGCTTGCCAGTCTGGATCAGAGTTTAACCAGGATGGGACTGGATTATGTGGATATTTTTTATCACCATCGTCCTGACCCGGATACTCCTCTTGAAGAAACAATGGGTGCCCTCGATTCGGCAGTAAGACAGGGGAAAGCTCTTTATGTAGGTCTGTCCAATTATAATGCTGAGCAGACCAAGGAAGCCGCCGCCATATTAAATGATCTGGGTACTCCTTTTTTGATAAGCCAGCCTTCATATTCCATGTTTGACCGCTGGATTGAAGAAGATGGTTTACTGGATGTTTTATCCAGTGAAGGTGTGGGTTCAATTGTGTTTTCTCCTCTGGCTCAGGGCCTGTTGACCACCAAATATCTGGACAGGATACCTCAGGATTCAAGAGCCGCCAGATCTACCGGGTTTTTAAGTGAAGATCAGATAACTGAAAAGAAACTCAGCAAAATACGCCGACTCAATAATCTGGCTCAAAAAAGGGGGCAGTCCCTATCTCAGATGGCACTGGCCTGGGTTCTGCGGGGTGAAGTAACTTCAGCTCTGGTAGGTGTCAGTAAAGTAAGTCAAATTGAAGAAAATGCAGGAGCAATTGAAAATCTGGAGTTTAGTTCTGAGGAACTAGAAAAAATAGAAGAGATACTGGATAATAACCCTGCCGGAAATAACAATTAATTAGTCTTTTTAACCGGCAGGGACCGGAAAGATTAGAGTTTATTTTGGTGTAAAATCTCTGGGTAATAAAATAAAAGAAAGAATTATAAAACCAAAACCCGGTACCCAGTTGGCCAGGGCAAACATAAAAACTGCAGCAAAAAAAGACAAAAAGGCCAGAATTTTTTTCAGTATTTTGTTCATGAAAAAACCCCCTGTTATTTATTATTATATTAACGAAAAATACCAGGTCATCTGTCTGCTCTATAAAAGTTAAGATCCAGAGTGGACAGATTTCTTTTTTTATCTGCCATGTCCTTATCTGCATTTAATTAATTATAATTTATTAAATATATCACAAACGTTTATAATATAATAACATATAGTTTGTTTATAGAAAAGATTTCAGCTGTAGAATTATTATTAAAAATTTTCTTTAAATTAATTATTAACCGGCTAAGTAAGATTAACAGTCCGGCAGCCTTTTGATCAAAAGGACTTAATAGCAAATTTGCATATTGGAGTTTTAAAAGAATATTGTGGATTGTATGGTAGATTTTTTATTAAAAATATGGTATAATTTATCCAAATTACCTATCTGATGATAAATATTTAATACTATTTTTTAATGTTATATATTATCATTATGCATAAGATTTTTAGGAGAAAATTATATATTTTATAAGGAAGTGGAAACATTGATTGAAGTTAAAAATTTACATAAATCCTATGGTGGCACGGAAGCTCTGCGGGGAATAGAATTTACAATAAATAATGGGGAAATTTTTTCCCTTCTGGGTCCCAATGGTGCCGGTAAAACAACCACTTTAAAGATATTAACCGGACAGCTAAAACCCGATCAGGGCCGGGCCACAATTAAAGGATTTGATGTTTTGAAAAAAAGAAAGCAGATTCGCCCCATTATGGGAGTAGTACCTGAAGAAACAAATCTTTATGAGAGGCTAACTGTTGTTCAGAACCTAAAATTTTTCTGCCGTCTTTATGGAACTGATTTTGACATAATAGATAATTACCTAAAACAGGTAGGTCTGGAAGAAAAAGCGGATGCTGCAGTTAAGTCACTTTCCCGGGGTATGAAACAAAAAGTGCTGTTAATAAGGGCTCTGCTGCATGAACCTGAGGTGCTGTTTCTTGATGAACCTACTTCCGGTCTGGATCCGGCGGCTGCAGAAGCCATACACAAGATCCTGCTTGATTTGAATCATCAGGGTCTGACTCTGCTGTTAACATCTCATAATATGGAAGAGGTAGATAAACTAAGTGAGCGGGTTGCTTTTCTTGATTGTGGTCATATAGCTGCTCTGGATACTCCGGACCGGCTGAAAATGGCTTATTCAGAAAATAAAATTAAAGTACTTTTGAAAAACAGCGATAATCAACAGAAAGATTATGAAGAAAAAATTATACCGATGAATTCTGAAGAGAGTGCCAGCCTGATGAAAAAATGGATGAGTGAAGGCCGTTTGGCCGCTGTGCATTCCCGGGAACCGACCCTGGCTGATATCTTTGTAAAATTAACCGGGAGTGATCTAATGTGATTTTTACAATAAATCCGGGTATTATTTTCTCGATTTTAATAAAAGAAATACAGGATATAAAGAAAAATACAAACATACTGGTTATGTACATTTTACCGATTTTTTTGACTCTGGTCTGGAAGAATTTTCTACCTGAAATGCCGGTTAGTATGGCCCTGGGTTTTGGTTTGTTATTTCTGGTGGTTATGGTGGGGATGTATGTTCCTTCGATGTTGATTGCCGAGGAGAAGGAAAAAGATACTCTGGAAGTGCTTATGTTATCTCCGGCAGGGGCCGGTGATGTACTGCTGGGGAAGGGATTATTAACTTTTATTTCAATTATATTAGTTTCAATTATATTGATTTTTATCACAGGGATGGGAGCTCAAAATTTTGGAGCAGTATTGTTATCAACTATTTTAATATCTATTTTTTCTATTTTCATTGGTATGATGGTGGGCCTTTTGGCTCCCAACCAGATGGCTACAGGTACAATTGGGCTGCCGGTTTATCTTCTTCTGCTGCTGGTTCCTCAGTTAGCTTCAGTAAATGGGCAATCAGGTATTTTAAATCTGCTGGCAGGTTTTTTGCCCACCAATTATTACTTTAGAATACTTGAAATGTCATTAAATCAGGGACTGCTGTTGAGGGATATGCTGACAGAAATTGGGATTATAGTTTTGAGTATTTTATTAACTTTTTTAATGCTGATTTATGTTTATAAAAGGAAGGGACTGTCCTAAAAAGCATTTAAAAATAATTTTAAAAGAATACAGCAGAAAGAAAAAACTTGATTAACCGTCAAAAAAAGAGAGGAGAAAAAAATTGAAGATAAAAAATAAAATGTTAATCGTGGTCGGTATTTTTTTATTGGTTGGAGGAGGATTGATTTTTGGAGCTGCTTCAGGAGGTGGTGAAGAACCGCTGAATCCTGAAGTGACAATAATAATGGATGGCGGGGGAGAGATTGTGCTGGAACTTTATCCGGAAACAGCACCTAATACAGTCAAAAATTTTATTTATCTAATTGAACAGGACTTTTATCAGGGACTGATTTTTCACAGGGTTATTGAAGGTTTTATGATTCAGGGCGGAGATCCTCAGGGAACCGGAACCGGGGGGCCGGGCTACAGTATTAAAGGTGAATTTACGGGAAATGGATTTGAAAATGATCTGAAACACAAAAGAGGAGTTATTTCTATGGCCCGGGCTCAGGATCCTGATTCTGCGGGATCACAATTTTTCATTATGCACGAGGATGTTTTTCAGCTGGATGGAAGTTATGCTGCCTTTGGAGAAGTAATTTCGGGTATGGAAACTGTTGATGAAATTGCAGCAGTAAATACTGATGTTAGAGATATACCATTACAGGAGCAGGTTATGAAAGAGGTTTTAGTGGAAACATTTGGTGTGGATTATGATCCCCCGGAGAAAATTAAACCATAAATTATTTAAAGATAAAATTTAATTAAATTAGTATTAAGGACAATTATTTATCAGTCAAAAATTAGAAAGGAGACAATATGTTTAAAAACAAAAAGATATATGACATTTCCATGTCCATAACTCAGGAAATGCTGCTTTATCCGGGGACAGAACCGGTGCAAATAACCGAAGAAAAAAAATTCAAAGAAGATGGTTACAATTTAACCTCTCTTTCCTTAAGCACCCATACCGGAACTCACCTGGATGCTCCTCTCCATTTTATTGATCAGGGAAAAGAAATATGTGATTTTTCAGTGAATGATTTTATGATCTCAGTTCAGGTTGTTAATATTAAGAATAAAAAAGAAATTAAAGTTTCGGAACTGGAAGAAATTAATTTCACCCGGAACAATATTCTTTTTAAAACCGTCAACAGCAAGATTCTCGATGATTCCAAATTTGATAAAAGTTATGTGGGCTTGACCGAAGAGTCTGCTGAGTATTTAATTTCTAAAGAGATAAAATTTATTGGAATAGATTATCTTTCTGTGGGGAAGCATGGGATTGGTAACCAAAAAGTTCATAGAATGCTTTTGCAGAATGAAATTTTACTGCTGGAAGGAGTTGATCTATCTGATATTACCCCCGGAGAATTTACCCTGATTGCTCTGCCTTTAAAACTGGAAGGTGCCGAAGGTTCTCCGGTTAGGGCAGTTTTAATTGAATAGAAAGGGGTACATTTTCTGACAAAATTTATCGGACTAAAAATCTACTTGACAATAGTAATCATTTGTGATAAAGTTATAGCAGTTAGATAAATCAGGAGGTGGCCACCATGACCAATCATAATAAAGGACCAAAAGATTTACCACAAAATAAACTGCCCAGATTCAATTTGAAATTGGCTGCTCAATTACGTGAAAAAAATTCTGAAGTCACCCTTAACCCCCGCTGCAGCAGGTATGTAGCTCAAACCGGGGAAGAAAGGCCCAGATGTAAGACCAGTCTCTCCAGCAACATTCAGGAGATTCTAAGCCACAGCAACCTGGATCGGGTGGTTAATAAGTCCAGTGATATAAAATATATGCAGAAAATAGAAAAAATGACTTCCAGAGAGCGCAAAGAAATTATCCACCTGCTCTATAATAAACTTTCGTCAGAGGGAATAGAAGAAAGCAAAAAACAGATAAAAAAAATACTTCGTCAGGATATTGATGATGAAATGGCGTTAATTCACATAATAGACAGGCTGGATGCTTTTGCTGAAGTTAAATTGATTGAATACATGATGCAGAATATTTCTGCTTCCGGAAGGCGGGAGATTCAAAAATTACTGAAGAAAGATAATATTTAAATTTATATTTTTTAACTGCTGTTTTTTAAAACAGATATATTTAGCATCATACAGAAGTATCTTATATGCCTCAGTATAAGATATATATTATTTATTTTGTAAAGAAAGGACAATTTACCTGCCTCCGGGCAGGTTTTTTTGTTATTGGGACCATTACATAAAGGAAAAAATATTTTTTTATAGAAGTAGTAAAATACAGTAAAAAATAATGGTAAAATTATATTTTTTTAAGCAAAAACATTTTACTTAAAAACAAAATCTTAGGGGAGTGATATTTTTGTCCACCGAAAACATGAAAAAGCGCAGTGAAGTTAAGGAATCCCTGAAATGGGATTTAACAAGAATATTTGCTGATGAAGAGGAGTTCAATAAAACAGTAAAGCAGATAAAAAATAAATCATCACATATAGTTGAAAAATACAGGGGAAAACTTGATAACCCGGAGGTAGTCTTAAATTGTCTGCAGGATTACGAAAATTTAATGATTGCCGGCTATCATGTTTACACATATGCCCATCTTTCTGCTTCAGTTGATGAGACTGATCAAAAAAGGCAGGAAAGATTAAATAATATTAAAATGCTTTTTTCTCAGATAAGTAGTTCAACTTCATTTATTGAAAGTGAAATAATGGAACTGGATAATAATTTGATCGAGAAAACTGCCGAACAGACTGAAGATTATAAAGTATATCTTCAGGATTTAATACGTAAAAAAGAATACAGACTGGATCCCGAAGTTGAAAAGACTCTTTCTGCTCTGTCCCCGGTTCTGCAGGCTCCACAGAGCATATATAATCAGACTAAGCTGGCAGATCTTGAGTTTGAAAGTTTTAATGTGGGAGGCGAGGAATACCCCCTCAGTTTTGTTCTGTTTGAGAATGAATATCAGATGGAACCCGATAATGAGATAAGAAGGACTGCTTTTAAAAAATTCTCGGAATCACTTCGGGATTATCAGAATACAATGGCGGCATCTTATAATACTCAGCTTCAGAAAGAGAAAATTATTAGTGATATGAGAGGATATGATGATATTTTTGAGTATCTATTATTTGAACAGAAAGTTGACAGAGACCTTTATGACCGCCAAATAGACCTCATTATGGAACATCTGGCACCTCATATGAGAAGATATGCCGGTTTGTTAAAAAAGGTTTATGGCCTGGATAAAATGACCTATGCTGATTTAAAGATACCTCTGGATCCTGATTTTGAACCTGAGGTTACTGTTGAAAAGTCAAAGGAATATGTGGCTGGAGCTCTTTCAGTTTTAGGTGATGAATACAGAGACCTGGTCTTAGATTCATATGAGGAAAGATGGGTTGATTTTGCTCAGAACAAAGGAAAGTCCACCGGGGGATTTTGTTCAACACCATATGGGAAAAAATCATTTATATTACTGTCCTGGACGGGGTTAATGAGTCAGGTTTTTACTCTGGTGCATGAACTGGGACATGCAGGTCATTTTATATTATCACAGGAGCACAACAGCCTGTTTGAAGATCGTCCTTCCTCCTATTTTGTGGAGGCTCCTTCAACCATAAATGAACTCTTATTGACCAACTATCTTATCGAACAGAAAGAGGATCCCCGTTTTCAGAGATGGGTTCTGGCTACTATGATCGGTAATACATATTTCCATAATTTTGTGACCCATCTGCTGGAAGCAGCCTATCAGAGAGAAGTCTATAAAATTATTGAGCGGGGGGAGAGTATTTCGGCTCCTCGTTTAAACAAGCTTAAAAGACAGGTACTGGAGGATTTCTGGGGTACAGACATTGAGATTAATGAAGGTGCTGAGCTAACCTGGATGCGGCAGCCCCATTATTATATGGGTCTGTATTCATACACCTATAGTGCAGGATTGACCATAGCTACAGTGGTTAACCAAAGAATTCAGCAGCAAGGAGAGCCGGCCGTTAAGGACTGGCTTGAGGTACTTAAAGCTGGAGGAAGTAAAACACCTGTTGAACTGGCAAAAATGGCCGGGGTAGATATTACCACGGATAAACCATTAAAAAATTCTATTTCGTTTATTGGTAATACAGTTGACAAAATAATTCAACTGACAGAACAGTTAGCTTAACCATAAAATCATTATTCTACAGCCTTTCTTTTTATTTTTTTCTGTTGACTTCTGTTGACTGTTGTTATAAATATCACCTGGTGATTATATATAATTATATTTATATTAAGATCCCTTTTTATTTGCGTGAAAAATCAAGTATGGGTTTTTATGGTTTAAGCGGATTATAAAATTTGTTCATATTGTAAACCTGTATTCTGGAGGACTGTTGATGGCTGAAATCAGATTAAAAAAAATAAAAAAATATTATTACAGATCTTCCGGTTTGATTTTCAGGAGGAAAAAGGAGTTAAAATTTTCCATAGATGGTTTAAATTTAGTAATTCCCGACGGTCAGGTGATGGTTATCCTGGGTCCCAGTGGCTGTGGGAAAACCACTCTGCTGCGCTTGATTGCCGGCCTTGAAAAAATAGATGGAGGAGAAATTTTATTTGATGGCCAAAATGTGGAAAATGTATCCCCGAAAGACAAAAATATTGGAATGGTCTTTCAGGATTATGCCCTGTATCCCCATTTTAAGTCAAAAAACAATATTTTATCCTATTATTTATTTAATAAAAACAAACAAAAATCCCGGGATATTGAGTTAAATAAAGAAAAACAGCTGCAAAAAATTAGTGAGCTGATGGAGGTGGATATCAGCCAGCTGTATGAAAGAAAGCCAAATAAACTATCGGGGGGTGAAAAACAGAGAGTCGCACTGGCCCGATGTATAGCCCGAAAACCGGAACTGTTTTTAATGGATGAGCCTTTTTCTAACCTGGATGCCAAAATGAGAGAGAAATTTAGAGTGAATTTGAAAAAATTACTGGATAAGTTTGCCATTACCTCGATTTATGTAACTCATGACCAAAATGAAGCCAGGCTGCTTGCAGATCAGGTTGCTATAATGAAAGAAGGTTCTGTTGAGCAGGTGGGCTCCTACAGGGAAATATATGAAAAACCAGTTAATATTTTTACAGCACGCTTTTTGTCGACAAATCCGGAGCTGGAGGGCATAAATTTGATTCCAGGAGAGAATTTTTCTCCCCCTGAAGTTCAGCATATCATTGGTTTTCGGCCGGGAGATGTTGATATATCACATAGGGCCCAAGATGACTATCTTAAAGGCAAGATACTACAGGCCCGCCATCTGCCCGGCAGGGAACAGTGGAATTTAAATTTGCAGGTAAAGGACACGGAGATAACGATTCTGGCAGCTCTAGAAAAAAAGATTAACCGGGGACAGGATCTTTGGTTTTACCCCTCTCGATATTTTGTGTTTTCGAAAAATACAGAAAAATTAATTGAAATCAGGCACAGCTGATTGCTGACTGGAGGTGAGAATTTATGTCAGATTCAAATGATAAAGTTCTGGGAGTAATCTCACTTGTAAGTGGAATTGCGGCCCTTGTTTTTACGCTGATTATTCCTGTATTTAATATTTTACTGGCCCTGGTGGCTATTGTCTGTGGTGCAGTCGGTTATTCACAGAATCAGAAGTATTCACTGGCCGGATTATTGCTTGGGATAGCGGCTATTATAATAACAATTCTGGTGATAATTGCCGGTTTTGCTCTTTTTGGAATTTTCACTGGAATAATTGAAGAAAGTGTAGAAACACCTCACTGGCGTTATTGATAAAAAATTTATTGACAAATTAGATATCCGGTGTATGAGTAAAATAAAAAATTAACATATTTAATTTAAAAGACAGCTGTATTAATAATTTAAAATATTTAATGGTTTAACACAGACAGGAGTGTTTTATATGGAGATAAAAGTCGATTTATACAGTGATACAGTTACCCGGCCGTCAGAAAAAATGAGACAATTTATGGCAGCTGCTGATGTTGGTGATGAACAGCTTGGTGAAGACCCCAGTGTGAATAAGTTAAATGAAATGACAGCTGAACTGCTGGACAAAGAAGATGCTCTATATTTACCTTCAGGACATATGGCCAATCAGATAGCATATGCAGTCCATTGTGAGCCCGGTGATGAAATTATCATGGATGCTTCAGCTCACCCCCTGCATTTTGAAGGAGGAGCGGCGGCTGTTATAAGTGGAGTATCCCTTAGACCTCTGGAAGGTAAAAAAGGCATTTTTTCCGCAAAGCAGGTAAAAAATGCTGTCCGCAGAGAGGACTACCATCATCCACGGTCCAGGGTGGTATCAGTTGAACAAACTGTTAATATGGGTGGAGGTACAATCTGGCCTCTGGACACAATTAAAGATGTCTGTGAACTTTCTCAAAAATATGGACTTAAGACTCACCTGGATGGTGCCCGTTTGTTTAATGCTTCTGCTGCTTCAGGAATTTCGGTTGAAAAATATGCTGCTGAATTTGATTCGGTTTGGATTGATTTAAGTAAGGGATTGGGGGCTCCGGTGGGTTCAGTTCTGGCCGGTTCTGAAGAATTTATTGAAAAAGCACATTTTTGGAAACAGCGTCTGGGAGGAGCTATGCGTCAGGCAGGTATAATTGCGGCCGGAGGAATTTATGCTCTGGAAAATAACATTGCCCGATTAAAAGAAGATCACAGACGAGCTCGTTTTTTTGCTGAAGAAATAAGTAAATTAAGTTTGATAAGTCTTAATTCGGGTGCGGTAGTAACCAATATTGTTATTTTTAAGATAAATAATATGCCAGCTCAAAAACTGCTGGAGAGGCTGCTTGCAAAAGGAGTAAGATTATCTCAGGTTGATGATGAAAGACTAAGAGCAGTGACCCACCTGGATGTAAATTTTTCGGATATTGAATATGCTGTTGAAGTATTTAACAGGATTCTGGGATAATATAAGGGCCTGCTGTCAGTGATTGAATGGTCTAATAGTTTTTTAAAATAGCAGCAGAATGTTATATAATATTTTTAAAGGGTGTGAAAAAATGCTTAAACAAATTCCGGCCATAATTTCTCCTGATCTTATGAAAACAATTATGGAAATGGGACATGGTGATGAGATTGTGTTTGCAGACGGAAATTTTCCTGCAGCCAGCCGTGCACAAAAATTGATAAGATGTGATGGTCATGGTATTCCCGAACTGCTGGATGCTGTTTTGAAATTTTTTCCTCTTGACAGCTATACTGATACTCCTGTTTCCCTGATGAAAGTTGTATCTGGTGATGATTATGATCCTGTTATCTGGGAGGATTATAGAGATATTATTACCCGAAATGAAGAAAAAAAACAGGATTTTAATTTTATAGAACGCTTTGATTTTTATCAGAAAGCAGAGCAAAGTTATGCTGTTGTGGCTACAGGTGAGAGTGCTCTTTATGCCAATATTATTTTAAAAAAAGGTGTAGTAAAGCTGTCGACCAATTAAGATCCTGTATTTTACTGCAGGGGTTTAATTTTATGAAGGGGCTGGTATTATGATTTCAGAACAGATTATTCTGCTTCGACTCTTTATGATGTTATTTTTTTCGGGACTAATTGGCTGGGAAAGGGAGCGGCTGGATAAACCTGCCGGTTTTAGAACTCATATTCTTGTGGGCCTTGGTTCAACCATAATTATGATTGTATCTTTTTCTATGGCCGATCTATATCCAGATATGATGCCAGATGTGGGAAGAATTGCAGCTCAGGTGGTTAGTGGTATCGGTTTTCTGGGTGCTGGTACTATAATCAGAGAAGGGTTTTCAGTAAAAGGTCTGACCACGGCTGCCAGTTTGTGGATAACTGCTGCTGTCGGCCTGGCTGTGGGGGTTGGTTTTTATCTCATGGCAGGAATGAGTACTTTACTGGTTTTTATCACCCTTAATTATTTTAATCGCTGGGAGAAAAGGATTAGTGATCGGGGAGAGAAGAAATTATACTGTCTGGCTGATGAATCCTCTCATGTTCTCGATGAGATAGCAAATTTGCTGGAAAAAAAAGAGGTTAAAATCCAAAATATTAAGATTGAAAGCAGTGAATTTAAAGAAGACCGAACGGCTATTTTTGAATTAAAAATTCCTTTACATACAGAAATTGAGGAGATTAACAGTTCACTCTTAAAAATTGAAGGGATAAAAGAAGTAGGCTGGAGAAAGTAGATTCATTTTTAGTTTCAATTATAACGTTAATATTAGACATTTAGAAAAGGTTTTTTCTTTTTCTGATTGTTTTCTGATTGTTGTTTTTAAAAAACGTGTTTTGGATTTATCGGGAGGGATAATTAATATGAAAAGAAATATTTATGAGTTTTCTGATAAATCTAAAAAAGAGATAGTAGTGGCCTCGGACAGCAATAAGCTTATTAAGGCCTTAGAAAAATTGGCTGATAAGGAAGAAGCCGAACTTTGCCTGCTCAGAAAGGATACACCCGATATTATTGTTTTTTCGGGTAATGTGCGAATTGTTGATCGAGAATTTCTGGGCCGGGAGGCCTGGGATGTTTTTTGTGAGTATTTGAAAGATGTTAATACTGATTGGGAGGTCAGCGATTTTACGGAAGCAGAACTGGCTGAAAGGCTGGATATTTATTTTGAAGGAACCTATGACAGAACACCACTTATAATAATAGATGAAAAAAGTGAATTTGCTTTACCCCGTTATACGAAGGGTGATGTCTTTTACATAAAAAAAGATTCTGTAGAACTAATAACTGCCCTGGTCCGCAGGATTATTAAAAATAGTGAATCTCAAAGCTCCAAAGTTCGAGCTTTAACTGCAGAAGAGAAAAAAGAAATTCAGACCCAAAAACAAAAAGAATATTTATCTAAAGAAGAAAAAAGTGAATTTGAAAAGAGCAATTGATGATTTTTTCCACAGATCTTTGTTTGCTATAAAGACAAAAAATATATATTTAACCTAACTGTTTACTCTTTTTTAACAGGGGGCTAACTTGATTAAAATACAATAATTTATTAAAATTATATTGAAATTTTTTAAAACAAATCGTGAACTTATATGTTTTTCAAAAGACTTCTTGCATATTTTCAGGATTTCATTTAAAATAGATTTAAACATGTCTGTGAAATTTTTAGCAAAATTTTAGATACTATATAATTAACGATACTGGTTCTTTATTTGCTTGGAATTAATGTGGTTTATCTTATTAGCTCATTAGCTTAAAATTTTTGAATAATATATTTTTATTTTAATAAGAGGAGTGGTATTTTTGTTTAAACAAAATCTTATAGTAAGTTTAATATTTGTCGTTTTATTAGCAGCGGGATTAATTTTCTCTTTGGTTACCTATGATGATGTTCATACTGCCGGATATGAAGAGGAAGAGGAGATTGCTGACCCTGTTTCTTACACCACCACGGTTGAAGGATATGGTGGGGAGATGGAGATTGAAGTGGTTTTTGAGGATGATCAGATTGCTGATATAAAGGTTCTGTCCCATCAGGAGACAGAAAGGATAGCAGATCCGGCTTTTGAGGAGCTCAGAGAAGCTGTGCTGGCTGCCCAGAGTACTGAGGTGGATAAAGTTTCCGGAGCCACGGTGACCAGTGAGGCCTATCTGGAGGCTATAAGAGAGATATTAAGAGAAGCCGGTATTGGAGAAGATGAAATAGAGCCTGAAGAAGAAGCACAAATGGAAATATTCACCGGCAGTGCTGAGGGCTATGGTGGGGAAATCATTCTGGAAGTTAAGCTGGTGGATGGTGAGATAATTGAGATAGAGATTGTCGAACATGCTGAGACAGAAGATATTGCCGATCCTGCTTTTGAGGATCTAAAAGAGGCGGTTATATCACAGCAGATTATTGAAGTAGACACTATTTCTGGAGCCACGATTACCAGTGAAGCATTCATTTCAGCTCTAAAAGAGGCACTGGCCGATAAAGAGGTGGGAGATATAGAACTGGTTGAGGTTGATTATACTGAATCTTTTATAGGTAATGCTGAAGGATATGGAGGAGAGATGGAAGTAGAAGTTTTTGTTAAAAATGACGAAATTGTAGATATTAAAATTATTCAGCATCAGGAAACAGATGAGATTGCCCAACCTGCTTTTGAAGAGTTAATAAATTCTGTTCTGGAAACTCAGAGTGTTGAAGTAGATAATATTTCTGGTGCTACAATAACCAGTGAAGCATTTCTGGAAGCAGTTGGAGAGGCTCTGGCCCAGGATTAAATATTTAAATATATCAAAACAAAAAAGCTTTACTCTGACCGAATATCCTGATTAAGAAAGATTTTTAACAGGTGGGATCAGAGTAAAGCCTTTTATTTTTATTTTTTAGTTTCAATATATTTGCTGATTTCGCCTACATGACTCTGCACGGGCATTGTCTGGAGCCAAACTTTTCCCGGTCCTTCCAGAGTTGTTAAAAATAATCCTTCCCCACCAAAAAATAAATTTTTTGCTCCTTTAACTCGTTCTACATTTATATTTATTGTGGAGTCAAACATGCCTACAGCTCCGGTTTCAACTTTAATTTTTTCACCAGGAGCCAGTTCTCTGGTAACAATTTCTCCATCAAGTTCAACAAAAGCCATCCCAGAACCGGAGAGTTTTTGCAGAATAAAACCTTCTCCACTAAAAAATCCACTGCCCAGCTTTTTTTGCAGATAAATATCTAGTTCAATGTTTTCTGTGGCACACAGAAAAGCTCGTCTCTGGCATATTATAGGTTCTTTTATTTCCAGTGGAATTATGTGCCCGGGATAGGAATGACCAAAACTCAAAATACTGTCCGAAGCGGCAGCTTCAAACTTGTTCAAAAAACCACTTTCTCCCATGGCTTTACGTTTAATAAAACCACCTATTCCTCCCTGCATTTCAGTGTCCATTTTTATATTACTGTCCATCCATTTCATTGCTCCCGCCTGTGATTTTATTTTTTCTCCTTTTTCCAGTGTAAATTCAAGAGCAGGCATGACTTCACCAATTATTTTATATTCCATTAAAATTCCCCCTTTTTAGAATAAGATTAATATTTAAAAAACAATCACAACCCTGAATTGTTTTTTCAGTAATAAAGCCCGTGAAAAAATTTAAATATTTTAAAGGTATGCATTTCTTTTTTTATAAAATGAGAATATTATTTATCTGAGATTATCCTGTTAAAACTGACTAAATTCAGCTGATTTAAAAAAATAGGGTAAAAATAAATGATCTACAAATAAGAAAATGATCAACAAATAAGAATTTGTTACTACTAAAAATTTTTCATCTCCTGTTGTTTATTCTTATGAACCATCATATCCTTTTTGCCGGGTATTAATTATATTTCATTAATTGGAATAAATTTTTAAAACAAAAGCTGAAGTATATTATTAATTCAATGAAAATTAAAAAAATCCTTTTTATATTTTAAATAATTTGTTTTCTGAACAAACAGCAATAATTATTTAGTTTTAATTCATCAATTTATTTGCGAGATTCAGATTTAAAAAAGGGATTTATGATAAAGTTTTTTTAAATATGCAGGATAATAATTGTTATTATAGAAAATTATATACAGATACATAAATAAATAATTAACAAATAATTATATCAATTAAACAGAAAAAATGTAATATTATACATTATTAAGGATTGAAAAATGTTAAAAGTGGGGGAGAGCTGCAGATGAGCAATTTTTTAAAAATAGCTAAAAAAAACGATGGTTTTTCGGGCTGTCTGGCTGCTTTACTTATATTGCTGGCCCTTTTCATTATACTCGTGGGTGTTGTATATTTCCAGTGGTCAAATATCAGGGAGCTGGCTTCAGACAGAATTAATGAGCTTATTGAAATAGCAGATAGTTTTGATGGTTTTGAAAATATTCAGCAGCTGCAGGAAATCTTACCTGAAGATATAGAAGATATAGAAGAATTAACCGAGGAGGATTTAAAAGAGCTGCAGGAAGCCGATGAGTTAGATCTGGAAGGTATTGATTTAAAAGAAATGGATCTTGAGGAAATAGATCTGGAGAGATTGAGTGAAATCAGCACTTTTGTTATTCGGGTTTATGAGATGATTCCACCAAATATAAGAGAAACTTTATTCAATGGAAATAATTCAATTTTTGATGAAAAAGAAGAACGGGAAGCTGGAGTTGCTGAACTGGAAAGAGATTTTTTGCCAAACAGTATACCGGTCCATCCGGCTTTTAGGCTGAAAAATTATCAGAAATATGAAGATATTCCGGAAAGCTTCTTTGAAGAAATAGAAAATGAAGTTAATGAGAGATACTTCACTTCAAAGTCAGTAGTTTTATACTATGATACTGACTTCCCGGAAAGGTCAACTACAGAATTGAAATCAATGGAAGAACTGGCCGCTCTGGATTTTGAGGAGGATGAAATTCCAGAAAGTTTTATTGAGGAAAATCGGGATAATTTAGAAAAATTATATAATTTTAAAGAAGTTGGGGACTGGTATCAAACAAATTTGCTTGAGAACAACTGGCGGGTTGTTCAGGAAACAGAAGAAGGGCTGCAGATGTTTATAGAAAGAGAAGCTGGAATTGATTATTATATTATGTTTGAACATGAATATGATGGTTATTTTTTCATCGGTGGTCCGGATAGTGTTTTTTACACTCCGAAAGAAAATGAGTTATAATTCTGGATTATAATCAAAAGAAAATTTTAGTATAAATTTTTATAATTGCAGTTTTTAATGGAGGCTGTTCATGTTTTTTAAAATAATATATTTTATGTTTAACTCTCACATTGCAGCTTTTTTCCCTTTTTTTCCACTTTATTTAGAAAGAGCCGGTATTCCCGGCACCCAAATAGGTCTCCTGCTGGCAGTATTTCCTGTGGTCAATATATTAATAGCTCCTCTGTGGGGTATGCTGGCCGATTACAAGAACTGGCATGGAAGAATTGTCATGCTGACCGCGGTAGGAGGAGCACTGGTAATTCCTGCTTATGTAATAACTTCTACATTCTGGAGTTTTCTTTTATTGCAGATCCTCTTTTGTTCATTGGTAAGCCCCATAGAACCATTTATAAACAAACTTGCTATTGAGGTCCAGAGGATAAGAGATATTGACTTTGGTAGAGTTCGCCTGTATGGTAGTCTGGGGTTTGCTTTAACTGTCTTAATTGGGGGCAGAGTATTTCAGGAATATGGTATTTATCTGGGCTTTCTTGTGGCTTCTGGATTTTTGATTATATTATCTTTTTCCTCAAGGAAGCTGCCCCAAACTACGGATATCTCTTCTGAGAACATTTTTTCTGATGTCAAAGAAGTGTTTACCATAAAACCCATATTAATCTTTTTATTATCGATTACTCTTATCAGGACGGCTTCCATGTCTCTGGATACATATATATCAATTATTATAGAACATATGGGTTCAGGTGAGTCGGTGACCGGTTTGTCATGGGCCTTACCGGCATTTATTGAAATTCCGATATTCTTTTTTTCAGCTAAATTTCTCGGAAAATATGGTTTGAAAAAAGTCATATTTTGTGGGTTTTTATTAACTATTGTTCAGGTAATACTATTTAATCTGGCCTTTTCAACTGTACTGGTTGTTATAGCGCAGATGTTTAGGGGCTTTGGATTTGCTTTACTTTTTATTGCCGGTATTAATTTTCTGGAAAAAATGTCACCACCAAAAGTGAAAACAACCTGTCAGACTTTGTTTATAACCTCCCTTTTTGGTCTGTCTTCTTTGTTTGGAAGTTTGATTGGCGGATTTTTATATGAAAATTTTAGTTTGACGGCTCTTTATCGTTTTTCACTGGTGGTTGTACTCAGTGGAACATTTCTGTTCTATTATTATTTTTTCCAGAGAAAAGCATATTAAAAATTGACAGTATTCGAGGAGGTAGAAAAATGGCTGAAAGAACAGTTAAATATTTCCAGGAAAGTGGAGAGCAAAACACGGGGGAGGCTCTTGCAATTTCAGGGAAGACAGCTGTTAAAGAGAATATTAATCATGTTGTAATTCCCACTGGTGGGGATACAATTTTGCGGGCTGCAGAAATGTATAAGCTAAAAGGCTGGGAGGATATTACTTTAATTGGAGTAACCTTACATGCCGGGACCTGGGAAAAATATGGTGAACCTGATCGTAAAAAATTAGAGAAGGCACGACAGCTTGGGGCTCAGATATTGACCCCTACTCATGCCCTTATGGGTAATGTTGAAGCAAGTATTAAGGAAAAGTTTGGGGGCCTGCCCCCGGTAGAATTGATTGCCTACACTTATTATACCTTTTCTCAGGGTACAAAAGTTGCCGTAGAAATATCAATGAATGCTGTGGATTCAGGTTTAATTCCGGCCGGCAAAAAAATTATTGCCCTGGGAGGAGACAGTAGTGGTGTGGATACTTCTTTAATCCTGAGAGCGGTTTCTACGGTTGATTTTTTTGATTTAAGAATTCAGGAAATATTATGTAAGCCGCTTTAATTCTTTTTTGCTATTTTAAAAATAAAAAAGCTTACGGGGTTATCAGAGAGTCTGCTGATAGCCCTGTTTTTAAGTAAAATCCAGCAGGTTAATTAAGGATAAAGTAATATATCAGGTTACTTTTCCCAAATCAAATATAAATACAAACAATTAAGGAGAATTATAACCCATGAATTTGGACAGGCAATTAAGGTTAGCAGTATATCTGCTTATGGCTTTGTTTTCTATATCTTTAACTATGATCAGCCCCATGCTGCCTGTAATTGTAAGACAATTTAATATTACAGCAGCCCAGGGGGGGTTATTGATTACTTTTCAAAGTATTGGTGGCCTGTTAATCACTATTTTAATGGCATTTATAGCAGATAAATATAATAAGGCTTTATTAATCGTGATCGGTTTTTTTATTTTTGTGGTCTCTCTTTTTTCCATTAGTTTTGCTGCTGTTTACAGCACTTTACTTTTTCTGTTTTTTTTATATGGTCTGGGCAGTAAAGTACCCGATAATCTGAATAATTCATTTTTAGCCGAACAGTTTCCCGATAATCGGGCAGTATATCTTAATATTCTACATGCAGTATTTGGGATTGGGGCACTCATAGGGCCACTCATGGCCAGTATATTAATGGAACAGGGCCTGAACTGGGGCCTTATATTTAGATTGATGGCTGTTTTATCATTGTTGGGTTTATTATATTTCGTTATTTTAGTGAAAAAAAACAAAAAGGTATCTATTGTAGATTCCCAAAATCAAAAGCAGGTAAACTTCAATATAATATTAAAAAATAAACGTATGTGGTTCATTCTAATCATTATGCTGTTATATGTGGGTAATCAGGCTTCACTTACAACCTGGCTTCCAATGTATATGGAAACTCATCTGCGGGCTTCTCCTGTTACTGCAGGACTATCATTATCTATGTTCTGGATTGGAATAATATTGAGTAGATTTTTAACCACCCAATTTACCCGCAGTTATAGTAATATATTTTTAATAAAGTGGGGTAATTTTACAGGAGGAATTATACTACTGCTGTCTGTGTTTTTACAGCTGCAGTGGTTAATTCTTTTTAATTTTGTGCTGGTTGGTCTTTTCACAGGGGCTACATTCCCTCTGGTGGTGGATTCAGCTTCAAAAATATTTCCCGATTATACGGGTACCGTGACTTCTATTATATTTATCATAGTTAATCTCTCATTAATGTTTTTCCCCTGGTTCATTGGTTATCTTTCTGATCTTTATGATTTTCAGATAGCCTTTATTTTTGCCGGTATAATTTTGCTGCTGGTGTTTTTATTGACATTTTTGATAAAGCCAGAAAAAAAGAAGTGTGTTAAATAAAAGATTAAACTCTGTTTATTTAAAATATTGACAAAACTATATTTCACTTGTATAATAAAGAAAGGAGACAATTATAAAATCATAATGTTTTTTCTATTCTGGAGGTGATAATCAATATTTCATGATCAAAAGTGGGGCTGAAATTAAATGTGATTAAAAAAATAAAAGGGGGAAAATTATGAATAAGAAAATATTTATTGTTTCCTTGATTTTGATGTTTATTTTTATGTTTAGCCTGGTTGAGGTGGAGGCATTTTCTCTTTTTGATTTATTTAGAAGAACAGAAACTATCACTTTATGGGATATCAGAACACCTGAGGATCCAGCTCGAGCCGCAGTGGAGGATGCCATTGCCCGGTTTGAGGAAGATCATGACAATATTGAGATTGAACATGTACCTATACAGAATGATGACTATAAAACAAGATTAAGTGTAGCTGCAGCGGCAGATGATGAACCGGATATTTTTATGACCTGGGGTGGAGGAGGTCTAAAGAATTATGTAGATGAAGGTATGGTATATGATATTACAGCATACCTTGAAGAAGATAACTGGCGAGATAATTTTCTTGATGCTGCAATGAATAATTCAACCTTTGAAGGAAAAACGTATGGAGTACCGGTTACCAATGTAGCACCGGCAGTTATCTGGTATAGAGAAGATATGTTTGCTGAATATGATTTAACTCCTCCCGAAACCTATGAAGAGCTGCTTGAAATTATTGAAGTATTCAAAGAAAATGATATAGTTCCTTTTACTTTGGCCAATCAAAACAGGTGGCCAGGATCAATGTATTACATGTATTTTGTTGATCGTCTGGCCGGGCCAGAAGTATATAGAGCTGCTGTTTCTCCCGATATGGCTGGTTCGTTTACCGATGAACCATTTATAGAAGCCGGCCAGATGATCCGGGATCTGGTTGAAATGGATGCTTTTCCTGCTGGATTAAACGCCATGAATGAAGATGATGGTGATTCCAGAACTATGCTGTATACCAAAGATGCCGGAATGTATTTAATGGGCTCATGGGCATATTCCACTATTGGCATGGAAGATGAGATAACTCAGGAACAGCTGAATTTCTTTCCTTTTCCCAGCATTGAAGGTGCAGACGGAACAACTTCTGGTATTGTAGGAACTGTAGGAGATAATTTTTATTCTGTAGCTGAAAAATGTGAAAATAAAGAAATGGCTGTAGAATTCTTAAGATATCTAACTGATGAAAAGGCAAAACAGGAATTACTAGCAGTTGGCAATATTCCTCCAATTTCCGGAGTTGCTGATGACCTTGATGATCCTATGCTGCAGAGTATATTCCGGGTTGTAGAAGAAGCTGAATCTTCTCAGCTTTGGTATGATCAGGATTTGCCCCCGGAAATTGCCCAGGTCCATCTAAATCAATTACAGGGTTTATTTGGGGGAGATGTTACTCCTGAAGAAAAAGCTCAGGCCATGGCAGATGCTATAGAAGACTATTATGCGGACTAAGATAATATAAAGGGAGGGGAGGACTGCCCCTCCCTTTATTTTATTCTATTGTGAAAGGACTGATAATTTGGAGAAAATAAATTCTGATAAAAAAAGAATAATAAATAATATTTTAAAATCCAATGGTTTTTTTGCTTTCTTATTTTTATTACCCGCTTTTTTCTTTTTCACATTATATTTACTTGCTCCCATACCTCTTTCTGGTTATTATTCCCTTCTTAGATGGAGTGGTGTGGGAGAAGGGGTGTTTATAGGACTTAACAACTGGTCACGTCTGATAAGGGATAGTACATTCTGGCTGGCTGTGGGAAATAATTTTAAACTCGTATTTTTATCACTTTTAATTCAGCTTCCAACTGCTTTATTTTTGGCAGTTGTTTTGACCAGTAAAATTAAGCTGGATAAATTCTTTAAAACTGTTTATTTTTTTCCTATGCTGCTTTCAACAGTTGCTATAGGAGTAATATGGGGTTATATTTATAATCCCAATGTTGGTCTATTAAATAATTTTTTAGAAGCTGTGGGATTAGAACATTTAATTCTAGATTGGCTGGGCAGCAGAAGATATGCTATTTACTCTACTATTGTTGCTATCTGCTGGCGATTTGTTCCCTTTCATATGATTTTATATATAGCGGGTATAGTAGGAATTCCTGAACAGCTTTATGAAGCTGCTGAAATAGATGGGGCAAATGCCTGGGTATCCTTCCGGCATATTACTCTTCCACAATTAAAAACAGTTATTAAAAATTCTGTAGTTTTAAGTATTGTGGGTTCTTTGAAAATTTTTGCTGAAATATTTGTTATGACAGGTGGAGGGCCTAACCATGCTTCTGAAGTAATGGCCACCTATATGTATACAACCTCTTTTGACAGTTATCGTATGGGTTATGGTAGTACAATTGCTGTTAGTCTGTTTCTGATTGCTTTTTCAGTTTCTCTAATATTTCTTTATTTGACCCGGAAAAAACAATAAGAGTTTAACCAGGGGGAGGTTGATAACATGTTATTAGGGAAAATAACAATTTTTCTTAAATATATATTTTGTTTAGTTTGGCTTGTGATTGCAGGTTATCCTTTTATATTTGTTTTTAACACCAGTCTGAAAGAAAGAAGAGAATTTTTCACTACTTCTGTATGGTCTTCACCTGAAAGCTGGCAGTTTCAAAACTACATAGAAGCTGTCAAAGCCGGTTTTTTAAGATATTTTCTTAATACCGGTTTTGTGACTTTTTCTGCTGTTATTTTAATTGTTATTATTGCTGCTATGGCCAGTTATGTTATTACCAGAATTGAATTCAAATACAGCAATTTGGTTTTTTTAATTTTTGTTGCCGGGATGATGATTCCCATTCACAGTACTTTGATTCCTGTTTATCGGGTTACAAGGACAATCGGGTTATACAATACTTTAACCGGACTTATAGGTCCTTATGTTGCTTTTGGGCTTCCTATTTCTGTATTTATTTTGACCGGTTTTATGCGTGATATTCCACCTCAAATGGAAGAAGCAGCAATTATTGATGGTGCTTCTAAGTTTCAAATCTTTACAAAAATTATATTTCCGCTTTCCCGGCCCGCTATTTTTACTGTGGCAATATATAATCTTGTTATATTTTGGAATGAATTTGTTTATGCATTAATTTTAATTTCAAGCCCCGGCAAATGGAATATTACTTTGGGATTGTGGAATTTTCAGGGTCGTTATGGTACAAATATACCAATGGTAATGACTGGAGTTATTATTTCAGCGGTTCCTGTAATTATTTTATATCTGTTTTTCCAGGATCAGGTTATTCGCGGGATGACAGCAGGTGCCCTCAAAGAGTGATCTTTCCCGATTAATATATTTTTAACTTATTTGTTTTCATGAAGTTTCTCTATAAGTTGAAAATTAACAATGGTTTGATATACTTAAAAAAAGTTAGGATCTACAAAAATTCTGTTATTTTTGTTATTCTCCTATCTGAGTTGTTACAATTGGACCTTCTTTTCTGGTACTTTTAAACTGGAAAAGGAGGTTTTAAAATTAGAGCCGGGTAGAAAATAGAAACTTAAATCAGGAGAGAATGAAAAAGCTTATATGATATAATGTGAATAAAGCAAACATATTTTTCATTGGGGTACTGGAATCCTTTTGGTTGAGCTGTGGTCGGGTTAAAGCTATTTTTAAAATAGCAAACAAAATATAAATCAGAGGGGGTAATCATGAACTGGCAGGACAGTATTATATTTTTGGGAGCTGAAGACCTGGAAAAAGTAGATGAATTTTATGGTAATTTTTTAGGCCTTTCTCTGTTTAAAGATCAGGGGTTATGTCGGATATATGATATTCCTGGTGGTGGTAAAATAGGTTTTTGTTCTCATATGGAAAAAAATACAGGAGACAAAAGTCCTATAATTACTCTGCTTACAGAAGAAGTTGATTCAGTATATCAAGATAGTAAAAACAAGGGGCTTGAAATAGTAAAAAAACCTGCTGAAAATAAGAGGTTTAACATTTACCATTTTTTCATGAAAGACCCTGAAGGTTACTGTGTTGAGGTGCAAAAATTTCTTTAGTTAAGGTTTATGAAGGAAATAAGAAAGTATAAATTTCTTTTAATTGTCTTTAAAAATATTTTCGCATAATAAAAAAGGAGCTGATTCTATGTTATTTGAAAAGATTAAAACTCCCGGTCTGGCCCACAATTCTTATATAATAGGTGATGGTGGTCAGGCTGCTGTAATTGACCCGAGACGAGATGTGGATGTTTATCTTTCCCGGGCGGTAGAGGCTGGATATAAAATAGTTAATGTTCTGGAAACCCATCGTAATGAAGATTACTTAATTGGTTCACTGGAGATAAAAGAAAAAACAGGTGCTAAAATATGGCATGCTGATGATTATGTTGATTATCAATACGGAGCACCGGTAGAAGATGGCCAGGAATTTCAAATCGGCAGGTTGAAAATTGAAGCTCTGCATACTCCCGGACATACTCCCGGTTCTTTTAGTTATGTATTATACGGATATGAAGAAGAGCCCTGGATGGTCTTTACAGGGGATGCTTTATTTGCCGGAGATGTCGGCAGGGTAGATTTTTTAGGTGAAGATAAGCTGGACCATACTGCCGGTCAGCTTTATGATTCTATTTTTAATAAGATACTTCCTCTGGGGGATGAGGTTATATTATGTCCCGCTCATGGTTCAGGTTCTGTATGTGCAAGTGCTATTTCTGACAGGGAATGGACCACTCTGGGGATAGAAAGAAACTTAAATCCTAAACTTCAGTATACGGACAAAGATAAATTTATTGATAATGTTGGTAAAATGCTGGAATATCCTCCTTATTTTGAGAACATGGAGAAATATAATAAACTCGGGCCTGAACCTCTAAGCCAGTATCAGAAACCGGCCTCTCTAACACCCGAAGAAATTTCTGACCTTAGGAAGGATGAAAACACCTATATTATTGATGTACGAACTGAAGTTAGTTTTGCTTCTGCTCATATTCCGGGTTCTATCTCCATTCCCCTGCCCAATCTGACCGGCTTTATAGGCTGGTTTGTACCGGTGGGTGCCCGAGTTATTCTTATATCTGAAGGAGAATACCCCACAGAAGCAATTAATCATCTTTATAGAACCGGATATGATAATATAGCAGGTTATCTTGGTGGGGGACTTATAGACTGGCATATGGCAGGCAAGAGCAGTTCAACAGTAAATACGGTTCGGGTTAAAGAGCTGTGTCATCTTCTGGACACTGATCCCGATCAAAAATATATTCTTGATATTCGCGCCGAAGAAGAAATAAAAGAAGAAGGAGAAATTGCCGATGCGATTAACATCCATCTGACCCAGCTTCTGGACCATCTTGATGAACTGCCCCGGAAAAAAGAAATATTTATATTCTGTGGCAGTGGTTTGCGCTCTATTACGGCAGGAAGTTTATTGAAAAGAAATGGGTTTGAAAAGGTAAATGTTGTTTTAGGAGGTTTAATTGCCTGGTCATCCACCACCTGTCCAATAGTATAAATTTAACTTTTATACACAGCCGGTAATTTTGCCGGTTGTGTATTTATTTTTGTTATATATTGTTTTTTTTGATATAATTTTAATAAAATATCAGGTTTAAATAGATATTTTCCAAAAATGATAATCCAATCTGCTGATATTATTATCTATATATGATGATTCATTATATGCTGATTTTAAATCAGGAGGTCAATATGTAATGAGGAAAAGTATTAAGGATAAACCGGTTATGGTTTATTTTATTCTGGCACTGGCTGTACTGGGTTCTGTTTTTTTATATTTTTATTCTGAAGGTTTTACTGAAGACATTATGGTTGAATTAATTGGGGCTGCTATTTTCGTATTAATTTTTATCTCTACAGCAAAAAGGTTACTCACATGTGAATAGATTTGAAGAAACATAAGATTAGGAGTGTACATTTTATGGGAGAATTTCAAAAGGTAAAAGAAATGGTTCAGAAAGCTCGAAACTTCAAAAAAGAAAAGAAATATGAAAAAGCCCGGGATCTTCTTGAAGAAGGAAAAGAAACTTATCCTGAAAATAATTATCTTACTGCCAGTCTGGCTGATGTTTATCTTAGATTAAATCGGATAGGGCGGGCAGAAGACCTGGCTGAAAATGTACTGGCTTCTGATCCGGAAAACGTCCATGCCCTGACTGTTATGGGTAATATAAATTACCGAAATATGAATTATGAAAAGGCAGAGGAGTATTTTAGCCAGGGCTATCAAATAAAGCAGTCTCCTTATCTGGCTTCCAGATTAATCAGGACCTTTATTAGAAGAGAAAAGTATGAACAGGCCCTGGATCTATGTCAGGAACAGCTTACCGAAAATCCCGATGATAGTCGTTTTACTAAATTAAAAGCTAAAATTTATGATATGCAGGATGAAAGTGAATTGGCTGAAAAAATGCTGGAAGATTATCTTCAAAAAGAAGAAGATAATTTTGCCTTCAGGGAAAAATTAAAGATAAGACTTAAGGATCGAAAACCCGGAGAGGCGGAAAAAGAGCTGAGAAAAATGTTAAAACTGGATAAATATGCAGAAAATATTTATATTCACACCCTGCTGGCCGAAAAGTTAAGAGAACAGGAAAAATATAAGGAAGCTGCTGATGTATACAGGGAGGCTCTTCATCTGGAACCTGAGGACACATTTATTAGAAAAAATCTTGGTTTAAGTCTTTATAAAGCAGAAAAATATGAAAAAGCCTTACCCTATCTAAAACAAAGCTGCCGGGAAGAACCGGGGGATTATTATCTTAGAAATACCCTGCAGTTTGTATTTAAACAGCTTAATCAGGAACAGGAAGGAATGAAGTATTTTCGGGAACTGATTAATGAAACCGGTATGAAAAATCTATGGGGAGCTTATAATAGATTGAAAAAAGAGGTGGATGGGGATGAATAAAATAAAAGATCTGATTGAAGTACCTGAAGTCAGGACTGTGATCCAGCTCTCTGATAGTCAGGACCCGAAACTAAGAAAATTTTTAACCCACAGCTTTTTATTAACCGGGGAAGCAAAAAAAGTACTGACCTCATTATTCCATAATATTTCAAAAAAAGCAGGAAAAGGTTTTTTTCTGGAGGGAAACTTTGGTTCGGGAAAATCACATTTATTGACAATTATTAATTTGCTCCTTAATTATGAAGACAGCTGGGAGCCTCTTTTAGAGCAGGATGATACCGGTAAACTGAAGAAATATAAGAATGAAATTAAAATAAAAGATTTTACAACGGTAAATATTTCACTGGTTGAACACAGCAGCTCAGAGAATCTGGAAGATATTATAGGCCGTAAATTAATAGATAATTTTTCATCTTTATCTATGTATAAAGATGAAAACACCTATCTGAGGAAAGAGTTTTATCAAACACTGGCCCAGGAATTTGATAACCGCAATTCTGAGGGTCTGATTATTTTAATTGATGAACTTTCAGAATTTTTGCGTTCCAAACCTGACGGCCGAAGTTTTAATGAAGATATTCGTTATTTACAGTTTATGGGGGAGTTTGTTACCGGTCGCAGCTGCTGGTTAATGGCCACACTTCAGGAGGCTATTGAAAAAACCGGGGAAATAACCCAGGAAATATTTGGTAAGATAAAGGATAGATATCCTGTTCATTTTCATTTATCAGGTACTCATATTAAACAAATTGTATCTAAAAGATTAATCAAGAAAAAACCAGGTTCTGAGGAAATTATAGAAAATATATATAAAAAATATAGCTCTTCGTTTAAAAATTGGCAGGTCAATAAAAAACAATTTATTGATTTATACCCCGTTAATCCACTGACTATTTCATTGCTGGATAATTTAAAACCTCTTTTTTCCCAGCACCGAGGTATTATCGATTTCATACATTACCGCCTTCGCGGTGATGAATCACGAGGGATTCCGGCTATGCTGGCTGAACCTGCTTCTGTGCTTTTGAATCCAGATTTAATATTTGATCATTTTCTGGACCGTCTGCGTGAGAGGATGGAAACCAGAGAATATTATGAAAAAGTTTTTCGTTATTATGAACAGGAGATTTCATCAATTCTGGATGAAGAAGATATTGATACAGGACTGCGTTTGATTAAATTATTGATACTGTTTGCCGTGTCTCCGGTGGAAAAAGAATATACTGTAAGTGATATGGTCCATATGGTGATGGAACCGATAACCGATCTGGAAGCAGAAGTAAATTATGAATATATATCAGACCTACTGGAAAAAATGTACCGCCATGGAGCCTATCTTGTAAGAAATAATAACCATGAGGCTGATCAAGTTAGTTATAAACTTGATCTGGAGGCAGATATAAATCGGATAATTAAAGAAAAAACCAGATTTATCAGAAGTAATTTTTTTGCTGAGGAAGAAAGGATCTTTACCCGGGTAGGACAGATTGTTGATGAATCATATCTTCCCCTGTCTCGACTTCTGGAAAAATCGAGATCAGCCAGGAGTTTAACCTGGCAAAATACCCGAAGAAAAGGTTTTTTTGTTTTATCTGCATTTACTGATATTACACTAAAAAATATTTCTCAGGTGCAGAAGCGTCTGCAAGAAGCAGTTTTAAATTCCGAAGATATACCGGAAGACTTTATTATATTTGCCGGCTATCCTCTTAAGGTAGAAGAACAGAAAGAGTATTTAAAAGAGGTAATATTACCTGAATTAGATGCTGAAATACGGTCTGCATTTTGTTTTTGGCTTCCCCGGGAGGCTGAAAAAAAAGAATTTTTAAGAGAAGTTTTAGCACGTCAGCTTCTTTATGAACAGTATGAAAATAAAGATGGGGAGACCTCAAATAAAGTACAAACCAGGCTTTCTTCTCTGCTGCAAAAAGATGCCCAGCAGGCAGCCGCTGTTTTTCGAGACTCATTTTTTGAAGGGGTTATTATTGATGGTAATGGAGAAAATATTTTATCAGATCAGGATCGGGGACCCGTTTCTTTCAATAAATTTTTTAATAAAATAGCTCAGCAAATTTTAAACAAAAGATATTCTTCTCATGTAGAAATTGCCCCCTATAGATCAGTACTTAACAAAAGCCAGCTGAACCGGCTGGCCGGTCATTTTCTGGAACAGGGTGTTATTACCGAACAGGAAGCACAGGATCGAGGAGTTTTGAATATAATTGAAGATTTTCTACAGCCCATGGGATTGATAAAAAAAAGAAGCAGTAAAATAAGGCTGGATCTTAATCCAGGTGAAAATCCACTAATTAGAGAATTTTTTGCCTTACTTGAGCGGGAAAAAACAGATATAAATGATATTTTTTGTACTCTACGAAGAAGCAGCTGGGGGTTGTGTAATCAGCAGTTTATACTTTTGAATCTGGTTTTATTGTTTGGTGGTTATATTACAGCATATTCTGAACATCAAAAGATAGCTCTAAATCAGCTTAATGTATATAATTTTGATCGAATAAAGTATATAGGGCCCGGGGAGATTGTAAATGAGGAATTTCAGGAGATTCTTCAGAAATGTGATTTACTGCCCCCCCGTTTTAAAAAACAGCCTTTTTCACTTCCCGTACAGAAACAGATGTGGGATTATATTACCGAGTGGAAGAGGGATTATGATCAAAAAGTGGATGATTTGAATACAAAAATAAGCACCCTGCAGCCCGAAAATGGATTTTCTTTTCTGGATGATAATGAGATAAATAAAATTTTCAACAAATTAAATGATTTGCTGTCAGAGATCAAGGTAAGCTATTCCGCCGAAGAAGGTCTGGAAAGATTTGCCGCATTTTATCGGAGTTCACCAAATATAGATAGATATCGAGAACGTTTTGAAAAACTGAGTCAGTTTTTCACAGAATATATTGAAAGATACAGAGATATGGAAAATTATTTATCAGAGATGCCCGCTCTTACAGAAGATAATTATCGAAAATTAAAAAACAAAAAAGAAGAACTTCAGTCAGAGCTGCAGGATAGGGAGATTGTTTTTTCTGATGATTTTAGAAAAAATGTAGAAGATAAATTTAAAGAATTTCGTGGTGAATATACCGAAAAATATTATCAGGAACATAATAAATTTTTTGCAGGAGAAAATTTTCAAAAATACAAAAAAATTAAAGAGAAGAAAAATTATCTTGTCTTATCTTATCTTTCTGATATTGAGATGATTTCAGTTAAAAATGATTTTATAAAAGTAAAAAGATTACTGGCCAGGATTTTACGTCAGCAGTGCGGCAATCTAAAACAGCATTATTTAATGCAGAATCCGGTCTGCAGATGTGGGTTTAAACCTGGAGATCGGCCGGAAATGGTTTCCCTGGAAGAAATATATGCCCTGATAAGCAGAGGAATAAATGAATATATGCAGAAACTGATAAGTGATGAATTTAGACCTCTTATTGAGGAATATCTGTCCGGAATGGAAGAAGTCGGCAAAAAAAGATTTGCCCGTCCTATTAGAGATTTACTGTCAGCTGCCGATGAGATACAGACCGGTCAGCTTTCTGGGGAGATGATTGAACAACTTGAATCAATTTTGAACAGGAATATAATTAACAGAATAAATCAGGCCCTAAAAGGCAATATTTCTCTGGAAGAAAGAGATCTGGAAGAACTTTATGAAAATTTAGTAGGCAGGAGTTTTGCTCCGGACCAGATTAGAAAGATTTTCAATGAATGGCTGGAAGGGGACCAAAAGCTTGACCGGCACAGCTATATACGAATTATCACAAAGAAAGACAGAAAACAGCCTAAAAAAGAACAGCCCGTGGGAGATTATTTAATGGAATATTATCCCGAGCTGCTTAATTTGTTTGATGAAATGGGTTCAGAGCATTTTGTTTTTTATACTGCCCTCTGGGTCTGGAAAGATAACCATAATATATCCACTGCCAGTATTAAAGAAAAGTTTTCTTTTCCAGAAAAAATCAAAGCTGCAGATACAAAATTATATCATGAAATCTGGCAGCAGGTTCTTAATCAAGAACAAAATGATAAATTTGAGAACCACATCAAAGTTGGCCAAAAGATGAGAAAAATACTTGATTCGTTTCTGCTGGAGGATAACAGGTTAGAAAGGCTGCTGGATCTTCTGTCATTAGAAGAGATAGAGGATATTACCACAGTTTTAAAAAACGAATTTATATCAGAAGAACTGCAAAAAAAGCTTATTTTACTTCTTTTTAAAACCGGAGAACAGATTTCCCGGCCCCGCTTTCGGGAAGATCTTGTTCCTGAGCTCAGATCAGAAGCTGAAAAGACGTCTGAGCCCGTTCACAGTTCAGCTTTGCAAACCACAGCTCTGTATTTAGATATTTGTTCGGTTCTTTCTTTTGTAGAAGATACATTTTTAGCCGATGAAAGTAATGATGAAGTTAAAACAGAAGAATTTTATAAGAAATATATTTCGAATCTTGAATTTGACTTTTCTCATTTGATTTATCTTACCAGGGAATTAAATATTAAATCAAAATTACCGCTTAACAGGTTAAAAAGGAAAATTGATCGGGTGCTGAATAATTTCTCTAAAAGATTTTCTACCTCTAAAGAAAAAATGGATATATCGGAATTAATTCTGGATCATTTTCCAGATTTGCTGGATAAGATAAGTTTCCAGCATAATTGTGTACTGCTGATGGATGGAATGAGGTGGGATACCTGGGAGATAATAAGAGCTGAAATCAGAAAAGATATTCCCTTAAGAATAATTAATGAAGGAAGTATATATGCTCAGCAACCCACAAATACGGAAACCCAGATAAAAAAACTGGAAGACAAAGGCTATCCGGGACAGATTATTAAACCCCGGGATTTTAAAATTGAAAATTTACAAAGCCAGGATGATTATGGGAAAAACAATATTACCCGATTTTCCTATATTGATGATCGGATCCATACTTCAAAAGACAATTATTATAATTTTATGCAGGAAATCATTTTTCATACCCAGAATAGATTGCTGCCTTTTATAAAAGAGCTGCCCTCCAGAACAGCAGTACTTATATTTTCTGACCACGGCTATCGTATTAATCATAAATTTTCAGAAAGGAATAAATTTGAAGAACCACGCTATCTTCATGGTGGTGATAGTGCATTTGAAATTATTGTACCCTGGGCTCTGCTTTATCTGGTATAACTCGTTTGTTATTGGGTTTTCTGCTGGATAAATAATTATCCTGAAGAAAAAATAAATGAGATGAATAAAAGGATTATACATATTTTTATTGAATATTTATAGTGTGGTAATAAATTTACTGCAGCTGCTATTTATAAAGAAAAGTAAAGGGGTGCAGGTTTTTTTATGGGTAAGAAAACAGGTATTAATAATCATAATAATATTAAATTTACAGAGCTTTATCAGGAATTTAAAGACAGCAAATTTTACACTAAGCTGTCTTTAGAATCTTTGAGATTTTGTGAAGAGTCAATAAAATTTTTTGTTAACTACCTTAACGAAAAATTTAATCAGGAGCCCGAAGAATGGGATGCTTTTAGTATTCGCGCTGTAATAGAAAAAGCAGCCCATTTAAATATTAACAACAATTTTTTCACATTTTTTATTGAGATAATTCCTCAATTTCTGGAGTTTATGGAGAGCAAATCATATATAGATAAAGACTCTTCTAATCTGTCTGCTGTTGTGGAGATGTATGCTCAAAAAGACATAGAGAAAAAAAGCTATTTAGCCGAAGATGATAAAACAGATGCAGAAAATGAGCTTCTGAAAGCAGTCCTGGTTGACATTTTAAGGGATAATAACAGCCCCCAGGATACAGAGGATACTAGAGGAAAAATGAGAAAAAACAATTTCCGGGAAAGCCATAACAGTTTTAAGGAACAGCCTTCCGGTTACTGGGAAGCCCAATATGTTCATCAGAGCAAAGATATGGTTATAAAGAAGCTTCTTTCTTTTAGAGAAATAATTCAGGATCATGATAAAATGAGCACCAATTATATCCTGCTATTCTGGTTAAAAGAGGAAAATCCAACATCTGTGAAGGGCAATTTTTTGATTAATGATAAGCAAATAGTGGTACGTTCACATCGGCAGGATTTTTTTGGAGAAGCCTGTGATTTAATTGAAGACCTTTTTTCTTTTACTGTTATGTTAAAAGAAAAGAAAAAAATAATTCCTGAAGAGGAGAAGATGAACAGTATACTACATGCCGGCCAGAGAAGTGATGAAGAATCTGATTTGATAGTCGATATGTTTTTAAATACTCCCCTGGATAGGGAGGAGCTGGGAGAGGTAACTCCCCTTGAGCTTGCCGAAAACCGAGAAGGTCAGGAAATTCTTAGATATTATATTGAAATCATGGAGCTAAGAGTTCATTTGATTTCAGAAGAAGATGTTCTAAATGAAGAGGAAATTAAAAAAATCAAAAACAAACTTGGCCTTGATTCCACACAGACAGTGCTTCTGAAAGATGAGATTGAGCGACTGCTTGTAAATAATAACCAGCCGGAAAGTGAAGGTGAATTTGTCAGCAGCTGTATTGTTCTCTGGCGGGATTTTATCAAATCAGCAGATGATTTGGGAGGCCACCCCGGCAGCTGGGCGGCTGCTTTAGAATATTTAACAGGTCTGCTGGGAAATTATACATTTACCCAGCAGGAGATTGGAAACAAGTATGGAGTTACGGCCCAAACAATTTCTCGTAAGTACAGACAGATTGCAGCTGAACTGGGAATACCATTATAACAAATTTATTTCTTAAAATATATATGATAATTAATAAAAACAGAGGTGATAAAATGAGAAGCATTGGGACACATGTGCGTGGAATCAGGGCCCCGATTATTAAAGAAGGAGATGATGTGGTTGATATTGCTGTTGATTCCCTTAAAAACTCATGGGAAAGTGAAGGATATTCACTGAAGGATAAAGATGTGGTGGGTATTACAGAATCATTTGTAGCTCGAGCTCAGGGCAACTATATTACAGTTGATGATATAGCTCAAAAAATAAAAGAAAAATATTCCCGAAGTGTGGGGATTATATTTCCCATTTTAAGTCGTAATCGTTTTTCTTTAATATTGAAAGGTATTGCTCGTAGTAACAGGGATATATATCTACAGCTTAGTTACCCGGATGATGAAGTGGGTAATTCACTTTTACAGGAAGAAAAGATCGAAGAACTGGGCATAAACCCTTATACTGATGTGATTAGTGAAGAGGAATATTACCGTCATTTCGGTGATTTTGAACATCCCTTCACAGGAATAAATTATGTGGGATATTATAGAAATATTATAGAAAAAGAAGTCTCATCAGAAACCGAGGTTAAAATAATATTATCCAACAGAGTCAATACTATCCTGGATTATACTAAAGATGTTCTGGCTGCGGATATTCATACCCGTTTCAAAACCAAAAGGAAATTGAAAGGTCAGGGGGCCCGGACAGTATATGGTCTTGATGATCTGTTTACTGAACCAGAGAATAAAAAGGGTTATAATCCAAAATATGGACTTCTGGGTTCTAATAAAGCCTCTGAAGAAAGACTAAAACTTTTCCCCAAAAACGGGGAAAAGGTAGTTAATGAAATTCAAAAAAAACTTCATGATCTTACAGGCCGAAATGTTGAAGTGATGATTTTTGGGGATGGTGCTTTTAAAGATCCGGTGGGCAAGATATGGGAGCTCGCTGACCCGGTAGTTTCTCCAGCATACACATCGGGGCTGGACGGAACTCCCAATGAAGTCAAGTTAAAATATCTGGCTGATAATAAGCTAAATGATCTTAATGATCAGCATTTACTGGATACCATTAAAAAAGAAATAAAACAAAAAGAAGATAATCTGGTTGGGGAAAACAAATCACAGGGAACCACCCCCCGCCAGCTCACAGATTTGCTGGGCAGCTTATGTGATTTAGCCTGTGGAAGTGGGGATAAAGGTACTCCTATTATATTGATACAGGGCTATTTTGACAGTCTGGCAGAAAATTAAGCTATTTGTTTTTAATCATCTTTCTTCATTTTTTTAACTGCTCCTGATTCGGCATCAACATGAAAAATTTTATAGATCCGGGGCAGCTGGCCGGTTTTTTCTGTAAGACGGGCACTGGTTGGTTGAGCTCCCCCCAGCAGCTGAGGGTCGTTCCAGCCCAGTTTAACCAGCCAGGTTGTACCATCATCGGAAAGCTCAACTTCTTCAACCCTCAGGGCTTCCAGTTTTTGATCATCATTTATATATTCGGCAAAACTGGTGGCGGCTTCAACTGCTTTTTTGGCGTCAATCATATTAAGCCTCCTTTTTATAAACAGTTAACATACCGGTAACTGTTTTTATAATATTTTTATCCAGCTCAGTTTGAGTATAACTTAAAATCAAAGTAAAGAAGCCGCTTTTTCGTCCAGTATTAAAATAAGCTCAGGATGGGTCTGCAGCAGAGTAGATGGTGTGGCTGTTGTTACATAATCACTTACAGTTTTTTTTATGGCTTCAGCTTTGTCCCGACCACTGGCCAAAAGGATTATTCTTTTGGCTTTGAGGATAGTTGAAATACCAACTGTTAGAGCCTTGCGGGGCACATCCTCTTTACTATCAAAAAAACGGCTGTTACTTTTAATTGTTTCTTCTTTAAGATTTACCAGATGAGTGGTCACGTTTAACTTATCTCCAGGTTCATTAAATCCGATATGACCATTAGTTCCAATACCCAGTATCTGAAGGTCAATTCCCCCACATTGTTTTATTTTTTGTTCATAATTTTTGCATTCCTGTTCTACATTTTCAGCAGTTCCATCAAGTAAATGAACATTGTTATTTTTGATATTAATATGGTTGAACAGATTAGTTTTCATGTAGTGATGGTAACTCTGGGGGTTATCTGGTTTAATGGGATAGTATTCATCCAGATTAAAGGTTTTAACCCGGGAAAAATCAATGTCATCATTTTCATACATTTTTATCAGATTTTTGTACATTCCCAGAGGTGTACTACCAGTTGCCAGTCCAAGTACACAGTCAGGTTGAAGATGAATTAAACTGGATGTGAACAGGGCAGCCTGTTTGCTCATTTGCTGGTAATTTTCTTTGACAATAATACGCACTATTCTCCCTCCTGTTTTTAATATAATTTCTTATTAACTTCTTATTATTAGATAAAAATAGAAAACTGCTGTGTGCTCTAAATCTATTTTTTTAGGTTCAATGAATATTTTCCGTAAATAGGGCCTGATAATTTAATTAGTTTGGGGATAAGCTAAAGAAAGCTATAGGATGAGCACCTGGATGATGCCCATAAACAGCATTGTTAGAGCCGGAATAGATAATTTTTTGTATATAAAGCTGAAGTCAGTGACAAAGTATTCTTTCGTTAAAATCAGACAGAGATGTATGGGGGACAAAAGATATCCCAGAAAAGAAGCTGTAAATAACAAAGAGATATAGGGCCCGGCTCCAGCAGCAGGCATTAAAGGAGCAAAAATCGGTATTAATATCCCCATAGAAGCTGTATTAACCCCCAGAAGATAACCGGGCAAAAGTCCTAAAAATACTATCATCACTACCAGTGGTAAACCAGTAGTGGTTAAAAAAGCTGCAATTATTTCTACCACACCACTGGCTTCAATCATTTCTTTGAAAGTCATAACTCCGAATATTAAGGCCAGCATGTTGTAATTGGTTCCTTTTATGAAAAATTCTTTTGTTCTGGAAATATATTCTTTCAGATAATTATCTGAGGATAAATTTCGGCCGAGGCCGATAAACAGGCCGATAAAAACGGCCAGATAGAAAGGGACCCCCAGCACAATTGCCAAAATCAATATTGATAATATAGGAGAAAAACTCAATATGAACTTTAATATATTTCTAAACAGGGACCCTGATTCAAAGTTATTGGTTCCATAATCAAGACCCTTAAAATAGATAAAGTAAGCTGCAGTAAAGCCCAGCAGCATGATCAAAAAATTATATTTAATTATTGTCATAATATCAACTTCAAAAAGCTGACTGGTGATTATGATTGTGGGCTGCAGAGGATAAATAAAAAACCCAATATGCCGATAAAAGATATTGACCACTGTTTTTTGATCATTATTTAAGTTTATTTTATCACCACTCTTATCAACCATAGGAGCGGAAATAATGGCTCCTCCGGGGAAATTAATGGTACCCATCATGGCCGGCATTAGCATGCTCAATAATTTACCATTCTGAAAAATTTTAAATAGAGAATTAATTATTTTATCCATATCCCCGGTTAGTTTAAACAGATAACCAAAACCACTAACTACCATTACTACCACCATTAATTCCAGAGTAACCGGATCTGTGATAACATTAAGGCCGGTTTGCAAAAATTCAGCAGGCTGCAGCCGGGCAAAAAGCCCAATTAATAAGGAACCTATCAGCAGGGCAAATCCCATATCTATATCTCGAGAATTTAAAAAAAGTACCAGGATAAAAGCAAGGACAACTCCCAGAAGATTCAAAATTAAAGCCCCCATCTATATATATTGATTGTCTTTATTATGCATATTTTGTTTATACTATCATATTAAAGAATGATAATTCAACTTATGTACCAGAATGATAATTCAACTTAAACCTCTAATCTGTTTTTTTATCCCTCCTCATGTAATAGTTGCTAACTTTTTATACTTATTTTTTGCCGTATATAGATATTGCTATTAAAATCGTTTATAATAATATATGAAATAACACTATGAACTGAATTATATTAAATTCATGCTCATAATAAGGGGATATAGGAGTTTAATTAAATTAATATTAATTAATGGAGGGTTAAAATGACAAACAAAAAAGATTATATTCTGGCCGCTTATTCGGGAGATGAAAGTGTTGATCATTTAAGTGGGGATGATCTGGAAAAATTGACTCATATCAATCATTTTGCCGCCGGATTGGCAGATGGCAAAATAGATGAAAAAAGTGTTGGTGGATTAGATGATATAGAAAAACTTAAAAATTTTGATGTAGATATTTTAATTTCTATAGGAGGGTGGGGAGTGGATGGATTTTCTCAGGCGGCTTCTACCTCCCGGGGAAGAAAAAGACTGGCAGAATCTATTGTAAATTTTGTTGATAAACATAATTTTGATGGTATAGATCTTGACTGGGAATATCCCGGTATTCCTGGGGGTGGTATTGCCGCCAGCCCAGATGACAAAAAGAATTTTACTCTTCTGTTGAAAAAAATCAGGCAGCTGCTGGATGATCTGGAACATAAAAAAAACAGGCATCTGCTGCTGACTATTGCCGCAGGTGCTTATCAAAAATGTGCTGAAAATATGGAGCTGGAAAAAATTACTGAAAAATATCTAGATTTTATTAACTTAATGACCTATGATATGGGCAGTTCCCGTGAAATAACGGGTCATCATACAAATCTTTATGCCCCTGAATTTGCCCCTGATGATTATTGTGTACAGAAAGCGGTTGATATATACAAAAAGAGAGGAGTTCCTTCCGCAAAACTTGTTATCGGAGGAGCATTTTATGGTCATTCCTGGCAGGGTGTAGAAAACACAAACAATGGTTTAAATCAACCTGCAGAAACTGATGGGGGTACTTTTCATGATTTTTCTGAAATTGCTGATGAATATATGAACAAAGATCAGTTTAATAGATACTGGGATGAAAAGGCCTGTGCTCCTTATCTTTTCAATGGTGAAAAATTCTTAAGTTATGATGATGAAGAATCACTTCGGGAAAAAGTTAAATTTGTAAAAGAAAAAAACCTGGGGGGGATGATGTATTTTATACATCATGCTGATTATAAGGGTCTGCTTTTGGAGGCTCTTTTTGATGAATTTCAAAAATAGCAAAAGTAATAAAAAATTAGTGAGGGGTTCTATATATGAAAATCGGAATTGGATTAATTAAACATGAATCAAATTCTTTTAATCCTGAATTGACAGAAATTGATGATTTTAAGATTTTGCGGGGAGCAGAAATTTTTAATAATGAGGTCCTGATGAAAAATTCCAGTATGGGAGGGATGGTTGATTTTTTTGCACGAAAAAATGAGGAAGTTGAACTTGTCCCTTTAGTTTCTGCAATTCCTAAGTATCTGGGAGGTCTTATCTCTTTTGAGGCCTATAGAGAGATAAAAGAAATATTCTTTGATAAATTAAGGAGTTCACAAAACCTGGATGCTATCTGTATGGATTTTCATGGTTCTATGACTGTTGAGGATGGTATTGATGGTGAAGGTGATCTTCTGGAAGGAATTAGAGAAATAATCGGGCCCGGCAATCCGGTGGTTTGTTCTCTGGATCTGCATGGCATGGTAACCAAAAAGATGATTAAGCATGGAGATGGATTTGTTGGTTACCGTACGGCTCCTCATGTTGATAAATTTGAGACCGGGAATAAAGCTGCAAATTTACTCTATGATGCATTAAAAAACAATTATCAACTGAAAACGGCCTCCGTTTTTTTACCACTGCTGGTTTCAGGTGAAATGTCTGAAACAGAGAAAGAACCCATGAAATCACTCATCAAAGAACTGGAAAATGCAGAAAATGGTTCTGTATTGTCTGCTTCCTATTTTCTGGGTTTTCCCTGGGTGGATGTAGAATTTAATCATGGTGCGGCTCTGGTTGTAGGCAGAAAGAAAGAAGCAGCTGTTCAAACAGCTTTAAAACTGGGGGAAAGATTCTGGCAGGAGCACAAAAATTTTGATTTTACAACCGAGACTCACAGTATGGATCAGGCTTTAAAAAAGGCCCGGGTTTCAGAAAAAAAACCGGTCTATATATGTGACTGTGGTGATAATCCCGGGGCTGGAGGAAGTCAGAATATGACCTATACCCTGCATACAATGCTGAAAATGGAACTGGAGAGGGCTCTACTGGGTGTAATTGCAGACAAAAAGGCCTGCAGTTATTGTTTTAAAAAGAAGCATGGTTCCCGGGTTAATTTAAAATTAGGACGTTTCAATGTTGAAGACCCTACACCCCTGGAAATTGAAGGTACATTAAAGCTTACCGGTACCTGGAAAGGTGTTCAGGCAGCTGTAATTGAACTTGATGGTGTGGAGGTTGTTATAACTTCAGAGAGAACTGCAATGGTTGATCCAGACTTTTTTAAGGAGCTGGGTATAGTACTTCAGGATTATGATATTGTAGTTCTAAAAGGTGGTTATCTGGCTCCTAAATTTCAGACCTATGCCGCACAGGTTTTGTTTGGACTGGCACCGGGCTATACAAATCAGATTTTTGAAGAATTAAACTATAAAAATCTGTCTCGTCCCATTTATCCCCTTGATCAAAATTTTGAATTCAATGCTCAGGATTATTTATTTTTTAGTTGAGAAACAATTTTCAGATGTTTAGAGAAATAATAAATTAGCTGTAATTTTAGAAACGGTATAATTTAGGGAGCGCATTATTAATAAAATCTTGAAATACAAGCTTTCTTAGGAGTTCAATATTTCGGCAGCAGACAGGAATAACAAAAGGAGGAGGAAAAATTATTAATAAAATAGTTAATATGGCTCTTATTGGGGCCGGGGTCTGGGGAGAAACTCATGCCTATCTATATAATAACCATGATGATGTTAATTTACAGGCAATATGTGACCTGCAGGAAGATAAAGCTCAAAAACTGGCAGACAAATTCAATATAGAACATGTTTTCACAGATCATAAAAAGATGCTTGCCGAAGTTAACTGTGATGCAGTGGCGGTGGTTACACCTGACTTTACTCATCCACCTTTAGTTTTGGATTGTGCAGAGGCCCAAAAAGACATACTGCTGGAAAAACCGATGGCTACTACCAGAAAAGGTGTTCAAAAAATAATTAATGTGGTAAAGAAACAGGATATTAGATTAATGGTTGATCTTCATAACCGCTGGAATCCGCCTTTTGCTGAGGCCAGAAAAAAAATAAAAGAAGGTGAGATTGGAAAACCGGTTAATGCTTACTTTCGTTTAAATGATAAAATGTGGGTAGCCACAGATATGCTGTCCTGGGCAGAAGAATCCTCAATACTCTGGTTTTTGGGCAGCCATACTATTGACACTTTACAGTGGTTATTTGATGATAAGATTGATCGAGTTTATTCTGTTTCTCATCACGGGGTTCTTGATAAAAAGGGGGTGGATACAGAAGACATATATCAGACTGTTCTTGAATTTAAGCAGGGGGGTATTGCAACCATAGAAAATGGCTGGATCACCCCTGATTCTCACCCTAATATTAATGATATAAAATTTAATATTACCGGATCTCAGGGTATGATAAATATTGATACTACCAATAATGGACTGCTTGAAATGTATAATCAGGATGGTCATGAAAACCCGGATACTCTGGTAAATCACTTTGTTCATGGCCGGGCAGAAGGATTTGCTTATAAAAGTATTCTTCATTTTGTGGAAAAAATTAAGAAAGGAGAGGATTTTCTGGTTTCGATTAAAGATGCTGCTGATACCTCACTTGTAATACTGGCAATTATGGAATCAGCTAAAAAAGGTAAACCGATCAAAGTTGATTATGATATATAAATAAATACTGCCGGCAGCTGATAACCAGAAACAGGCCAGAAACACTGAATTAATATACTTCCTTTTTTTAAAAAAAAGAGATTATTAAAAAAGTTATTCGAAAGCATCCCGGTACTTCTTTGTTGTTTGATAGCTTTTAGATGTGTTATAATTGGTGTGTAATAATCAAAATAAGATGAAATCCTTAATCAATATACAGGATGGTTCTTATGAGATATACACCGCTAAATATTGTATTAATAATTTTTGCTGCAGCTGGCTTCATCGCAGGATATTATGGGGTGCCTCTGTTAGCTGCCGGGTGTATGTTTTTTATTTTTATCATTCTTCTGTCCCGTTACTGGAACCATAATGCATTTTCCAGTTTTGATATAAATACAGGTATCAGCAAATCCCATGCTGAGTTTGATGAAGAGATTTCATTTAATGTAGAATTAATAAACAGAAAATTTTTGCCTCTGGTCTGGTTAAAACTGGAGCACCGGGTTGATAAAAATCTGGTGTTTTCCGCAGGACAGCTTATTAGAGAAAACATTTCCCGCAGCTATAATTTTCTTCAGGATTATCTTAGTTTGAAGTGGTTTGAAAGGGTCAAAAGAAAGTATATGTTTCGGGTTCGTCATCGCGGACTTTATTTTCTGGGCCAGGGCAGTATCATATTTAACGGGATTTTAGGTCTGCATTATAATATCAAAAAAATTTCCCGGAAAAAATGTTTTATTGTTTACCCCCGGATTGTTCCGGTTCAATTTTCCGTGATTGAAGAAAGTCAGCTGTTTGGTTCTACTCCCCACAGAGGGTGGCTGCACCAGGACCGGTTAAACAGAGTGGGGACCAGACCATATGTTGCTGCAGATGCAGTGCGTGATATCAACTGGAAGACTTCAGCCCGTCACAACAGGCTGGAAACCAATATATACCAGCCCTCATTAAACAAAGAAGTTCATTTGTTTTTAAATAATATACATTCTCGACTGGAGAGACAAAAACTTCTGGAAAAGCAAGTTCTTGCTGCAGCCTCTCTGGCAGAAAGGGCCCTCAGAGATGATTACAGTGTCGGATTTTATTCCAACTTAATCCCGGTTAAAGGTGATGAGCGATATTTCATAAAAATTAAAGCAGATGATAATCCGGGTCAGAGAGATAAAATTATGTCTTCTCTGGCCCTTGTACAAAATTATTATATTTTAAAGATGAATAATCTTATGTCCCTTAACAATCCGGCCCTAAAATCAGGATCAGCGGTTATTTTAATTACAGATAGAGTTACAGAAAAATTACATCGGATACTTTATGAATACAATAAAAATTATAATCTGACTGTGCTTTATATTGGTTCCCAAAAACCAGGGGAGCATAAATTAAGTGGTATAAGAGAGCTCAGAGTTCGTGGGGAGGGAGCATGGAATGAAATCCAGAACCTTGAACTTGTTGATTGAAGGGATGGCAGTTTTTGTCTTTAGTCTGTGGTTTTCTCTGCTGCTTGAACCCTGGTTATATGCTGCAAATGAACTGCTGGAGTATACAGCTGCACCTTATTATAGATATGTATGGCTTATTATAGTTATAATTTCTGGAATTACAGTTCAAAAATTTATTCCAGGCTTAAATTTTACATACAGTATGGAACTGATGCTTTTTGGTTTGCTGGTAATTAATATTTTGATTATCTGGTTTTTGGACTGGCCGCTGCTGGTGTTTATACCTCTGTTATTTGTTGTACTTCTTTATAGTTTTCGCTATGGATTATTAAGGTCCGGGACCTCCTTTATATTTGATTTCATATGTGGCACCGCTTTTATGATGTTTACAGTTTTTCTGGATTATTATTTGAATTTATTCGTAAACCCGCTTTATAGTTTGGTTTTTTATTTTGTTGCTTCAATTTTCTTATTTTTTATATTAAACTTAAGATATACTGAAATACACAAATATATTATAAGACCGGGTATGCTTTCAGGAGTGCTCTTTTTATTTATTGTATCGGTTCTGTTTTTGGGGGTTTTGGGGGGCGTAATTGTCGGGGAGCAGTTTTATATTACTGTTTTCAATTATATTTCCTGGGGCATAAGATGGATTGTCTTTGGAGTTCTTTTGCTTTTTTATCCCGTAATCTGGCTTTTGTCACCATTCATTGAATATGTCAGTCAGCTTACCTATGATATAGTAGAAAGAATTTCAGAAACAACTCTGGGAGAACAGCTGCAGCAGCAGATGGAAGAGATTGAAGAAAATGGAGAGGCTTTCACTGAGCTCTGGACCTATCTAAATTATTTTTTGGTTGGATTATTATTTATTTTTGGCTGTCTTTTACTTTATATAATTTTAAAAAAAATTGTGGAAAAAATAAAGAAATATATGGAAGAAAAATCCGGGGAAGAAGAGCCGGGTTATGAAGAAGAAAGGGAGTCGATATTTTCTGCAGCTGAATTTAAAAAGAGCATGGGGGGCTTGAAGAGGTTATTTAATTCCTGGTTGAGTAAAAACAAAGATAGTGGTCCTGAATATGGAAATAACCCGGAAGGAGTTATCAGAGAGATATATTATAAACTGCTAAAAAAATATTCAAAAATAGCTATTTTAAAAAAACATAATACTCCTCTTGAATATATGTCCAAACTGCAGAAGAAGCTAAAGAATCATCAGTTATTTCTGGAGATTACCGAACTATACAATAAAGCCCGCTACAGCAGCCGGGTTGATAAAGAAGATGCGGTCCGGGCCCAGAAAATATGGGAATCAATAAAAAATATTTCTTCCGGTAATGATGAACGGGAATAACAAAAAAAGCAGGCTCAGCCGGAAAAATATAGAGGCCCAAAAAAGGATATTCACTGGTTTTCTTGAATAATGTAAAAAGTGAACTTTATTACATATGTTTTTTGGTAAACTTTATTTATTTTTCATTTTTCATTTTTGGAATATAGATTTAGAGAGGGAATTTATGGTTTGCATTAATAAGTTTTGCTGTTTTCAGGACAAAAATAGAGATTATTAATGTGATGTTAGGAACTGTTTTGCTGGTCGGCCATATATTATATTTACAGGAGGTTTTTATTAATGGATAAACTTAGGATAGGTACTCTGGTCGGAGGGAATAATGCAGTAGAGGTGCTTCCGCAGATATTACCCCATGGTTTTGAATCTTTTACTCTCACTTTCTGGCAGACAACCGGTGATATTGATCTAAAAGAACTTGCAAAAAAAGTTAATGATATTCTGGCTGAGGAAGATGCCGTTATTTCTGCATTATCTATTTTTGGCAATCCACTGACCGGTGAGGGTGATAATAAAGATGCACTGGCCAGCTGGAAGAGATTAATTGAAAGTGCCCACCTTTTTGATACTGACATAGTAAGCGGTTTTACCGGGCGAATTCCCGATAAACCAATTTCAGAGTCTATTCCAAAATTCAAAGAAATTTTTTCTGACTTAAGTCGGAGAGCGCAGGACAATAATGTTCGTCTGGCATTTGAAAACTGTGATATGGGCGGCAGCTGGGAACAGGGGGGCTGGAATATTGCCCACAATCCCACCGCCTGGGAGATGATGTTTGAGGCCGTTCCCGAAGATAACATGGGGCTGGAGTGGGAGCCCTGCCATCAGATGGTCAGTCTGATTGATCCCATACCTCAGCTTCGCAAGTGGGTGGATAAAATATTTCATGTTCACGGCAAAGATGCCACTATTGCATATGATATAATAGATGAATACGGTATTCATGGTCCCAAACAGTTTGTCTGGCACCGAACTCCCGGTTTTGGAGATACGGACTGGACGGATATCATTACTATATTACGGCAGAACAATTATCAGGGTACTATTGATATAGAGGGCTATCATGACCCGGTTTATAAAGGAGAGCTGGAAATGACCGGCCAGGTTAGAGGGCTTAATTACCTCAAAAAATGTCGGGGTGGAGATTTTATTCCTAATCCGGAAGTTTGAATAACAGGGTTTTTCTCCAAAATCGCCGCTTAAATAACAGGAATTGCATAATCTAGAAAAATGTTGAACCCTTAGTTAATAGGTTTAGGAGGCAGTGTAACCTTCAAATGAATAATGCAATATCTTTACTTAAACATAAAAATATAGTATTTTTTCTACAAGTAAGTAAGCTTCCATATATCTGAAGCAAAAAGGAGAAAAACAGGGTAAAAAGTTATATGATGTATTCCTGCTGGTTATTGAAGTTCAAAAAAAGTTGTTTTTGTTTAATTAATGGTTATTCTGCCAAAAGCGTTATTTTAGATTTGACAATTTATGAATGCTGTCATGACGGTAATGTTATTTCTTGAATTAAATAAAATTGATTTTTTGCAGTGCAACCATTAATACATTAATCAAAAAATTAAGAAAGGATAATCTAATGCAGAAATTTAATATAGGAGTTGTTGGCTGTGGAAGTATGGCTCAGACCTGGATTGAATATGCACGACAGAGAAAGGATTGTGAGATTAAAGCACTGGTGGATTTAGATTTAGATCAGGCCCGGAAAACTAAAAAAGAACAGGAACTTTCCGGGGCTGATACTTTTAGTGATATTAACACTATGCTTAAGCAGCATGATCTCAACTTAGTATTTGATATTACCCCTCCGGAAGCTCATTATGAAACCGTAACTAAATCCCTGTCAGCAGGATGTCATGTTCTGGGTGAAAAACCCATGGCTTCTTCAATGGATGAAGCAAGGGAAATGGTGGCTCGTGCTGAAAAAACCGGACTCACCTATGCTGTAATGCAGAACCGCCGTTATAATAAAAATATTCGTTCTCTCAGGCATATGATTAAGGAAGGTATTATTGGTAAACCGGGACTGATCAGTTCTGATTTTTTTATTGGGGCTCACTTTGAAGGGTTTAGAACTGAAATGGACAGTCCTTTAATTCTTGATATGGCGGTTCATACATTTGATCAGGCCCGGTTTATTATGAACTCTGATCCTGTATCAGTCTACTGTCAGGAATCAAATCCTCCCGGGTCCTGGTATAAAGGTAAGGCTGCTGCTTCGGCTATTTTTGAATTTGATGATGGTTCTATTTATACCTACAGTGGTTCCTGGTGTGCTGAAGGGGCACAGACTTCCTGGGAGGCCGACTGGAGGGTTAATGGCAGCCGGGGTAGTTTGCTCTGGGATGGGGAAAAAGAGCCCCGGGCAGAAATAGTTATTTCAGAAGATGAAGATAAATTTATAAATGATTTCCAAACTGTGACTCCCGAATATAAATGGCAGGGCCAGAATGGCCATCAGGGCTGTCTGGATGAAATGTTTTCTGGACTTAAGGAAGGCTATCGACCGGAGACAGATTGCCGGGATAATATTAAAACTATGGCTATGGTTTTTGGTGCCCTTGAAAGTTCACAGCAGGGCAAAAAGATAAATATTGAGGTTAACTGCTGAATTTTTTAAACTGGGACTGGAGAAGATTACCCAGGGGTTTGTACAGCAGGAGTACGATTATGAAATTTGAAATTCCATGTACTACATCAAAAGGCAGACCCCTTATCCAGTAGGAAAATCCGTAAACATAACCGTAAAATATAGACTCAATGAGAGCAAAGAAAGCCCCAAAAAGCAGACCGAATATTCCTGCCAGCAGGGCATAACCATATTCGGTCTGTATTATTTTTCTCATCAGGGCTGTAATTAAAATCAGCAGAGGCCAAAACAGATAATATCCCAAAAGCCAGGTGGCAAAACCATACATTAAAATTTCAGTGGTTGAAAAGATAAAAGAAGCAAGCAGAGTTTTTTTTACTCCCAGTGAAACGGTATATACAATAAACAGCAGGGTTACCACTTCTACATTGGGTATAAAGGAGAGGGCCAGCTTACCGGCGGTTATAGTGGCACTCATAAGCCCTATCAGGGCAATATCACGGACGGTAAGCGAAGAACTTAATTTGTTCATCAGAATTCAGTCAATTCAAAGGTGTATATTTCCTCATCCTGCAGGGGAATCTCAGCAATACCTCTTTCTGCCTGTTCACCATCGACCAGCACCAGATAAAACTCATTGTCCTGGGCCTCAATATCCAGAAGGCCGGTCAGCATGGTTCCCAGTTCGTGTTCTTCAAAACTGGCCTGAAGTTCATCTTCCTGCTCTTTAAGCAGTTCCAGCAGAAATTCATGTTCAGTGTTAAAATTAAAAGTTTCATTAATGTTTTCTCTTTCAATTATTATCTCCAGAGTAATATCCTTTTCTCCGGAGACACCTTCAGGGGCTAAAAATGCATTATAACCCCACAGAAAAAGGCCCCCGATAATTACTGCCAGCACAACAAGAATTAATTTTTGTTTCATTTAAAATAACTCCCTTCTTTAGTTAAGTATGATTGATATTATTTAAGCCTTTAGTTCCAAACAAGACATTTAAATAAAATAAAAGCCTTCATATTTGATATAGAAGGCTTTTTAGGATAAGTATTTCAAATTCTGATAACAGAATTTGAAATACAGTATATCCACCTTCCTATATCCCCGTAGGTCAACGGTGTCTTCATAACAGGCAGGTTTTCTGACTGAGCTTCAGCACCCAAGTTATCCTTCCCGGTTAAAAAATCGGTGGTTGTATCTGGGGCTCAGCAACACAGCGGCGGGACCGTACCGGATTCACACCGGCTTCCCTATTAAAATCAGCATACATGATACAATATTCTATACTGATACACCCGTTATACATATTATGGACCCAAAACACATAATAAATTGAGTCATTTTTAAGTTATGATTTGAATATCTGTCTTTATTGTTCTGAATCTTTCTGACTTAATCCGTCTTTTTGTCTCTTCTTCTGCACCCATTAAATAATTATATTATTAATTTTAAAGAATTCTATTAATAATTAATTTCTATATGATCATTAAAAATCCTTCATTTATTTTTATTTCCATTTAACTTTTTTATTATTTTTAAAGATATTACTATTTTAGGAAGGAAACAGTTTATGATTCCAGAATTATAAAATATACAGTAAATTAAAAATTTGAATAAAATTTTTGGGCCTAAATAAAAATGGTATAAAAGACAGGAGGAAAAAACATGGGGCGGCCAAAAGTCTTAATTATTGGTGGTGGACTGGGAGGGATTTCAGCAGCATTATCTCTTTCAGCCCTGGATTATTCAGTAGAAATTTTTGAAAAAAACAAATTTTTGGGGGGCAAACTTTATCAAACAGAAGAACAGGGCTTTATTTATGAAACGGGACCCTCTATTTTAACTATGCCTCATGTGATTGAAAAATTATTTACGATACACAATAGAAAGTTAAAAAATTATGTTGATTTAGAAAGAACAGAACCGGACTGGCGCTGTTTTTTTCCCGATAAAAAGGTTATTGATTTATTTTCAGATCCCAGCAGACTCTGTGCTGTAAATGATTGTGTGCCGGAAAAAGAGCTTTTTAATTTAATAAAATATAATAGATACTGCAGAAAAATGGGTAAACTGGTTGAGAAAACATATTTCAAACAGGGCTTAGAGAGCTTCTGGCAGGTTTTAAAAAGCTACGGAGTTCTGAATTCACTGAGAGGAATGGATTATTTAACCACCATGAATGCTGCTGTAGAAGGTTTTTTGGATAATGAACATTTAAAGACAATATTTAATAATTTTAGCTTTTATGTGGGTTCTTCCCCTTTCCGGGCCCCGGCTGTGTTCAATCTTCTTCCTTATATACAGTTTGAATATGGTATATGGTATGTATCGGGTGGTTTGAGCCGTCTGATTGAAGCTCTGCAAAAATTGATGACAGAACTTGATATTAAGATTCACACCACCCAGGAGGTCAAACGAGTTCAGGTTGCCAAAGAAGATAATACTGTAACTGGTTTAATTCTTCAGGATGGAAGTCAGATAACTGGTGATATAATTGTGTCTAACATGGAAGTTATTCCCTTTTACCGGGATTTAATCTCAGACAAAAGAAATAATAAGCTGCTTAATTCCTATAAAGAAAAATATGAGCCATCATGCTCCGGTTATGAGTTACATTTAGGTGTTGACCGGAAATATCCTGATTTAAATCACCACAATTTCTTCTTTTCGGCTGATCAAAAACAGTATTTTAACAGTGTATTTGAAAAATATAAATTACCTTCAGATCCCACAGTTTATCTGGCTGTTCCCAGCCGGACTGACCTCGACCGGGCTCCTTCGGGAGGTGAAATTTTCAAAACACTGGTTCAAATACCTCATCTTGGTAAATTAGATTACAGTCAGGATGATTTTAATAAACTAAAAAGCAAAATTATACAAAAACTGGAGAATATGGGGGTTCAAGATTTAAATGAACATATAGTTTTTAGCCGTGAAATATTACCCCGGGATATCAGGAATATATCCTATTCTCACAGAGGTTCAATGTATGGGGTGGTTAGTGACAGCAAAAAGAATAAGGGATTTAAAGCACCCCGCAGAAGTGAGCTTTATGATAATTTATTTTTCGTGGGTGCAAGTGTAAACCCGGGAGGTAGTATTCCCATGGTAATTTTGTCCGGGCAAAAAACAGCCAAAATGATAAAAGAAAAGATTAATTAAATAATCAATAAATTTGCAGGATTTTCATTTTATTTATTGAATTTATAAAATACTGTTTGTTTGATAGTACAGGGGAAGGGGGGACTAATTTGCATAACTGGTTTAAATGCAGAACCTGTCAGGAAGAATTTTTTATGGATGGTAATAAACAGGGATTAATTAAGAATAATTGTGAAAAATGTGGAGGAGAGCTGTATAAAATTTATCGTAAGGTAAACCGGGTATTGAAGGAAGGTAGAAAGGTAAATGTACTTATTGGCCCGGATCTTGAACAGCTTGAAAAACAGTTTTTTGTTGAAGAAGTTCATGAAAGCAAAATTGATTTTTCTTTACAGAATAATTTTACTATACAGAAGAATGTATCTCCCGGCCGGAGAATTAGAATTGATTTCAGCCACAGCAAACAGCCTGAGGGCAGATTTTATTTTGAAAGTATTGTCCTTGAATATTTTAATAGTGATGATAATGATCTTGTGGTAAGTAGACCTGATTATTTGATTTTTCAAAATGAAAGAAGAGCAGCCCGGATCACCATGAACTTTCAGGCTGGTTTCAAATTTGATTTTGAAGATAAAATACATAATGATAATTTTAAAAAGGTTCAGGTTTCTGATCTGAGTACTACCGGTATATTTGTAATTATTTCTGATGTCTGTCATGAGGAAATCAAAAAAGGTAGATCTGTTAAAATAAATTTTGAAGTAAATAAAAATGAGCTGCTGTTAAAAGGCAGGATCGTTAGAGCTGAAAACATTGATTTAAGAAACCAGAAAATGGGCCTGGGTATTGAATTTATGAATATTGATCAGGAAAAAAAAGATTTAATTAGAAGAATCCAGCAAATGGAGATCAAGTCAGAATCAAAAAACACTATCTAAAATTTGAAAAGTGTTAAATAAACATGGTGGGGCTGTGTCGGTCCCACTATTTTAGTTTAAATGTTGCTGAGATTTACTGGTTAAGCTGTAAGCTGAAAGAACTAAAATAATATGTCACTAATAAATTAAAATAAATTAAAATATAAGTTCAATTTATTTCCAAAAGAAAGCTATCAGGAGAACAACAATGAAAAAAATAAAATTTCGATTTTACAGCCGGTTAAATTTGTTTTTGGACAAATCTTCTCACAAAAAGGAACTTATTCATAGTTTTTTTGGCCGGCAGAGTATCAAAGACCGCATTGAGACCATAGGTATTCCCCATACTGAGGTTCATCTTATTTTAGAAAATGGTACTCCAGTAGATTTCAAACACCAGGCCCGGGCGGGCACGTTATATAGTGTTTATCCTTTTTTTCATAACTTAGATCTTACAGAAGATATGCAGTTACGGGTTCCGTATAAAGGTAAACCTAAATTCATTCTGGACACCCATCTGGGCAAACTGGCCCGTTATCTTAGGTTTTATAATTTTGATACTGTTTATCAAAACAAATATAAAGATAAAAAAATAGTTGATACTGCTGTTGAGGACAACCGGATTATTTTAACCCGTGATCATGGACTGTTAAAAAGGAAAAGAGTTGTTTATGGGTTTTTTATACACCATGATGATCCTATATATCAGCTGGCATCTGTTATTGATCGTTATAATCTGTTTTCATATGATTTAAAAACAAACAGCCGCTGTCCGCTGTGCAATAAATCACTACAAAAGGTGCCCAAACAAAAAATTGTGGACCGCCTGGAACCTTTAACCAAAAAACATTATCATGATTTTCAAATATGTGTAAACTGTGATAAAATTTACTGGAAAGGTTCCCACTATCAAAAGAACCAAAAATTACTGGAAAAAGTAAAATGCTTAAAGATTTATTAGTTTT
>SL_8KL_010_SEDDRAFT_10000133_pt1 | contig 60049 bp, 47 predicted proteins | sample SodLakKL_010_SED_4_FD_11160 | JGI IMG/M metagenome (IMG submission 11160)
TATCGAAAGGAATGAGGACTTTTCGGACAAATTTTCTTTCTCTTATCTCAACAATGCTCAGGAAAATTGTAATCTCGATTTTTTCTACACCCTAAAATATTCATTAATAGTTGTGTCTTTAGCTATAAAGGTCATCGCGCTCCATTCCTTTTATAGCTTTTTGCGTCTCATCATATAGTTTTTCGATGTATTGTAGAGTTTCCTCTTTTATCTTGTCAATAGGTCGCAGTGAATATTGAAAGTAATATCCTCCATTTCTAATAGTCTGTTTTTCCTTGTATATCAGGCCGTATTCGAATAGTTTTTCTAAGGATCGGTAAGCCGTGCTTTGATTTTTATCAACTTCCTCTGCTATCTCCGACGAAGTCAGTTCTTCGTTCTCAGAAAGTAGTAAAAGTATTTCTCTATCCAGGTCTGTAAGATCATAAACCAGTTCGATAACATTTTCACTGTTTATCTCTTCGCGGGTGAAGTCTGTAAACATGGTATTAGACAAAGTAATAGTGATACTTAACCATTTTGAGGCGTAAAGTTAAAATTCGATTAGACCTTACTCTTTTCTAAGCCGCAGTAACTCAGTTGGGAGAGTGCCACGCTGAAGACGTGGATGTCGCCGGTTCAAGTCCGGCCTGCGGCACTTTTTGTTTTGGTATAATGCGCCTTACCAAAGAGGAAGAAAGAATCAAAAAAGTCGACCACGGAGAAGATTCAATGGGTCAAACCCCATAAGATAAAACATATGAAAACAGTCCCTAAACTTTGGGATGCGTATAATTCAGCGAGGTTAAAAAAATGAAAATCAAGATGGATGATAGTGTAAAAGAATTGAAAGCTGTGTGGATGGATGAAAAAAAAGTGAACATGATAGATCAACGATATCTGCCCAGTGAATTGAAGTTCTTTATTGCAGAAGATTTTAAGGATATACATTCGGCCATCAAGAATATGGTGGTCAGAGGAGCTCCTACCATAGGCGTGACTGCCGCCTACGGTATGGCCCAGGCTATTATCATGGATGAAGACACACGTAAAGCGGCAGAAATAATCAGATCGGCAAGGCCTACAGCCTATGATCTTTTCCATGCGGTGGACTATATGTTAGATAACATAACTAGACCTAAAGAAGCTGCTGAAGAATATGCTTCATCCGTAGTGGAGAAGTGTCGAAAGATAGGAGAAAATGGTGCTAAATTGATAGAAGATGGATATGACATCCTTACTCACTGCAATGCAGGGGCATTAGCTACAGTGGACCACGGAACTGCTTTAGCTCCGATAAGGGCTTCAGCTCGGGATGGAAAAGACATACATGTTTACGTGGACGAGACAAGACCTAGACTCCAAGGGGCTAGATTGACCGCTTGGGAGCTGTACAACGAAGACATCTCCCACTCTGTCATCGTTGATAATGCTTCAGGGTATTACATGCAGAGAGGAGATATAGATATTGTCATCGTTGGAACCGATAGGATAGTGTCCAATGGGGATATAGCTAATAAGATAGGGACCTATGAAAAAGCGGTGGTTGCAAAAGAAAACGACATACCTTTTTATGTTGCGGCCCCGGTCACCACTTATGACGAGCTTATGGAAAAAGGTAACGATATTCCCATAGAGAGTAGGGATGATGACGAAGTTAGAATGATCAACGGTTCACTCATAACTCCAAAGAGGTCACCAGTAAAAAATCCTGCATTCGATGTTACACCTGCTAAGTATATCACAGGATATATAACAGAGAAAGGCATTTTTTCTCCATCGGAGCGGAAAGAGATGTTTTAAAAGACCCAAAAATATTTAGCTTCTCAAACACAAATAGGTATATACATGGATAAAAAATACATCTCGGCGAGTAGTATAGAAAAATATGGTTACTGTCCTTTGAGTTGGTGGCTCAGTAGGGATAAGGATGAAGAACCTAAAGATAAAAATTTAGAAAAGGGAGAAAAAAAGCATGAGAAGATCGGGGGGGCTCTAAAAGATATTCAGATCAAAGAAAAAAAACTGAAGATCATTGAAAATATCATATTGGTGCTAGCTATCTCCGCGACCGTGGTATCTGTCTTAGGACTAACTTTTTTATATCCTGATTCTACCTTCAGCGAGATATTCAAAGTATTGTCCCTTGTCTGGCTTCTGGTAGCAACCTCTTTTCTATTTATAAGTGAGTCCTCGAGGATGGATATAGAAAAAACTAGGATTGAAAGGACTATCCTAATTTTTGCTATGGTTGCGACCATCTTCACCGGATTCAGTCTTTCTCTTCGCGAAGGGGACAATTTATTAGCATGGATAACTCAAATCATTTCCCTTTCCTGGTTGATAGGTGCTAGCTACTGGCTAAAACATTCTCTCTCATTACAATCTGAAACTATGGCTACCCGAGAAGACCTCAAAGTGGAAGAGGGAGACATAGAGTATGTAGATACGCTTGAAGACGATAGTAGACTCCTGAAATCCGAGAGATACGGGATAAGAGGCAGACCTGATTATATATTGGAAATGGATGGAGACTTGATCCCAGTCGAAGTAAAGACAGGTAGGGTCCCCAAAGGTCCTTTTTTCTCTCACATACTACAGATTGCTGCTTACTGTCTTTTGGTGGAAGAAGACTTGGGAAAAAAACCACCTTATGGTTTGATTCGCTATGGTGAAACTGAGTTCGACATTGACTATGACGAATCTTTGAAAAATTTACTCATAGAGAAGTTAGACGAGATGAGAGAGCACCTAGATAACAAGGATGTTCATAGGCATCATAATCGGAAGGGTAAATGTGCCAACTGTTCTAGGAGAAAGATTTGTCCCGAGTCCTTAGTTTGAATTTCTTTTTTCTTCTATTTTCTCCAACTGCTCTTTTATTTCTTTGACGTCTTTTCTCATCTGCAGCATCTCCTCTTCGAATGTGGTGAAACCGCTAGCAGAAAATATACGGTGTGATATGAACATACCTATGAAAATGGCCCCTATTATTGCAAGAAAAGCTATCAAAACCATTATGAAAACAAATGAAATGAAATTGTGAATTATATCTTCGAACTGTATCCATCCTAAAAGCATCGCCAATCCTATGCCTCCTATGAGGAGTATAAAAATGCTGATGATGATCAAGGATGTAGGTATTCGTTTCATTTTTGATCTTCCTCCCATAGGTCTAATGAAGCACTAAACGGTAGATCATTTTCCCTCTTGTATTCTTGTTCACCATCATAATATGTCACCTTGAAAATTATAGGTTCGTCGTTTTTTTCATCCTCTATTTCCGGTCTAACCTCAAACGAGGCATTGTAGTTGTACACCTTATCATCGCGGGATGCATACACGTCTATATAAAACTCAGACCTATTCGTACGTTCTTCTAAACTGAAAGCGTTATATCTCGTAATTTCTTTTTCATCTAGATACAGAGTTATATTATCAAATCTCGTCAATTCTACACCTCTGATGTATATGATGCTTTCATCTGTTTCTTCATTGTAATCAACTGCTATACTAGGTCTATCTACACCGGGTGGACTTGGTCCGTTCAGACATCCTAATATCGAAACCGTCAATAGGATAACTATGGTGATCGAGATAGATTTTCTCATCAATATTCTATGATACAGAGTGGTTAATTAAGTTTATCGCATCGATCAAAATATTTTGCTACTTCTTGTAACAAATTCATTATTTTTAGATCTTGTGGACATGATTCCTCACATGTTCCACACTGTATGCAATTAGTGGCTTTATGTTCGCTCTTCATCTTTTCATCCCAAATCTTTTTGTACTTTTCATATCTTTCATAGATTATAGACTGGTTGTACATACGGAAGTTTCTAGGTATAGAAACATCGTTAGGACATGGAGTGCAGTAATCACACCCAGTACATTGAACCGGTGAAAGCTTTTTATATGCGGAGGAAATTTTTTCGATGAACCTTATATCTTCCTGAGAAAGGATGTTCGGTTCTGATTCAGATGCATACTTCACGTTTTCTTTTACCTGCTCCAACGTACTCATTCCGCTTAACACCACGGAGACCTCTGGTTGGTCCCACAACCATTTTAATGCCCATTCAACTGGGTTCCAATCTTTATCCCATCTAGCACATATCTTTTTTATGGGTGCGGGTGGTTCTTTTGCTAATATGCCCCCTCTCAAGGGTTCCATTATGACGATGCCTAGATTTTTGGACGCTGCATATTCCAAACCATTTTTTCCGGCCTGAAACATCTGGTCTAAGTAGTTGTACTGTATCTGACAGAAGTCCCATTGGTATGCGTCTACTATCTCTTTGAACGTATCTAAGTCGTCGTGAAACGAAAAACCGAGATGATCGATCTTCTCTTCGTCCTTTTTTTCGATCATCCACTCGAATATGTCCATACCCAATGATCTATAATTATTCCAATGCTTTTTGTTTAGCCCGTGGAGAAGGTAAAAATCGATAGTATCCACATCTAGCCTTTCCAGCTGTTGGTCCAAAAATTTATCTGGATCGTCTGACTTTTTTATATCCCATGAGGGAAGCTTAGTGGCGATCTTCACTTTTTTTCTGTATCCCTCTTTCAATGCCTTGCCTACGAGTTCTTCACTTTTTCCATCATGATAGGGCCATGCGGTGTCTATATAATTCACACCCTTGTTTACCGCATATCTGATCATCTCGATGGATTCTTCTTCTTTGATGTTTCCTCTATTGTCCCCACTATACGGCATCCTCATGACTCCAAAACCTAATGCTGAAGATTTCCATTCCAGATCTCCAAATTTTCTATATTTCATATTTACACCTTTTTTTACTTCCACTGCTTCTTTTAGGAAAGGTCACTTTCCTAAGACCGTAGGAATTTAACGTTATAGTCAAGGACCCTTAAGTAGTACAAAGTCGGGTCATCGAATATAGAGTGGCTTTGAGTTATATTTATAGTCTTGGTATATTTCTGAATGATAAGCCAGTAACTATGGAGAAAGACACTACCCTTTGTACTTTTTCGGAGGCTCGAACCTCAGTCTTAAAAGTTTTAACTTACACTATGATCACATATTTTTCTGAATGAAACTTCAGAGGGTGATGGAAAGGTATATAATGTCTTTTTACCTATAATCGATTTGTTAGAGGTGTAAAACCCTGTCAGAGAAACCAGAAATCCGATGTCCCGTTTGTGATTCAACGATACCGCAAGGGGCTGATGAATGTCCAATATGCAGTTTGGATAGAGATATCATAGAGATGGGAGAGGACACAAAAGAATCCGATGACGACTTAGACTTGGTCCTTGGGGACCTTGAAGGAAAGGAAGACAAACAAGAACAAGACCGATCAAAGAAGGACGAGTCATCGGAGGATTTTGATCTAGAATTAGGATTGGATGATGAATCATTGGACGAGTCGATAGAAGAACTAGAGATGGATCTTGGGTTGGATGAAGAATCATCAGGTGAGTCGATAGAAGAACTAGAAGATGATTTAGGATTGGATGATGAATCATTGGATGAGTCGATAGAAGAACTAGAGATGGATCTTGGGTTGGCTGATGAATCCCAGGAAGACTCCATGGAAGAAGTGGAAAGCGATCTTGAATCCTTGGAAGACTCGGGACAGGAATCACTAGATGATCCTGAAGAGGATAGGGGATCGGTAGGAGGCTCATCTGAAGAATCGATAGACGATCTTATGAAAGAATTGGAATTGGATTTAGATATTGATGAAGGATCGGAGGGAGGAGTCGGTGATTCTGGAGAAGATGTTTTACTATTTGAATGTCCTGTGTGTGAGCGAGAGGTTAACGAGGAAGCCCTTGACTGTCCAAATTGTGGTGTGACCTTTGAAGAGGAGCCTGAGGAAGAACATATAGAAGATGATATAGAGAAGGATTTTCAGAGAGCTATGGAAGAAGTGAATTTAGTATTATCAGATATTGATGAAACAGGGATTCCTAACGAGCACTTTCAAAAATTGATAAAAGAATGTGAAACACTAGCTGATTCGTTTCAATATACAGAAGCGATGGATAAAGTTCAGGAAGCTTTAAAATTTGGACAAGAACTCGCTGACTTCGCTGAAAAATTGGATGAGTTGAAAGAAAAGATCAAGGCATTGAATAGAATAGATATGAACGTACAACCTTTAGAAGAAAAGATAGAAAAATCTAAAGGTAGGATGAAAAAAGGAGAAACCAAAAAAGCCTTTTCCATCTTGAGTAAAGCGATCCAAGAGGCTACGAAAAGAGAAAGAGAAGAAAAAGGCGAAATAAAAAAGAGCATCAACCGATCGATTCAAGACCTGAGCGAGATTTTAGAAAACGCAAAGCAATTTGATATATCTCTTAAAGAGATAAGAAGGAGCATCTCAACTTCTCTCGAGCTCTCAAGAGATGGAAATGTTAATCAAGCATTGGATGAATTAGAAATAGCTAAAGAGAGGTCCTCTGAGATATTAGAGACTGAGATCGATAAACAACTCTCTAAACTTGAAGAGAAAAAAGAGACCATCTTCGATGACAAAAAGAGAGAGACTATAACTGAGTGCATACAAAAAGCGAAAAATGCTAAAGAAGAAGGAAATTTTAAAGAAACTCATAGATTGATCAAAAGATGCGAAAGTGAAACTAAAGAATCCGAATTAAAAGTCGGAGCCATGGATGTAGATGAGATAATAAAAATCAAGGAACTGTCGGAAAGTATTGGCATCGATTGTAGCGAAGAAAATGAATTGATAGAAAAAGCCAAAGAGCAACATAGGATGGGTGAAGTGAGAAAGAGTAAGAAAAATCTAAAAGATGCAAAGAATAATATGATGGGGAATATACCGAGAAAACTCCAGGTCATAATGAAAAAGGGGATGAGAGATTTAGAAACTGCAAAGAAAAAAGGTGAAAATATTTCAAAACCTGTCAGTTATTTAAAACAGGCCAATCTTATGATAAAGAAGAAGAATTTCGTCGAAGCACTGGAGTATATGAAAGAATTTATCCATGTTATGGAAGAGATCGGTGAAGAAAAGGAGATGATATCCACAACCGTTGGCAAAGTGGAGAAAAAGGAGGTATCGAAAGCTACCGAAAGTAAAAGAGTTCAAACTAAAAGAGAACCTGTTCACTCAACAACTAATATTAGGGCTAAAGATGTTGTAGAAACTGATGTTACTTCAGTTTCAACTGGTTTGAATGATAAAAGTAAGAAAACAGATTTCAATATAGATAAATTTTATGAAGGATCAACTAATCTATTAAAATTAAAGGACCTCTCAAGGGCCTATACGGTATTTAAAAAGCTGGTAAGTAGAACCGATTTAGGGGTATGTGTTACTAGAGAGTATCCTGAAAAAGCCAAGAAAAAATACGATCTGCACGATCTATTTTCAGAGGATGACCCTAACCTCTCATCCCATGACAAAGGAAAATCTGACATTTCCATGATCTGGTTATCTAATATAGGGGAGAGAGGAGCTGTGAAGCCCAAAGATCTTGAAAAACTGAGCTTTAAATTAGAGTCTTTCATAACTCATGGCGGAGGCATCATACTATTGAATGGGTTTGAATACCTTGTTAATAACAACAACTTTATGACTGTTCTTCATCTCATACAATCCTTAAAAGATCAAGTCGCCGTGGGAGGCTCTATCCTCATAATAACAGTGAGTCCAGATGCGTTTAGTAAGTCTCAGATGGAACAGTTAGAAAGAGAGGTGGACGAAGTATTTCCGTGAAAAGAAAAGGTCAGTATTCGCCTCTTTTAACTATGGTATAAAGAAGCCATATTCCTATGAATACGGATACTAAAAAAATATAAGGTCCGAACATACCTTCTTCTCCTGAAAGCACTATCAGTGCGGAACCCATAATTATTGCCGCAGCTATTATGGTAAAACTCAGTCTATTTGTGACGCTGTCTAGACGTTGTTCCATCTCCTTCAGGCCCACGTGCTCGATTTCAATCTTGAGTTCACCTTTTTCGAGGTTGTCAAGAACACTACTTGCTCTTTCTGGAAAATTCGTCAAAAATTCTTTATAGTTTTTGACCGAGTGAAAAGCTTCGATCATCTGTTTTTTTGGGCTATATCTTTCTTTTAAAACTTCTTCAACCACGGGTATCGAGGCCTTGAAAAAATCAAAATCTTCATCAAGGGTCGTACATATTCCTTCTATCTCCATCAAAGCCCTTTCCATCAAAAGAAAGTCTACTGGCAAAGAAATGTTATGTGTTCTTGCGATATCCATTATCTCATTTTCTAGCCCCTCTTTCAGCATGAGGTCCGGTTTATTCCTATAAAGGTGTAAAACGTTTTCAAGGTCCCAAACCAGTTGGTCTTCGTCATAGTCTCCATGTATGTCTCCAAGATCTAATAGTATGTTTTTTACATCCTCTATGTTGTTTTCAACCATAGCTATGAATATATCGATGAGCTTATTTCTCATCTCATCGGTAAACATACCGATCGCTCCAAAATCTAACAAGACTAACACAGCCCCATCCTCTTCTTCTCTAAAATGTATATTGCCTGGAGAGGGATCGGCATGGAATATACCATGGATAAAAAATTGTCTCATCATATTTCGAGCTAATTTTTCTGCCATATCTTTTTTAAATTGATGAGGATAATCTGCGTCCATAAGGGTCCGCATACTCTCACCTTCAACGTTTTCCAGTATCAAGACCCTTTTAGTAAGGTATTCCCAGTGGACTTTGGGGATATGAATAGTATCGTCATCGGCGAATGCATTTTGAAAGCGTTGAGCGTTTCGGGCTTCTTCGGTGTAATCTAGTTCCTTTTCTAGCATCTTCTTGAACTCTTTTGTTACATTGTGGGGCTGGTACAGTTCACTTTCAGGGTACAGGTCTTCCAGCATCTTGGTGAATCTCTCTATGAGTTCTAGGTCCGCCTTTACATTATCTTCTATATCAGGGCGTTGAACCTTGATCACCACATCCTCTCCGTTTTTGAGTTTCCCTTCATGTACTTGCCCTATGGATGCCGATGCAAGGGGTTCGTTGTAAAATTCATCGAATATATCTACGATCCTTTCCCCTAATTCCTCTTCGATGATCTCTTTAGCTTTTTCAGGGGGAAACGGTGCGGCCTCATCGTGAAGTTTTTGGAGTTCTTTTGCAAAATGAGGAGGTAAAATATCGGGTCGGTTTCCCAAGAACTGACCGAGTTTTATAAAAGCTGGTCCCAGGTCCTCAAATAGTGATCGTAACTCGGAGGCCTCTATCTCTTCCATCTTCTTTCCGATTTCAGTACTCATCTTCTCCTTAGAGATGAAGCTCATCAACCCCATCTCTCTTATAAAATCAATGAATCCATGCTCCCGAAGGATATGTGCTAGTTCTCTCAGCCTTTTGATTTTCTTGGTTCTTTTCATGACCCTTCTTTAGGGGTATTGTAAAGGTTGTAATTTAAGTTTTTCCGGATGTGCTTGTAACTTAGGAACAAAGAAAAGTTGTTAAATAACAGTAAACTCTTCGCAATCCTTGCTAAAACACTAAGCAGGCGTAAGAGGTTGTGAAATAATATGGAAGATATCAACAAAGAGTTCAAGGAATTCGAAAAAAAGGTTTTCGATACGTTAATCGAAAGGAATCCGGCCATGGCTACTCATTTTGGGATACATGACTACGATGATCAGCTACCTACTTTAACGAAAGAAAAACATCTGAAAGACGAGGAGATGGTGGAAGGATGGTTACAACGATTGGAAGATTTCGATGGAGATGAATTGACAGAAGAGAATAGACTCGCTAAAAAATTGGGTATCCATATATTTGAACTACAACTTTTCTCCATGAAAGAACTTAGATTGTGGGAACAAGCTCCCTTCGCACCGAACATCATCGGTTCATCGATCTTTCCCTTACTAAAAAGAGAATTTGCACCTTTAGGAGAAAGGCTGAAAAGCATAAAAGGAAGGATCGAGGATATTCCAACAGCATTGGAGGAAGAAAGATCGAAGTTGGAAGATCCTGTAGATCTTTGGATCGATATGGCAATAGAATCCGCAGAGCAGTTACCCATGTTATTCAAGCTTGTTCAGATGATGGCTAAAGAAAATGATTCTTTTGACGAGAAAAGTCTTTCGGAACTCAATCATGCAATAGATGAAGCCGATTCAGCCATAGAGGATTACGTCGAATGGTTAGAAGGTCAAAAAAGAAAGGCAAAAGAAGATTATACGATAGGTAAAGAAAAATTCGACGAGCTTCTTGAAAAGAGGAAGTTAGAGTACTCCTCTAAGGAGATACTCCATATCGGAGAAGATCTATTGGAGAAGGCAGAAAAGGATATGAAGAATTATGCAGAAGAGATAGACCCTGATCTAGACGTTGATGAAGTTTTGGATAAAGTCCGATCACATACACCGGAGAACTTTGAAGAAGCTTTGGGATGGTACGAAGAAGGCCTAGAAGATGCAAAAAAATTCGTCGTGGATAATGACATAGCTACAATTGTGGATGATGAGGAGATAGAGGTTACGATAACTCCCGAATATATGCGAAACATCATCCCGTTCGCCGCTTACATCTCACCCGCTAAATTCGATGAGAAAAAGAAAGGTATCTATGTTGTTACTCCACCAACTGATGAAAAAGTATTGAACAATTATTCATACTGGGACGTGAGAAATACCACGGTCCATGAGGGTTATCCTGGACACCACCTTCAACTGGCATCCGCTATCACAAATGACGATATTTTCCGTATCTTTTCCCATGCGGTGGAGACGGTGGAGGGCTGGGCCCATTACTGTGAAGAGATGATGAAAGACCACGGCTTCGACGATACACCTGAAGCTTGGCTTATACAGACCAACGACGTTGTTTGGAGGGCCGTTAGGATCATAGTTGACGTGAAGCTGAGTACGGGTGAGATGTCATTCGACGAAGCGGTGGGTTTTTTAGTGGAGAAAGTTGGCATGGATGAAAGGGACGCTGAAAAAGAAGTGAATCGCTATACTCAGAATCCAGCCTATCAACTGAGTTACCTATTGGGTAAAGAGATGATCAAAGATCTGAAAAAGGATGTCAAACAAAAGATGGGTGACGACTACTCAGAAAAGTTCTTCCATGATACGATACTGTTCGCAGGAAGCGTACCGATGAAATATTTGGGAGAGATATTTGAGAAAGAGATAGAAAGCTTTTGACCTCGTAAACATGATCAGGTTTGAATATCCATGGTGCATGTGGGAGAACCAAAAATAATTCTAGATCGTATCGTTGAGTAGTAAAAACCTTCTTTCTTTTTTAGATTCGAGAGGTGAACAGATTTAAGTACTATTTCAATATTTTAAAAAGGATATGAGTGGTACACCCAAGATTCAGGCCCGAGATCTGCTGGTCAGATATGGCGATGTGATCGCACTGGACTCCTTCACAGCCGATATACCGGAAGGTGTAGTTGGTATATTAGGACCCAACGGTGCAGGGAAAACCACTTTCATAAAGGTACTACTCGGCTTGACCGAACCCCAGCGAGGAACGTACGTCATAAACGCGGAAGTACCTCCATCAGAGATACATGATATCATCGGCTTCATGCCTGAGAACGAGTGCCTCAAAGGCGGGATGAACGCATTTGAAATGGTTTCATACATGGGCTCTTTATCGGGTATGTCCACGATAGATGCTATACAAAGGGCACACGAGGTATTGGACTTCGTCGATGTCGGAGAGGAACGTTACAGGGAGATATCATCCTACTCCACAGGCATGAAACAGAGGGTCAAGCTCGCCCAAGCCATAGTTCACGACCCGGAGATATTGATGCTGGACGAACCCACCAACGGCATGGATCCCGAGGGTAGAGAGGAGATGCTCGATCTCATAGAAAAGATAGGTATGTTCGGGAAAACTATACTGGTTTCTTCACACCTGCTACACGAAGTTGAGCAGGTCTGTGGATATGCCGCGATAATCAACGAAGGAAAACTGCTGAGGCAAGGTAACATCAAAGAATTACTACAGTCTGAAGAGGGAAGATACCGTATCAAAGTCAGGGGTTCCAAGGATTCGATAGATGGATTCGTTAGAGCTCTGAAGAGGGATCATCATGTGGAGAGTCGTATCGATGAATCGGAGCAGGCGACCTTGGTGGTCAAAGGTATAGATGACAGCGATGAGCTACTGGATCTGGTGAGAGGTTCAGGTGTACAGATCAGGTATTATCGTCCCGACATCTTGTCTTTGGAAGATGTGTTCATAGAAACCTTTGAAGGAGGTGAATACCTTGGGGATTGACCCCATCGAATACACACCGTGGCACGGTAATAGGAGTGGGATATCACACCGTATATTTGTCGTGATCAAGAAGATATTCAATACCAGTGTCAGATCTAAAGGGGTGATAGTCCTTCTGCTGATAGGTAGTATACTAGTGCATCTGATCCCTATCATCAACGCTGTCATCGTTCCCCAGGAAAAATTGACCGCCGAGATCATGGTTCGCGGTTTGCCAACACTAGACCCCTATATGAGGGGTGAATTGTTCTTGATATTCTCCATATTACTCGCCGCCGTGGTGACTTCGGACCTTATATCTTCAGACTACCAAGATAACTCATTCATCCTTTACTTTTCACGCCCCATAAAACCACCCCTCTACATGATCTCGAAATTGTTGGGTGGCATATCCGTCATATCTATGTTCTGTTTTGTCATGCCCATGGTGTTCTGCATAACCGTGATAAGCACCCAGACGGGATCTGATTACTGGACAAGCTTAAAAGTGATGGGTTTGACCGCCTTAGCGGGCTTACTGACAACATCCTTCTTTTCCGTCATGGGATTGATGTTGTCATCCATGACTAAAAGGAAAGCATACGCCGGTGTGGGAACCTTCGTAGCTTTCTTTGCACCCACCCTGATCGCCGAAATCTTCTCGGAATTCAACGTTAATTGGAGGCTGCTGAGTCCCATAAACGTGTTACATTATACCTTCGATCTCATCTATGGTTACGATATACCACATAACATCGATACATCGCTATTTTTTGTGGCTCTATTCACCTATATTCTTCTGCCTCTATTGATAACTTACATCGTGATCCAAAGGAGGGCGATGGGTAAATGAACCTGATCAGAGCCGATAAACTATCAAAATGGTACGGTGAAGTCATAGGATTGAATTCGTTCAGCGTGGATATCAGACCGGGTATAACCGGTATAGTTGGACCGAACGGTGCCGGAAAGAGCACGCTTTTCAAGATGATAATCGGTATGATCAGGCCCAGCCAGGGTGAGTTACTGGTCATGGGTCAGAGACCGTGGCTCAACTCAGAATTATCATCGAAGATAGGTTTTTGCCCCGACTACGATAACCTTCCAGACGAGGCCACCGGGCGTGAATTTTTACGATTGACCGGTGGGCTCCAGGGTATGCGGGGAAGAAGGTTGGATGGAAGGGTCCATGAGGTTTCAGAGATTGTTGGGATAGATTATGCTTTGGGTAGGAAGATCGCCGGTTACAGCAAGGGCATGAGACAGAGGATAAAGATCGCTGGTGCTATAATACACGATCCGGATCTTTTACTGCTGGATGAACCGCTCAGTGGTGCAGACCCCCAGGCAAGAAGGGCGTTGATCGATGTGATCAAGGGTCTGCATGAAGAAAAGGGACATCATGTGATAGTGAGTTCTCACGTTCTCTTCGAAGTGGAGCGCATGACAAGCGATGTAATTTTGGTTTTCAAAGGAAGAGCGGTAGCCTCGGGACACATCTCACAGATAAGGAACCTGATAGACAAGCATCCACATAACATAATCATCAAGGGTGAAGGTATGGTGGAGCTTGGTAAGAGGCTACTAGAAAGGGATTATACGGTATCGGTGGGTTTCGACGGAGGTAAAGATCGTTTGAAGGTAGAAGTGAAAAAACCTGACCAGTTCTTCGACGAGGTACCAGAGATGGTGCTGAAGGACGGAGGAAAATTGGAGGAGATGTACAGCATGGACGACAATCTGCAGGCGGTATTCAAATACCTGGTGGGGCGATAATATGGACGGTGAGATGACCGCTTTCGTTTCATTGGCATCCTACAAGTTCAAAAAGATACTGCTGAACAAGAGGGTGGTAGCAGCCCTTGCAGTGGCTGTCATCGTGGTCGGTGTCATGGCCTACGCGTCTACTCAGGATGTAGAGCGACTACAGGATGGTACTATATTGTTGGATGTAATGTTCCTAACACTCTTTCTACCGGTACTCGTCATGCTATACAGTACTTCGGTGATACGTGAAGAGATAGAGGACAAGAGTATCACTCTGGTGATAGCTTCCCCCATGAAAAGGATCACTGCATATCTCTCTTATTATTCATCTCTACTACTCGCCCTTATGCTGATCATGGGCGCCATACTTACGGCGGGCTTCCTTTCTTTCTTCATACCGCAGGGTATGGATATGGACGCCCTCTACCTGTACAGGGATATGCTTTTGCTGGTTGTTATCGGCTGTGTGGTTTACTCGGCGCTGTTTTTAATGGTGAGTGTTATCATTAAAAGGGCCATCTACTTTGGACTGTTCTACGCTTTCATATGGGAATCCTTCATCGGCTCCGTGCCCGGTAGGATAGCTGAATTCTCTTTCAGGCACTACATAAGGAGTATCGGTGCTGGATGGATCGAATTCATGGAGTTTGGTAACGCTGCAGGAGTAGGACGGTCCTTCATGATATTAGGTGTAGTCTTCATCATAATAATCGCCGCTGGCCTCTTGTTGTTCAGACATAAGGAATATCCTTGTTGAGATATAAGTGATAGTAATTATCTTCTTTAGAAAGAAAGAATTTCCCTGACCGTCTTTACTATCTATCTACCAATTCGTCCGCAGTTATCAGTGGAACAAGTTCTACATCCAGCTCTTTTAACTTTTCTTCCGCGCCCTCTTTTCTGTCCACCACTACCAAGACTTTGTTTACCTTTGCCCCTGCTTCTCTCAACACTTCAACGGTTTCTACAGACGAGCCACCAGTTGTGGTAACGTCTTCAACAACTGTAACCATTTCGCCTTCTTCCAGTTTTCCTTCGATCCTTCCTCCTGTACCGTGACCTTTGCTTTTTTTACGTACCATCAGAAAAGGTAAGTCCGTTTCTAACGATAGGGCTGTAGCGAGAGGAACCGCACCCAATTCCATACCTGCTATCTTTTCTCCTTCGACGAGAGATGTCATCTCAGTGGCTATCTCTTTTAATACCGCGGGATCAGTGCTGGCCAATTTTATATCCACGTAATAACTGCTCTTTTTTCCAGAGGTGAGTGTGAACTCACCATACTTTATCGCTCCGCAATCTTCTAACATATTTTTTAACATCTTTTCACCAAGGTTCTTTTTTTAATCCTAGTTTGTAACCGATTATATTAACCCCTCGGTGTAGGAGGGGTAATACGAGCATTATAACGATAGTCCCTAAAATACCTGGAAAGTCAAAATAGGTATCGGCGAACCATCCGTGACTTACGATAAAAGTTAGTATGAAAGATCCAACGACAAAATCGTATTGGTCGATGATAGGGGATTTTGCCCCTCTTTTTTTACCCATCCTTCTCTTGATGAAACTACCTCCTATGTCACCTAACAAGGCTCCGAAGGAGAGAGATAGAATAGGGATCAAACCTAGTGGTAGGTCAGGGTATAACGAAATAAAAGGTCTTAAAAGGAAATAAAGTACGATGCCTACCATGGTGGCGGAAGAACCTCCACCGAAGAGTCCTCTCCATGTTTTCCCATCACCGAGGATTCTTTTTCCTTTCAGCTTTTTCCCTCCATCTATCGGAGGACCTCCTCCAAAAACCACGGCTAGAGAATTAGCGATCATGGCGGGTATGAAGGAAAGGATGACTATCAATATGGATTCGATCATTTGTTATACCTCGTTTAATTTCGCTCGAGATCTATGACTGTTTTTATTCTCATTTTCAGCCTTTCTATACCGGCATCCCATAATTTTTCTCCCTTTTCTTTGCTAGCCTTTGTGGGGTCTCCGAGAACTCCGGTTCGCGTTAGCTCGTGGGTATTCCATGCGAAAGAAAATTCAGGTTCGTGTTCGAATTCTAGTTTTGAGTCGGGAAAATTCATCTCCTTTTTGGGAACTGTCCTTTCGTCAACGAGTTTTTCTCTGACCGCTAGAACCAACGAAGTTTCGAATTCTCCTGCGTGCATGTCGTTTTCACTCTCGATCAGTTCTTTTTTTTCAGGGTCCATAAGGTCAAAAGAGTCCATGTAAACGTCCATTCCTGTCTCTTTTTTCAACCTTCTTGCGGCGGTTTTGATCGTAGCTTCGTTGCCGCCGTGACCTGTTAATATGAATAATTTTATGAAGCCGTGCTGGATCACGGACCTACCTATGTTGATTATAATATCTTCAAGTGTTTTAGGATCGATGGTAACCGTGCCAGGAAATCCCATGTGATGATCACTGACTCCGTATGGTATTGTGGGCAATATCACTGGTTTTGGAGAGTCTAAACGCTTTACCGCTTCTTCGACTATATACTCCGCGTCAAAACTGTCAGTATCGAGTGGAAGATGAGGACCATGCTGTTCCAAACTACCTATTGGGAGTATGGTGGTTTTTACCAGTTTAGCTCTCTGCTCTAACTCCCAGCGGTTCATCTCGCCCCATCTGATCTTTTCTTCCATAGTGCGGTATCTACTTCACACTTTTACTTTTTTCGCAATTTTTGATACTTAAGCAGTTCCCGGTGTCAAAAATTGGTCAGAAAAAAGAAAAGTCTTATTAACCAAATAGTAACTCAAATTCTCGATAAGCATGAAATTTGAGATAGGTCTTAGTTTTGACGATGTACTCCTCGCCCCCAATAGGACTGAATTAGAAAGGGATGAGGTTGATACGTCAGCCAGGTTGGCCGAGAGTATAGAGATGAAGATTCCAGTCATTAGTTCTCCCATGGACAAAGTTACGGATGACAAGATGGCGATAGCCATGGCCAGAGAAGGAGGTCTAGGCGTTATCCACCGGAATATAGACATTGAAGAGCAGGTAGAGATGGTCAAAAAAGTCAAAAGATCTGAAAACTGGATCATCCGTGATCCCTACGTGGTATCTCCGGAAATCAAAGCCAGGAAGGCAAAAGAGCTCATGGATGAAAAAAATATATCCGGCCTGCCGGTGGTGAAGGGGAACGAACTTCTGGGCATAGTTACAAAAAGAGATCTTCGTTTCGAAACTGAATTAGACAAAGACGTTGACGAAGTTATGACTCATGAGTTGATAACTGCTGCATCGGACACAAGTATGGAAGAGGCTAAATCGATACTCAACGAGAATAAGATAGAAAAACTTCCTCTGGTTAACGAAGAAGGCAGATTGGAAGGTTTGATCACGGTTAGGGATATCGAGAAGAAAAAGCAGCATCCTCAGGCGACTATGGATGATAACGGCCAACTCATGGTTGGTTCCGCAGTGGGCCCAGATGAGTTCGAGAGGGTCGAAGAACTGGTCAAAGCAGGAGTTGATCTTATAGTGGTGGACACCGCCCACGGCAATTCTGAATTCGTTATCAACGCAACGAAAGATATTGTGGAAAGTTTTGATATAGACGTAATGGCGGGGAATGTAGCAACCACCGAAGGGGCGGAAGCACTGATAGATATAGGTGTGGATTCACTTCGTGTGGGTATAGGCCCGGGATCCATTTGTACTACCAGAATAGTTTCGGGTATCGGTGTTCCACAGGTCACTGCCATACAGGCGGTCTATGAGGCTTCCCAAGAAAACGGTGTCTCGGTGGTGGCTGATGGAGGTATAAGATACAGCGGAGACGCCGCCAAAGCCCTAGCCTGCGGCGCAGATTGTGTTATGCTAGGAAATATGTTAGCCGGTACTGAAGAATCTCCTGGCCGAGTCGTCTTCCGTGGAGGAAGGAAATACAAGGAATACCGAGGCATGGCATCTATCTCAGCTTTAGAAAAACGAGAGAAAAATAGGTATGGTCAAGATTTTGAAAAAAGGGAGGAATATGTGCCTGAAGGCGTTGAAGGTCTGGTGCCCTACAAAGGCACCGTCTCCGAGGTACTCCACCAGCTGGTTGGAGGCATACGGTCAAGCATGGGTCATCTTGGAGCTAGGACCATAGAAGAGATGCGTGAAGCCGAGATATACAGGATATCAGAAGGTGGAAAACAAGAGAGCTATCACCACAACGTGGAGATAACCGAAGACACCCCTAACTATCACTGGAGAGGAAGGAGATAAAGGCGATACAAAGCAGATAAAAATTATTTCTATTCGATCCGCCCGGATATCTTTTCATCATCCCTTTTTATACTCTCATTTAGGTCTTTTTGATATCCCCTGACCCTACTCTTTATGTCTTCACTTTTCAATCCCAATATCTTCGCCGCCGCTAATGCGGCATTTTTGGGTTCTAGTACCACCATAGGAGCAACACCAGACGGCATCCTGAGTGAAGAATAGATGTCCTTGCCCGCGAATGTGCTGGAGGAAGGCGGACAAGTGATAACTGGATTTTCCGTGTTTCCGTCGATGACACCACACAGTGCATTAGATCTTCCGGCGACCGCGATGTAAACGACGTCCTCTTCTTTGGAATCATACTCTTCAAGTACGCCCAAAGCGAATTCCGGGGCTTTGTGCGCCGATGCGACCCTGTATTCATGAGCTATACCGAATTTCTTAAGGTACTCTCCTATCTCACTGGCAAATTCTTTGTCTTTTTTCGAACCCATTATTATAGGAACTATCATCTTCATACCTCCATCATTCTACTAGTCCTTTTTTTTCTAAGCGTTTATAATCTTCGCTTATCAATTCATCGAGAGGTTTGACATCGAAATGCCTCTCTCCGGTCCATTCATTACAGGCTGACTTGTACATGTCTGAGACAAAATTGATCAGGTCTTCAGGAAGCTCTGGAGGTTCCGGCCATTCGTCTTTAGGCAGATCTTCTTCCTTAGCCTTCTCTATTTCTTCGCTCCAATCCGTTTTTCTATAGTATCTTCTCAACATCTCCTTGCTCAATTTTACTCCTTTGTATTCAAATCTGTCTTCATCCAAAGTGCCTAATATATCGGCTAACATCAGATATCCGTTCCTATCTAGAGCTGTCTCCATCTTGCCGTCAAGATGTTTCCATCCCAGATCGTTAGCTCTTTGGTTGATGAAATCATTTATTTCCAATGCTTTCTCTTTGATCCCATCGATCCTTTTTTCATCGAACCCTGTATGTTCTTTCACTTCTTCTAAATTTTTGAAGTACCTATCGAATTTCTCGTACTTGGTACTGAAATCGATTATAGGTGGATCGAGTTTTTCGTTTACTTCCGGATATGATTTTAGCCCTAGATCTTTAGGTTCTATCTCTCCTTTCTCCAACCTTCTAAATACGGAGCTTCCTTCTCCAAGATAATTTCTGTAGATGATCTCAAGCGGTACCATCATGTTTTTAGGCTCTCCAGGTAGTTCATCGGTGATAACGTTCACGATCTTAACTTTCATCTCATCTCTATTTTCCAACTCTATGAAATGAGTCTTCACGCCCGATTTTTCTAACTCTTTGAAATTGTAAGCACCCATAAGACAGAGAGCTTCGCCTTTTCCTTCTATCTCATCCGGCATCTTACCGTAATCAAAGATGCTGTACCTGTCGCTGAACTCGAAGACACCTATTCCTTCTTCTTCACCGGCTTCTTCAATAACCTTCAAATCCTTAACTGATCCCATATATATCCTCAATTTTTTGGAGATATAAGTGCCTTATAAACCTTTTCAATCCTGTTTTGAAAATATCCTTCCTAATTTCATACCTACGGCTATACCCATGCCCCAACAGAGGGATGTCTGTCTGTATGTTCCCAGCACATTACTGCCCACAACAAAAAGGCCGGGGAATTCTGTAGTTCCAGTTGGGAAACTGATCTCATTATCATCAATATCAAGGTCTAGGATGTTCGGCTCTCGTCCTATGGCTGTTATGACTAGATCCGCTAATATCTTTTCTTGATCGTACTGGACGATAAAATGATCTTCAGTTCGGCATATCTCTTCCGGCTCACCCATCCTTTCTTCGATACCTTCATATTTTGCTTCTTTTATTAGGACTGGTAAAGCACTCGGTTCACTCCTCCGCGATATGATCACGTCGCCCCCCAGTCTGTTTACTCTTAAGGCATAATCATATGCGGCGTCACCTCCTCCGATGATCACTACTTTTTTTCCCGAGTGATCGCGCCATCTAGGATGATAGATTTCCTCTTGGAATCCTAAAGATCTAGGCGTGGTTCCTGTGGCTAGAACCAGATATTCCGTCTTATGATATCCCTTATCAGTTACCAATCCAAATCCGTCATCGATATTTTCTATGTTCTCAACCTCGGTATAACTCAACGGTATATCGTACCTTGAGATTATATCCTCTAATCCTTTTACCATATCTCTTCCGTCTTTTCCAACGAGGCCAGGAAGATTTTCTATTTTATTGGCTTGGCGTATAAGGCCGCCTATTTCTTCTTTCTCCAAGACTAAAATATCTTTTATACCTTCCCGGATACACTGCTGAGCGGCGGCGATTCCTGCTGGACCCGCACCGACTATAGTAACCTTTCTTTTAATTCCTGACATGTTAGTATCTCCGCTATCCCGTGGCATAAAGAATTTAAACAGGAGACATGAGTTTTTTCAGTAGCGGTAGCCGTTCCGTCGGCTAAAAATAAAATCCTAAGATCTCTTACAAAGCCGTCTCTTGCCGTGGTGGCGCAGCACATGTCGGTCATCACACCTCCTATCACGATATTTTCAACCCCTTCTAATTTATCTTCAAGATCGGTCCTGTAAAATGAAGAATATCTGGGTTTTACTACGACCTCTCCTTTCACCTCGATCCGAGTGTCTAATTCCGCTAGAGGACCTTCTCTGATTATGTCCCTCCACCACTCATCCATTATCCCTTCATCTCCTTCCTCTTGTACGGTCCTGGTGTAAACTATCTCTCCTCCTTTTTCGTCAAAAAGAGCTATGAGCTCGTTGAGGTTATCAATTATGGTCTCACCCGCGGGCAGATGTGCGTGCGAACTAGGAGAAAGAAAATATCTTTGCATGTCTATTACCATAAGTGCGGTATCTTTTAGCCTCAAGTCTCCAGGCCATCTCTTCCTGAATGGAAGTTCATCAAGCCATTTATCCGCTTTCTTTTCCAGTCCTTTTTGATCCATCTCTTGATAATACATGTTCACGCACTTCCCTCTTCGTGTTCATCGAAGTGGTAAAGCAGTATCTGACCGCAGTTGCTCTTTATATTGTTCTCCTCCAGTTCTCCTACGCTCAGATGCAACTCAAAGGGGCCTTCTTCCAATTCTTCGATGACAGGATATTCATGGCTTTCATCCTCCGTGAAAACATTGATCAGGTCGTTATCTCTTGCATTACAAGTAGGGTTCAAAGGTGTTATCTTCACCGCAAAAACTTCAGGATCGAAGATATCTTCTAATTTTTTAGGATCGATCTGATCGTTTTCAGATAGCGCAAAATTCAAAGTAATTTTTCGCCCTCCTACATAGAATTCTTTTCCATACTTTGCTATCTTGCCGAGACCCCATTTTTTGTCTGGCATAAGATGATCTCTTTGCTCGTCACTGGTGGAATGTATTGAAAATTGAAGCTGAAATCTGCCTTCATATGCTTTATGATTCAATCTTTTCAACCCTTTGAACCAATCTTTAGTACCATCTGGGGCGATGGTAGAAACGCAGGGCATGTAATTTGAGGGAGCGTACTTTTCTCGGATCTCCTCTATGGTATCTATTACTGCTTTGTTCAAAGCCGGATCACCTATCCTGGCGAACTGAACTTTGAACTTATTAGAATTTAATGCATCTTCAGAACCGTGATTCTCCACCAGATAATCTACCTGTTTCATCATCTCATCTTTGCTGAGCAATCCCTCATAAAAGCGATTCGCATCACAAAATTTACAATTCAAAGGGCAGCCCGAAAGACTAGAAAGTATAAGGACCCATTTGTCCCTTCTCTTCTCAGAACTACCTAGAGACTCCACGAATTCAACATACTTCCCTTTACCAAGGTCCGCAAGATAAGCGGTAGCTATCTTTTCATCACCTCTTTTCTCTAATATTTCCATCTTTGCACCTCATCAGCGGAGCTTTACCAATAGTATTTATCTACGTCACGTGAACGGAACAGTTGTGTACATCATAAAGAAGTTATTTAAGTTTACGTTTGTATCGTTTATCGTTATATGATGGGATAAATTTTATCTCCCTCTTTTTCATTCTTTGTTTTGGTATGAGAACACCTAGAGACGTATTGAACGAGCTGAAGTGGAGAGAAAAGGAAGATCTAGAAAGAGCGACGATCTATTACGTTCACCGCGGCGCCCCAGGAGACTTTAGAACCATGCAGGGTTCAGAGATCGAAGACCTCGGGAGATCTTTCATCAAGTGCGTAGGGGGCCATATCCCCTACCATCGTATCTTCAAGATAGTGTATGATGGGGACGTGTTGTTGGAAAGGAAGCGATAGTGCAGTTATTGTAAAAATTAAAGACTTTCCATCAGCTCTTCCATCTTTTCTCTCAACCGTTCATTACGCATAGAATTGGTGATATCCCCTCTTGTCTTTTCCACCAAGTTCCTAGCCATATCCTGTTTGTTCTTTATGGGTAGTAGCGCGTTTGGATACTCGAACTCCATCAGCATGTTCTTTATCTCTTCCATCTTCAGGTGTAACTCTCTAGCTTTTTCGATATTACCTTTGGCTAATTCGTCCAACACCATCCTTCTGAGTTCACCGACTACATCAGCTAGGCCCAGCACATACGAACTTGGAGTGACGTCCAATTCTTCCGGTGATTGAAGCGCCTCACCTTTACTTATGGACCAAAGTATGTGTGCTTCCGCGAACTCTTGAAATCCGTTCCGCAAAAATCCGGAATGATATAGATCGGGATGGTCCTCGACTATGCTTTTTATTTTGGAGACTTCTTCTAGAGCTTCCTGTAATTTTTCCCGACTATTTATCCCTCTATGCAGGTCTTGGATCACATTTTTAGAGATCCTTCTTATGGCTCTAGAGGATTTCATCACCAGTTCTCGAACAGTATCTTTATCATCCAGCTGTTCATCTATACTTTCAACTATTTCCTTAAGGTTCTCTATCTCACTCATCAGTTCTCTCCTCTGATTTTTTTCATGTTCTCCAACTTACGCTGTATGCTTTCAGGTTTACCGATATCGTGTCTCATCTGTATATCGTCGCCTTTCACGTGGTCGAGGGCGCGCTCACTGACCGCCTCCGCCTCTTCTAATCGTTCTGAATAACCCACCACAGCCAACGATCGTGAAGTGGTGGTATAGATCTCTCCGTCTTTTTCGTCTACGGAAGCGTAGTAGAGTTGTGCACCTTCCTCCTCTACAGCTTCTTCGTTCACAACCACTTTGTTTCCCCCTTGAGGATCGATGCCGTAACCTTTCGGTACGACGTATTTGCATACGCTAGATTTTTTTTCAAAGGATACATCTAAGCCAGATATGTCGCCTTCAGCTATCTTATCACAGAGTTCAACGTAATCGGACTCCAACAGCGGTAGAACGTTCATAGCTTCAGGATCACCCCATCTGCAGTTGAATTCAATTATCTTCGGTCCGTTCTTGGTGAGCATGAACTGTCCGTAAAGAACTCCTTTGTAGGGCCTACCGTCTTTTCTCATCGCTTCAAGCGTTTCTTTGATTATCTCCACACTTTCGTCGTAAATGGATTGGTCCAAGAAGGGCAGAAGTCCATCGGCCTGGGAATAAGATCCCATACCTCCTGTGTTCGGTCCTTCATCACCTTCGAACAATCGTTTATGGTCCTGGACCAAAGGCATAGGTATTATGTTCTTTCCATCGGTGAAAACTTGAAGAGTGTATTCTTCACCGATGAGCCTTTCCTCTAAAACGACCTTGGGTTTACCGCCTATACTTTCTTCTAAAACTTTCTCGCAGTATTCGATCACTTCTCTCTTATTTTCAAGGTGCTCTCCCATCACTTTCACACCTTTTCCTCCAGTCAGCCCCACGGGTTTGACTGCTAATTCTCCTTCATAATGTGCAAGAAAGTCTTCTATCTCTTCTATATCATCGAACACCTCAAATTCCACTCTACCTGGAAGATCATATCTGGCCTGTAGATCTCTCATAAATTCTTTAGATGTCTCTATTTCAGCAGCATTTTTGTCTGGACTAGCACACTTGATGCCTTTCTCTTCCAACGCATCGACTATGCCTTTACCGAGAGGCGCTTCGGGTCCAACTACTGCCAACTCAACACCTTTTTCTTCAGCCCACTCGACCACTTTTTTGATCTCCGAACCACTTTCGATGAAGTATTCTTCAGCCAATCTTGCTATACCTGGATTTTTGTTACCCATTACTGCATAGATCTCTGCTTCGTTCTTGGCTAGAGTTCTGACCATGGTGTGTTCTCTTGCTCCTCCTCCTACAGTGAGTACTTTCATGTTATCAAGCCTGTAATGATTTATGGGATATAAGGTTTATTTCTTATCAAAGCGAAAAACAGGCTTAGCCCTTTTTTACATAAGATCATCGAGTATTTTTGGTATGTACTCGATTATGTTTTCAGGAAGCAGACCCCATGAATACTCTTTAAAAGCTTCATCACCTGCGGACCCCATGATATAAGCCCCAACTCTTGCGGCTTTGAAAGGCTCTAAACCTTTGCTCATGAGTGCACCTATGATACCGCTGAGCGTGTCTCCCGTGCCTCCAACCGTCATAGCTTGATTACCGAAGTCGTTCCATTTATTTTCATATCCTTGGGTTATGTAGTCCTCTTCTCCCTTGACGAGAAGCGTAACTTCATTTTCTAGGGCGAACTGATCAGCATTTTCTTTTAGACTTTTACTTCTTTCGTTACTTGTTAGCATCTTAAATTCTCCACGGTGCGGTGTGAGTACCGTGCTGGCGTTATATTCTAGACCTCTTTTACAAACTTTCAAGGCATCGGCATCTATCAGTAACGGCTTTTCCACCTGATCTATTATATCCTCAACAGCCTTGAGCGTTTTCTTTCGTGTTCCTAGTCCTGGTCCTATGATCATCGAATCACACTCATGAGAAAGTTCCAATATATCATCGATGTGGCGCGGTTTCAAATTTTTACCCGACATAGGATGAACTATGAAGTTCGCTGAAAAACCAGCTACCGTATCGGATATAGAAGAGGGAACGGCGAGTAGTACCAAGTCCGCTCCACTACGATAAGCTGCCTTTCCTGCAAGAACCGGTGCCCCTATATAGGGACCTCCTCCTACTATGAGCAGTTTCCCGTTATCCCCTTTATGAGAATCCTTTTTTGGTTGAGGATAAAGCAACATCTCTCCTGGTCCCGTGTGATCTACAGCTTTTTCAGGTATCCCTATTTCTTTGACGACGATCTCTCCACAATTTTCTCGAGACATACCCTTTTTTACGTCATGAAAAGTCACTGTGATCTCTGGCTTCACGGCAAGGTCCGCTCCTAGACCGCTGGGAACGTCCACAGAAACAACGGTATTCGAACGCTCGTTAAGTTTTTTTATTATGATTCGATATGGTTCTCTGATCTCACCCTTTATACCTGTACCTAGTAGAGCATCTACTAGTATAGTGTCCTCGCTTATCTCTAATTTGTTTGGATCCTCTTCTACGATGATTTGTGAGTCTAGGGCGTCAAGATTTTTTTGGGCTATATCGCTCTTAACGCTTCCTTCTCCTTTGATCAGAAAAACCGTGATATTTTGTTTATCCCGCTCCTCCGCAAGATACCGTGCTGCCACATATGCGTCACCGCCGTTATTACCGGTCCCACAGTAAAATATAACAGTTTCTTCAGAAAATCTTTCTATGATCTCTTGAGCTAAGCTTCTACCGGCGTTCTCCATGAGTTGAAGGGGAGGAACACCCCTGTATTCCGAATTCTTATCGATAACGGCTACTTCTTCGAAGGGTAACATGTTCTAGAAAAGAAGAACGGAGCATAAAAAGACTTCGTTTTTTAAACCTACATCCTGGGACCGATCATAGACCATACAAGCAATAATAATATAGAGAAAGAGGCGATGTAAGTCAAAGCGGTAGATGCTTTTTCCTGTATGTCCTCTCCGAAGCCCAACTTCTCTGTTATGGCTTCCATCCAATCCTTGAACAATCTCCCTCCGTCTAGAGGCAGTGCGGGTAGAGCGTTGAACAAGCCAAGCAATATGTTGAGCCAGAGGATCCAGTATAGAGAATTTGCCAGTATCCAGAAAGCGCTACTCGGTAGCCCACTTAGAGGTCCTCGCACCTCATAAAAACCGGTCAATTCCTCCGGGACGGGCGACAATCCTAGTAACGGTAGTGAAATATACATCGCCATATTTTGGACCCGTTCAGTATTAGTATCAGCGCCAGTGATAGGTCTTGCCAACGTTGTGGCATACCAATCCCCCTCCTGGAAACTCATGCCAAGATAATTTACACCTATGCCTAATTTGCCATCCTCTCTAACGATCTCAGTGGTTCCATATCGGTATTCTGTATTTTCCTTCCTCCAATAGGTGATGTTTACATCGTGGTCTCTATCTTCCAAAATTTTCCGAAAATCCTCTCTGTTCTTTATCTCTTCTCCATCTATATGGGTGACCAAATCACCTAATTCAAGTTCGCCATGGGCAGGTGAGTCTTCNATGATTCTCACAACCACCANGCCNGGAGTTATGTTGGTATCGAGTTTTTTCTCGCCTCTCCTAGCGGTAACATCCACTCTTCTCAAATCGTTATTTTCATCGGTTATGCTCACATTTATATTGTCTATGTCTTCGGAACTTCTCAATGATTGGTTATCGATCTCCATTATATGGTCATATCGGCGCAAACCCGCTTGGTCTGCGGGAGAGCCTTCGTAAACATCCATCACCATCAAACTATCCTCTTCTGGAACGACGTATCCCATGAAAAGTGTGGAGAATATTATGAAAAGCACGACCCCAAAGACGAGATTGGAGGTTGGTCCTGCCGCGAACATCCTGTCTCTTTTGATCCTTTCGGTTTTTTCTATGCTCTCCTCGTCCGGCTCACAGAACGCCCCTAGAGGGACCACCATGAAGATCAGACCTAGTGACTTCACTTTCACATCCGCCACCCTGGTCAGTATACCGTGAGAAAATTCGTGGACAATTATACCAACGGCTAGGCTCAAGATACCATACCCTATAGGTATGAATGGATTCACCCCTGGTATCACCAGTATCTCCTGTGCCCTTGGAGCATGCTCCGCCGGTACTTCAGTAGCCATCATGGCATTGAAGATCACCATGACCATGATGATAATCATCGCAACCGCCGTGATAATGATCCCAATATCTCCGAATATCTCCCAAAAGCGTTTCTTCTTTGCTATCCTATCTATGAGGTTCTTGCCTTTCTGGGTTTTCCACATCAAAAAAGGACCTGACAGTTCAAAGTTGAACCGTTCTAGAATTTCAAACCTATCTAGTATTAACATAGAAGCGAAAAAGACGACAATTATCAGTAGTGCGATAAATATCCCTGAGCTCAACATTTGTTACCTTACTATCTTCATCGGACATCTTTATTTAACTTTTCCCGTCTCTTAATTGATTAAAACCATCATTATAAAAGAGATGGTTCCAGTTAGTATCATGGGCCACGCAAGACTTTTTGCTAGGCCTTTAACATAACCTCTAGCTATGAATATTTTGGAAAAAGAACTCAGTCCGAAGGCTAAAAGTATCGTGGAAATTGCAGTCGATGAACTGATCTCTCCACTTGCATACATTGCAGCTAAAGACGCAGATACCGATGTCGTAGATATCAAACCTCCTACCGAAACGATGTAGACTCCAACACTACCGAACTGGTTTTGAAGTATATATGTAGAAGCCCATACTATGCTAAATATCAGAGCGAATTTTAAGGCAGGTTTCAGAGCGAAGGGGTTCTCTAGGTCCAGATTAACCGTATCCACTTTAGTTATTTTCTTTTTTATGATGTAGACTGATATCAAGATCGTTAGCACCAATAATACTGCTACTGGCACGGCAAGTTGCACCGCTAAAATAATACCTCCCATGACGAAGATTATTATATAATCCCTTATGAACATGGATGCGTTAGTCAGGAGTATACAAACGGTTGAAACGTCTAGAAGACCTGGATTTTTTTTACATTTTTCGGACATAGAAGCGGTAGCTGCGGCGGAGCTCACTAGACCACCGATGAATGCCGAGAGTTCCATACCTTTACTTGTTCCAAATAGATTGATCACGATGTAACTCGTAAAAGATATACTAGAAACGAACAGAACCATCAAAACGGCTTTTGTAGGATCAAAGATTCTACCAGGACCGATAAGAGGGTGTATCGGACCAAAGGTATATGTGATCGGCAGAACGATGAGAGCTACTGCCAAAAAACGCATAGCGCTTTCCAACTCCTGATCGGATAATAGATCAGCAAAACGATGGAGTAATCTTTTACTCGAAACTAGTGAAAGTGTAACCAAGCCTACGAATACAGCGATGAGAGGATATCCAAGACCTATAAAGATGCCGCTCAAAAATACGACGAGCAGTGTTATAGAAGTTGTCAGACCGGGCTCGTTATCTAACGTTCGTATCATATTTAGAGACAATATTAAGGATGAAAAAGTCACGACTGTAGCTATAAGTACAAAAGGCTCGGATTCGAAAAAATCTGCAAATAAAAAACCGACGATACAAACTACGATAAAAGTTCTCATACCCGCACTCTTCGGGCTCTGCTCCAATCCTGCCCGATAGGACCTCTCAAACCCGATCATCAAGCCTATAAGAATGGCTAAAACCAAAGAAATAACAAAGCTAGGCGTGACGATCATAAAATCGAAAATGCTACTTCGAGTATTAATTCTTTTGATTTAAGAAAAAAGCCAAAGCCAACAAAAGCTTTAAATAGGACTGTTATCGTATTATACAACAACAATATAACAACATAATGTTGTATAGTTTAGAGGTGGAGCCAATGAAAGAAGATGAAAAAGTTCTAAAAGTAGTAGAAGCCAAGTCCAGCGACGTAGGTAGGGGGTTAGCGAGGATAGATCCTGAAGTGAAAGATAGATTAGGTCTTAAAAGCGGTGACATCATTTTGATCTATGGTAATAAACAGACCGCCGCAAAGGTTTGGCCCGGAGACGAAAGTGATAGAAATACAGGTACTATCAGGATCGACGGTCCTACCAGACGGAACGCAGGTGTAAAGATAGATGAGAAAGTAGGTATAGAAAAAGTTGAAACCGTACCAGCTAAGAAGGTCACTTTTGCACCTACTAGACCTGTTAGATTGATGGGAGGCGAAGAGTACCTGAGGAAACAGGCTCTGCGGGACAGACCCATAACGAAAGGAGATTCGATCACGCTAAACATAATGGGTAATAAGATAGAGCTCATCGTTAAATCATATTCACCTTCAAGAAAAGCAGTTATAATCAAACCAGATACAACGGAAGTTTCTATATCTGAAAAACCTATCACCAAGGAGGAAATAGCGAAGGCGCCCATGGTCTCCTATGAAGATATAGGCGGCCTAGACGAAGAGCTTGAAAAAGTAAGAGAGATGGTAGAATTACCTTTAAGGCATCCTGAGCTCTTCGATAAGGTGGGTATCGAGGCTCCAAAAGGTGTTCTTTTACATGGTCCACCAGGGACTGGGAAAACACTGATGGCAAAAGCCGTGGCCTCCGAAACGAATGCTAATTTTTTCAACATAAGTGGCCCTGAGATAATGTCGAAATATTATGGGGAGAGCGAGGGCCGACTAAGGGAGATATTTGAAGAGGCTGAAGAGAATCAACCTTCCATAATATTCGTAGACGAGCTTGATTCCATAGCGCCCAAAAGAGACGAGGTGAGCGGAGAAACAGAAAGAAGGATCGTTGCCCAATTACTTTCACTCATGGACGGTCTAGAAGCCCGGGGTAAAGTCATAGTCATAGGAGCGACTAACAGGGCACACGCCCTTGATCCTGCCCTTCGAAGACCTGGAAGGTTCGATAGAGAGATAGAGATAGGTATGCCTGACCGGGATGGAAGGAAAGAGGTCTTGGAGATACATACCAGAGGGATGCCCCTAGCCGATGATATAGATATAGAAAAAATAGCTGCTCATACCCATGGTTTCGTGGGTGCGGATATCGAAGCTCTAGCCAAGGAGTCGGCCATGAGGGCTTTAAGGGAAATTCTTCCCGATATAGATATGGATGCGGAACAGATACCTCCCGAAGTGATGGAGGCACTGGAGGTGGGCAGGGAACATGTAAATAAGGCTTTGAGAGAAATGGAGCCGTCTACGATGCGAGAGGTGATGGTGGAGACTCCAGACGTGACCTGGGAAGACATAGGAGGGCTAGAAGAAGCAAAGCAGGAATTGAAAGAAGCGGTGGAATGGCCCTTACAATTCGAAGATCTCTTTGGTCATATGGGAGCTGAAGTTCCCAAGGGTATACTATTGAGTGGTCCTCCTGGAACTGGCAAGACCTTGATCGCTAGAGCCGTAGCCAATGAAAGCGAAGCGAACTTCATCTCAGTAAAAGGTCCAGAGTTCTTTTCTAAGTGGGTCGGTGAGAGCGAAAAAGCCGTCAGAGAAACTTTCAGGAAGGCAAGACAAGCCGCACCCACCATAATATTCTTCGATGAGATCGATGCATTAGCACCTGAAAGGGGGAGCAGCCTAGATTCTAACGTGTCGGAAAGAGTGATATCTCAGCTACTCACAGAACTTGACGGTTTAGAAGCCCTACACGACGTGGTGGTCATAGGTGCAACCAACAGACCAGAATTGATCGATCCAGCTCTACTCAGGCCTGGACGATTCGATAGGAGGATAACCATAGGTATGCCGGATAAGGATGCAAGAGAAGAGATCTTCAAGGTGCATACAAAAGACAAGCCTGTAGCGGAAGAAGTAGATATCAAAAACTTGGCGAAGAAAACCAAAGATATGAGTGGAGCAGATATAGCCTCTATCTGCAATGAAGCGGTGATGCTAGCGATACGGGAATACGTACAAAAAGGCGGTGAGATGGAGATAGATGAGATAAAAAAGAACGAGATCAAACAGAAACATTTCGATGAAGCTTATCAAAAGAGAAAGGACCAAATGGATGAAAGGGAGAGCGAAGAAGACATATCAAAGGGTCCTAGAAGCTATATGTGAACCTCTCGTCCTGGCTACAGGAGTCCAAGTATAGATAGTATACGTCCGGCCACTATAGCTACAAATATGACGATGCCGACTTGGATAAAACCATCTAGTCTATCTGCGGTGGAACTTCTGATGTAAATACTAGAAAGTTCCCTCGAGATCAAAAGACCTATTAGCAGTAAGATCACAAAAAGTTGTATGCTTTGCCCTCCGGACAATGCTAGTATAAATGCGATCCATATCGTCATAGATAATGCGATCTTTTGTGCAACCTGCATCATATCTCCTCTAAAGTGTATTTGATATGCTTCCCTTCTTTTTCGAATTTCTTCACTTTTAGATTTTTAGATAAAGACTCTGAAGCAGCGGTCAAATAAGCACTGCATATAGGACAACCGGTGCGGGTGCATAGTTTTTCCGCTTCACCCCTCATCTCTTCACAGTAGTCGTCGTAGTCATCAAGAGTGATCCGGACTTTTATCACTCCTTTTTCTTTCCTGAGGCTGAAAGATTTTGCTAACCCCATACCCTGTGAAAGATAACCCATAGATTCTCTTCCAGCTTCTATACCTTGTCCTTCGAGATCGTATTCCATTTTCTCTTTAGCTTCGTCTAAAAGCGGCTTGCCCGGAGGTGATAAAGAAACTCCTGTCCTGCCTCTACCTCCTGAGACTATACTCATCTCATCATAAAGGTCTGGAAGATTTTGAAATTCGTCCGCAGATATATAAACTCTAGACTCTGTGAGATTTTTGTGAGGGTATACAAAAGCTCCTTTATCCGATACATCTAGGTCATCAAGAAGGTAATGTATGGATAAAACGCCGCTTTTCAATCCTGCAACCGCAGTATCCTTTTCAACGGTGGGAATGTGGATTATCAGCAGTGTAAATATGCCTATGAAAAAGGCCCCTATAGCTGCATTTGTATGATGTGTAAAGAAGAATATGTACACTGAGAGAGACAAAAAGACGACTCCGAGTATCTTTGAACTGTATTCGGGTCTCAATAACTTCGACATCGATGTTCTCATCTTAGCAATACCAAACAATCGATAATTATATAATTATCGCATTCTAACATCATTCCCGCTCAAATATTCAAGGTCCTTGAGAAACTACACAGTAAGAACTATCCTGGGGCTGCTTCGGTTCAGTCAAAAGAGACAAGCTTATGACCGTCGTAAATATGACCAGAAGGAAAAATCTGACCCACGTAAATCTTATGATACCGGTCAACAACAGTATCCAGCCCAAAGCCAATATGGCGATGATCATGACAAACATCTTCAGAACGTTCGGATGCATTTTTTAAAGACCTCTTTTAAATATAGGCTATAATTTGTACTTTTTTTCATACCTTCCGTATTTCACAACTCCGTGTTCTGTTTCCAAATCTCTTAAAGTTTTTCTAGGTGCCTCTTTTTTTCTCCTTTTTAATATAACGAAACCAACTCTTGCTGATATTATGAACAAAACAACTATGATCAGTGTGAACAGAGACCAGAGAAGATAGGGAGGTTCAGCGACCTCTACCTCAAAAGATACGCTATCCATAGCTACGTTCCCGGCTCTGTCGTACACTCTGACCTCAACAGTATACTGACCATCTTCCAGGCCATCAAAAGGATAGGACGTGTCAAGTCCAACGTTAATCCAGTCACCATCATTTTCTTTATCGATGCGTACTTCGTAATAATCTATTCCGCTCACATCGTCTTTACCTTCCCATTCCACACTGACTTCGGAAGTATCCAATAGGTCTCTGTCTGTGGGATAAGTGATACGTACCTCGGGAGGTACAGTATCCACAAAGATGATGATATGGTCTTTAGCAAAATATCCTAAATCATCTACAGCTCTGACTTCGATGGTGTGTTCCCCGTTTTCTAGATCTTCAAAGGTGTACTCCGTAACGTTTCCTACAGATTTCCATTGGATTCCGTCCAACCTTATCTCGTAGTACTCGACTTCGAACACTTCGTTCAAAAGTTGAATTTGCCATTCGATGCTGATATAATCTCTATCGAAGATAGCCCCGTCTTTAGGATTGATTATATTGACTTCGGCCGCGGGAAGCTCTACGGTAAAAGTTATAGTATCTCTCGCCCTTCTACCACTTTCGTCCACCGCTCTTATGGACAGTTCGTACTCTCCTTCTTCAAGACCGCTCACTTCATATTCCGTTACGTTCCCTATATAGTCCCATCTACCACCACATATCTGAATTTCATGGTACTCCGCGTTTTCTGAAGTCCATCGTATCTCAACGGTATCACCTTTTATAATCTCGTTGTCTTCCGGCGAAGTTATCTCTACCGATACAGTTTTTATCAAAAAGCTGACCTCGTCATGATCCTTTTCTCCTTCTTCATCTATAGAACGAACTTCTACTGTGTATTTACCATCGTCCAATCCCGTATAGGTGTGTTCAGTTTCACGGCCTACATCTTCCCAATCCTTTTCGATAGGTCCTCTCAATCTGATCTCGGTGTTATTATGATTCTTACTGAACCACTCGATGGAAGCTCTAGATCGTCTTATGATCTCATCATCCTCAGGTGAAATTATCTCGACGTAGATCCCACGATGCACGGAAAAAGTAACCCTGTGGGAAGAAACCGTTCCTTCTTCATCTTCAGCTTCAATTTCAAGAATATATTCTCCGTCTTCCAGATCTTCAAAGGTGTGGCTGGTAGTTTCATCGGGCTCTATCCATCCCTCTTCGTCTAATCTAATTCTGTAGTCGATCTCACCCTGGCCTCCTTTAGTGTTCCATCGTGCGGTCACATCCGGTGAAAATATGGTCTCGTCATCGATGGGTTTCAAAAATCTGACACTCAGGTCACCTACTTTTTCCGGTGATGTCAACGGATATCGGTCCCGGTTTCCGTCACCTGCTATCTCGTAAGATCTATTCCATACTCCATCTATTTCCGAAGCATGGGGATATCTGTAGGTGTAATCTGACCAGTAGTTGCCTTCAGAGTCGTGATCCCAACTATTGTTTGTATTGTCGAACGCCTGTCCTTCGTAGTCCTCTGGAAAATCTTGATTATATATCTCGTTATGATAAACCGTATTGTTGGTTGACCTTGTTAGGTATATACCATAGAAAAGTTGTGGATCGTTATGGGATATGGAATTACCGAATATCAGATTCTTATCCGAAGAAGAAAGATATATGCCGGGCCAGATATTCTCACTAACGTTATTTTCAACCACGGTGTTTCTGTCAGAGTTGGCCATGTATATGCCAGCAGTGTTGTTGAAAAGAGTGTTGTTCCTGATCTCATTTCCATGAGAATGGCGTAAAGTTATGCTCTGTATCTGATCTCTGATAACGTTATCTCTTATCGTGTTATCATCGGAAAAGCCCAGTAGGATACCCACGTCCCCTTCATCTATGTTCTGCTGTTCAACAACTATGTTAGTGGAGTTGGCTAGTATCACTTGCCCAGTTTCTCTTGAGATCGTTTTTCCATCTTCATCTTTAAGGTACAAGATGGGCATATCGTTGATGGTGTTGGATTCATCCATGGAATGTGTGTTCCAATGTTCTACGGTTTGACCTCCAAGAAAAACTCCGTTCTCCACAAGTTCGTTACTCATGAACTTGTTGTTTTCAGAAGAGAAAAGATAGATCCCATAGCTCACACTATCGGCTATCTTGTTATCTTCTATTTCGTTTTCATCTGAAGATGATGATATCCTCAGACCGTAGTAATTATCGATGAGTCTGTTTTCTGACAACCTGTTCAACTCTGAAGAACTCAAGAAAAACCCATAGCTGTTTTTGGATAAGTTGTTATGTGATATATCGTTTTGAGAAGACCTTCGCGTATATATACCGTGAGAATTAGATGAAAGAGAGTTCTGCTCCAAGGAGTTATCGTCAGAATCATCCAACCTGATACCCACGCTGTTGTAGGAATGATTATTGTTAAATAAGGTATTATGGTCGGAAGAATCAAGAAGGATGCCTTCGTTATTGTTCACTCCGTGATTATCTGATAACTCGTTTCTGTTAGAATCTTCTAATAGGATGCCCTCTCCGTAGGTAGGATAGCGGAATTTAGAAACGTTGTTTTCACGGATAACATTGTTGTTAGAATTGGATAGATATATGCCGGCGTGGTTGTTTATACAGGTGTTGTTGATTATCACGTTATTTTCCGACCTATCTAATCGGATACCATACGAATTTGATTTTACTTCGTTATCATATATCTCTCCGTTCATGGTTTCATAAAGGTATATGCCGCTGTTCCCTGCATCCTGAGGGGTGGTGCGGTTCGCGTTGTAAAGTCTACTATTCCTTACAACGAAATGACTGGTAACGTTTTTTATGTGGATACCCGATCTCTTTCCTCCGCCATCTATATCGTACCATTCTATGATATAGGGTTGGTCCTGAGTGCCATCTCCGTGCCAGTCGTTTTTCTCCGCCTTCTCTTCGAACTCCTGGTCACCTTGTATTTCCATGGGATCTCTTCTCTTGTAATATATGATATCGATGGAATCTACAACTTCGTTTTCGCCCACAGCTCTCACTTTTATCGTGTGACGACCTCCATCTACACCTTCAAATAGGTATGAATTATCTGTGTAAACGTTGACCCAATCGTCATCGCCGATTTTTATCTCGTGATAGTCTACGTAGTCGGAGATCCACTCTATTTTGAGATCCGAAGAACCAAATACTTCGCCCTTTTCAGGTGAAATTATTTCGACATAGGTAGAAGTGTCCACTGAAAAATTCACGCTTTTTGTTGAGTTCACTTCATCTGCTAAACCTCTTATTTCAACGGTATAGTCACGGTCATCCAAGTCTCTAAATGTAAACGAAGTCTCCTCTCCGACATATTGGTAGTTTCCATCCAGTTTTACTTCATGAGAATCTATGTTGTAAGAAAGCCATTGGACTTTTACTTCTTTTTCTCTGATCACTTCATTTTCTTTTGGAGATATAATCTCGATATATGGGGTGGTATCCACAAAAAATTCGACGAAGTCTCTTCCTCTCCTTCCATTCTCATCAGTTGTTATCACATCCACTCTATGTTTCTGGTCACTCAGACCTTCAAATACGTATGTGTTATTATATCCGGTTTCTATCCAATTCTCTCCGTTCAGTCTTATCTTACTGGATACGTTTTTTTCGGTATCCCACTCCACTGCGATATCTTCGTCTCTTAGTGTCTCACCTGGAGAGGGTGAAGTTAATTCAGGTGACGGAACGGCGGCGTTGTAAACGGTGAGAGCATAGTCTTGATTAGGAGTCCCGTCGTTGTTAGCGTCTGCAGGTATGTTTTTTCCTATAACACGTACCGTATATGTTCCTTCCTCAACGTTGTCAGGATGTATGAAAACGTTCTGCACGTTGTTCACATCATCATAACCGTCACCATTGGTATCAAAATCTTTTATGGTTCTTTGATCTGCTCTAGTCCAGCCCCTTTCAAAAGAGTTTCCAACATATTTTTCACCCGAGGGGGATATGACTTCAAGATTCAGGTCGTTCTTCAAAGTAGGATTATCTCCTTCCTCTGCCTCTTTATCGGTCCATACCAAAGAGATCTTGAACGGTTCTTCTTTACTTTCAGGCTCCACTTCATAAACGTTCTTTTCACCGGTCTCTAAAAGACTGTTCTGATCTTCCAGCATGAAAGGGATCGGATCTTCCTTTGGATATTCGAGTTTTGATATATCCACCATCCCCCAACCTACATCTTTGTTGGGCACATATTCGTGCCTACAATTTTCCTGTGCAGGGTCCTCGGCAGTGTTGATCAAGAGTGATTTCACCATGGCTGGACTGGGTCTCTCCCCATGGTTCTTTTCGTACCATTCGACCACGACGGCAGAAGCTCCTGCCACCGCTGGACACGACATGGAAGTTCCAGACTTCCATTCATATGTGCCTCCAACGTTACGATTGGGGTTGCCTAGCGAAAGAACATTTTCTCCTGGTGCAACAACATCGGGTTTGATACGATTATCTTCGGTCCATCCTCGGGAACTGAAGCTGGCCACCTCATAAGGATCATCGGTATCTCTCCCTCCAAAATAACTACCGTCTGGCATGAAACTCTCCGTTGCACCCACCGTTATTACATTTTTAGCATTGCCGGGGCTGCCGGTGGATTGATTCCCTCGTCTTCCATCGTTGCCTGCGGAGACGGTGATCACCATAGGCTGGTTACCCGTGGTGTTTCTATCCGCATTTCTAACTGCTTGGTCGTAGATACTATCTGATTCGATATATTCTCCTTCGGTGTTAGAACCCCATGAGTTCGTGTGGATATAAGCATCGGCTTCCTGTTTTGGTATCTCAACTATCTCGTAAAAATCTGCTCCGAGCCATCCCGGATCGAAGACTTTTGCAGAATACAGTTCCGAGTCGTACGCTAAACCCTGTGCCATTAGGTAAGGAGCGTAACCGGGATAGCCCCCCTTTTCTCCTATGGCGCCGTAGGTGTCGCCTGCGGCGGAACCGGTAACATGAGTTCCATGTCCGTGTCCGTCTACCCAATCATCATCGTCTAGGTCTTCAAATCCATACCCACCTATAACTCTCCCCGTCAGATCGGGATGCCCCGAATCTCCCAGTGTACCGTTTCCGATCCCGGTGTCAGCCACCGCGATGACCACGCCTTTACCGCTGTATCCTATCTGATTGATATAAGCACCGTAGTCACCGTGCTTCCTGTAAGGATGATGGATGTCGTCGTGCTCATCGTCCATGATCCAAGCGCCTCCTCCGATGATCTGACTATCCACTTCAGAATGGAGTTCTGGTTCCCTGTATCGAGAGATGTAATACACGTCGTTTATCATCGCCAATGATTCCACTTCTTTTGTACCGCTAACTTCTAAGATAAAACGATGACCTCGAGTTCCAAGATCTAAGGATCGGTTTACTGCAAAGTTTGATTTAACTTGGTCTATACTCCTTTGACTTGAACCAGGTGCCAGTCTGACATCCACGGTGAGTCTATCTTCATTCATGCTTGAAAGAGAAGATGATATCTTGTAATCTGGTTGATATATGCCTACCCAATCCACAAAAAAAAGCTCTTCAACTTTTTCGGCTAGTTCAGGAGTCATCCTCACTTCGTATGCGTAATTGGGTACGTAATTTATTACATGTGCGTTCATCTTTTCTAATTTTTCTCTCCACTCGGGGTTTACAGGACCCAACATATGAACTATGTAGATACCCTCCTCGCCTTTCTCGTAATTCTCGATACTCAAGCGGGAGTCAAGTTCAGGCTCTTCCGCTATATCGAATGTGTGACCTTTCACCGATAATTCGGTGCGAGAAGGCAGTTCGTCTACGGATAGACCATTCCCTTTCAAAGTACTGATCTTACTCTCTTCGATCTCTACCAGGGCCGAATCACCATAGGTGTCGATCATGTTAAGGTCCATTTCATTCAAAAAAGTCCGTTCCTTTTCATGTGTGAAGGTTACAAAGATTATACGTTGCTCCCCTTGGTTTTCGTTTATACCTATTGGTGATGAAACCATCATACCGACCAAGAGAGATGTAACCAAAATTAGGATAGTCATGATGACAAAGTATTTTCTTTTAGATATGAACTCAACATGCATTTCATCATCTCATATTTGCGTTCCGGTTATATGTAAGTGGTTACCACTTATTAAATCTTCGAGTCTAGTTACCAAAATGTTTATAACATCTATAGATTTTCCCAAACACACATACATCATAGTGGAATTTAACCTGAGAAAAAAAGAGGTATTATCGTGCCTGTTGAAGAGATAAAAAAGATAAAAAAGGCAGAAAAAAATGCCCACGAAAAGATAGAGAGAGCGGAAGTAAGAGCTAAAGAGCTAGTAAAAGAGGCTGAGGAAAACGCTAAGCAAAAAAAAGAAGACCGACTTTTTTCTTTAAGAAAAGAATTAGAAGAGAGGGAGAAGAAGGCTAAGGAAGACGCGGAGAAAAGAGCTAAAGAGATAAGAAGGAAGGGTAAAGAAGAAGTACAGAAGATAAGAAGATCAACTGAAGAAAAAAGATCGGAAGCTATTGAACATGTAGTAGAGAGAGTAATGGAGGTCTGAACCAGTGTTTTTCCCGGAGAGGATGAAGGACCTTACCATATTAGTTCACGAGGACCACGTAGAGGGATTGATAGATACTCTACATGAGAAGGGTGCGGCGGAGATCAGTGATGTTGATAGGGACGACGAGGTCATGGATCTGATAGAACCCATGGGTATCTCAAAGAGTTTAGGAGAACTCACCGATTATGATATTCGTCTGTCATCTGTTTTAGATATATTTCAGAGAGCAGAGTCGGAAAAGAACGTGATCAAGGAATTCATCTCTCCGGATGAGATAGAGAAAAAAAAGAGAAAAAAGAAAGATATGAAACAAGTGCTTCTAGAGATCGATGGAGCTTTCCAGAAGCACGGGGATGAAATACTGGAACTCGATGAAAAACTCACCGATCTAAATAAAGAGATGGAGGAATTACGGCAGTTTAAAGATGACGTGAGAAAGATCTCTTTTTTAGACATAGAATTGGATCATATAGGTGAAACAAGTTTCTCCGTTATCGAAGTAGGAATTACCAAAAACCCGGACGAGTTCAGAAGAAATATAAAGTCATTAGAATCCTATTTTTACGATATAAAGAAGATAGAAGGAAAGGATGAAGATAGATACGTGGTTATAGCGGGTTCTTTCATAGCGGAGAAAAATGAATTTCGTTCTATAATGAGACAGAGCGACGTCCGTCCCTTAAATTTAAAGAACGTTAAAGGTACGCCAAAACAGGCGTTGGATAAGTTGACGTTAGATATAAAAAAATTAGAGCAGTCCAAAGAGGACATATTGAAAAGATTGAAGTCTCTAAAAGAGAAACACGAAAAGGAATATCTTATATTAAAGGAAGAACTAGATATACAAAGACAGAAAAAAGAGGTCATACAGAAATTTGGAAACACGGAGACCACGGCGGTGTTGAAAGGTTGGGTTCCTGAAAAGGAGGTTGAAAAGGTCAAAAAGTTGGTGGATGAAACCACTGAAGGGTATGCGGAAGTCGTCACTCAAGAACCTGAAGATCCCGACGAAGTGCCGAGCAAACTAGACAACCCCAGTGTCATAAAGCCCTTCGAAATTCTTACACATATGTTCGCACCTCCTCGGTACGACGAGATAGACCCCACATTTATCCTCGCTCCTGCATTTGTGATCTTCTTTGGCTTGATGCTTGGAGATGCTGTCTACGGCTTGCTGATCATATTGACTTCTTTTATCTTACTCCAGGGCATCGGGAAGATAGAGCAAGGCACAAGGAATTTTTCATTGGTTTTGATGGGAGCTGGAATAAGCACATTGATATTTGGAATATTACAGGGCGGCTACTTAGGCCCAGCTCAGGATACTCATACTAACTTGTTTGGAAGGCTCGGTTTAGATTTTATAAACGATTTAGCGGTACTAGAAACTTTAGAAGGTGAAGGCCCTCTTACGTTACTGATAATATCATTGTTGATAGGTCTATTCTATCTTAATGCGGGTATTTTCCTTCAATTTGTAAAACATTTTAAGGACGGTAATATCAGAGAGATATTAGAAGAAAGTGTTTCGTGGTGGACACTTCAGCCAGGTGGTTTTATACTGATATCAGGCCAATTGTTCGGTTGGTATGATTTCTCCCAAGCGATCTACATGTTGGCCGGTGTTCTTACGGTAGTAGGTCTTATACTGATGGTATTACGGGCTAAAGGGCTCTCATTTTTTGAGTTGACTGGATTCCTAGGTGACTTTTTATCGTTCTCCAGGATACTAGCTTTGGGTCTAGCTACATCGGGAATAGCCTTGACCGTTAACGTTCTTGCTGATCTTGTATCCGGTGCGAGTATAAACCTTCCATTGGCCGTGGTGATACTGTTGGCAGGATTAGCTTTGGTAGTCAAAGGTTTTATGGACTCTAGTAAGATCCTACAGACAGTAGGATTTGTTGTACTTGTATTAGGCGTGGTCGGATTTATGGGATATGCAGGATTAGTAGATCCTAGAACACCATTTTACTTTTTCGGGTTGATAGTTATGATAGTTGGTCATCTGGGCAATGCGGTTCTTCAGGCACTTGGGTCCTTTGTTCATTCTTTAAGATTACAGTATGTAGAGTTTTTCAGTTATTTTTATGAGGGTGGCGGCTCGCAATATACGCCTTTTAAGTCTGAAAGAGAGCATACTTACATAAAAAGAAATGAGGTGAAAAGATGAGATGGTTTAGAATGGATCGGAATCCAAAAGTACTGGTATCTTTGATGATTCTAGCCACGGCTTTAATGTTGTTGGGCGCATCGCCTATCCATGGATTGCAAGAAGAACAGGATCTTCAGGGAAGGATAGACATCCTAGTTTATCATCAAGAAGACGAGGAATACAGAAAAGAAGGAGAGCTGATCAAGAGATACATGGCTAGTGACGATGGTGAAGAGATAGGTTTTTCTTTCAGAGCTAAGAACATATCGTATAATGAAGAGAATGTAACGTGGGATTTTGATACGGGTGAGGAAGAAGAGGGGAGATTTGTTAATCACACTTTCCACGAGGGGATTTACAACGTAACGCTATCAGTTGAAGACGATGAAGGTAATATATACCGAGACGAACTCTCTATCGATATAGAAAGGGATGAGAGAGGGACCTTCCTTACGGCCATCGGTGCTGGTTTGGCCGTTGGCATAGCCGGCATGGGTGCTGGTATAGGTGTTGGCATAGCCGGAGCCGCCGGTGCAGGTACAATAGCGGAGAAGCCGGATAAGTTCGGAAAGTGTCTAGTATTTCAGGCTTTGCCCCAAACTCAAGCCATATATGGATTGTTGGTAGCGGTATTATTATTGTTGTTCACCGGAGTCATAGGTGGAGACGCATACGTTCCCCTTAACGTAGGTATAGCTTCACTAGGAGTGGGTTTAGCGGTGGGCATAGCAGGTTTATCTGCCATAGGGCAGGGTATAGCTTCTTCGGGTAGCATCGCGGCCTACAGTGAGAAGGAAGAACTCTTCGGTAAAGGCATGGTGTTTTCCGTATTGCCGGAAACCCAGGCTATATACGGCTTACTCATAGGCATCCTTATCATGGTTTTTACCGGTCTATTAGGTGCCGAGGTGGCTCCAGAACTATTAGGGGAAAAGGGTCTGGGACTTGCGTTGATAACCATCGGCGGTGGTTTAGCTGTTGGTATAGCCGGTCTCTCTGGAATAGGTCAAGGCATCGCATCAGGAGCCGGTATCGGAAGTGTTGCGGAGAATGAAGATCTCTTCGGTAAAGGCATGGTGTTTTCCGTATTGCCGGAAACCCAGGCGATATATGGTCTTCTCATCGCTATATTACTAATGGTGTTTTCTGGATTGCTTGGTGGGGAAGTTGATACGGCCATGGCGGGAACGTCAGGTATCAGTTTAGGTCTTATAGGTATAGGAGCCGGTTTGGCCGTTGGTATAGCTGGACTATCGGGTATAGGCCAAGGTATCGCGGCCGCCAGTGGTATCGGAAGTGTTGCGGAGAATGAAGAAGTATTTGGACGAGGTATGGTATTTTCCGTGTTGCCGGAAACCCAGGCGATATACGGCATGTTGATAGCGATATTATTGATGATATTCAGTGGTCTATTGGGAGAAGCGGCACTGGTAGATCAAACAGGAGAGATCCAATTGTTCATAGGGCTCGTGGGCGTCGGTGCTGGTCTATCAGTAGGTATAGCCGGTCTCTCAGGTATAGGTCAGGGTATAGCCGCGGGAAGTGGTATAGCGACCGTGGCAGAAGATGAAAAGATGTTTGGACGAGGTATGGTATTTTCCGTGTTGCCGGAAACCCAGGCGATATACGGCATGTTGATAGCGATATTATTGATGGTCTTCAGCGGTATGCTTGGTGACGTCTATCCCGACGGAGCCGGAGTCCAGATGGGCATAGCTGCCATCGGTGCAGGTCTTGCTATAGGGATAGCTGGTGTCTCCGGTGTAGGTCAAGGTATAACTTCTGGATCTGCTATCGCAGCCGTATCAAAACGAGAGGAAACCTTTGGAAAGGGTATGATATTCAGCGTGATGTCGGAAACCTTTGCGATATTTGGTTTGCTCATTGCGATATTCATAATCGTCTTCCTCGGGTTCATGTGAGAATAAAAGTGAGATGATAATATGCCGGTGAAAAAGATAATCGAAAAGATCGAAGGTGTGACGCAAAACAAAGTGGACAACATAATCCACAGGGGTAAAAAAGAGGCGGAGAAAGCAAAGCAAGAGATCGAAGAAGAAAAACAGAGAAGATTGGAAGAGCTAGAAAAGGAAAAAGAGAGGGAGATAAAGACCATGGAGAACAGGATCATATCTCAGGCTAAACTCGAAGCTAAAAAAACCAAATTAAACGTCAGAGAGAAGATGATCGAGGATATATTCAAGGAAGCAAAAGATGATCTATCCTCGAAGGACCCTGAGGAATACAGAGATTATCTTGAAGAATCCATCCATGAGGTATTGGAGGTATTGGATGGTGAGATAACTCTGAGATGCGATCCGAGATCAGAAGAACTAGTCAATGAATTGGTCCGGCATAGAGACTCAAGAATCCAGGTGGAACCAGACCTAGAAACCATAGGTGGGTTAAAAGCGTCTTCAGAAAAGGGCTCTACCATGGATCTCACATTCGAGGCAAACCTTGAAAGTGAAAAGAAAGAGTTACGTAAAGAGATCTCGGAAATATTATTTACGGAGGAGGATTGAGCGGTGCTAGAAGGTTTGATAGATTCATTGGGATTGCCCCTTTTTGTTTTAATAGTGGTGGGAGTCTCTTTGTTGATAGTCGTGATCTTATTGATGAGTTATTTTAAAGTCCTGATATCTATCACCGACTTTACGTTTCCAAACGCAAAGCTAAGAGCTATGGGGAACCCCTTCGTCAAAGAAGAAGTTCTGAGACCGCTGATGGACAGTGGTAATCTGAATGAAATATATTCCAAGATACGGGAAGAGAACTACGCCCTTCCAAAAGAAGATACAGAAGATATATACGCGGTTGAAAGAAAGTTGGAAGAGGAAGTGATCGGCTCCATCAAAAAAGTCTACATGTCGGTCCCTACCAACGTGAAACCATTCATAACTACATGGATGATGAAGTATGATATAAAGATGGTAAAGAGGGCTATGAAAGGGATCTCTAGCGAACGAGAAATATCAACTAAAAACTTGTTACCTGTAAGGATAGTCGACGAAGAGGTCCTTGAAGAGATGAAGTCCGCTAGAAATCTTCAAGAACTGACTACGATATTGAAAGACACTGAATTAGGAGACGCTTTGAAAGGAAAAGAAAAAGTGGAAAGTTTTTTTGAGATGGACATAGAGTTGGATAGATACCTTTATGAGAACATAAGAAGAGAGGTCAACAAGATCGAAAGTGAGGAAAGAGCTACGGTGAGATATTTTTTTGGAACTTATTCAGATATATTGAATTTAAAGATCGTATTTAGAGGGTTAAGAGAAGGGATAGAGAGAGATACCTTAAAAAGATCTTTACTCCCTCCAGGAAGAGAATTGGAAGAGTGGAAGATAGAGAACATGGTAGAATCTACAAGTATGGACGAAGCATTCATAGAGTTGGAGGGAACATCTTACGACGACCTGAGAGGTGCAAAATCATCATCCTCTGATTTCGATATCGAAAAAAATTTAGATAAAAAACTTTTACGATTGGTATGTGAAATATACAGTCAGAACATACTCACGATAGGTCCTTTGCTCAAATACCTCGTTGCCAAAGAGATGGAGTTAAGAAATCTTAAAATATTGGTGAGAGGTACCAAAGAGGGGATGGGACCAAAGAAGATGGAAGAACTCATGATCATGGAGGATCCAATATGAAAGTAGTGGTTGTAGGAGATAAAGATACGGCCATTGGTTTTTCGCTGGCGGGCGTGAATGAAGTCTACACGCCTGAAAACGACCGTGAGACTAAGAAGACCATCGAAAAATTATTCATGGAGTCGGACGTGGGCGTTATATTGATGTCTGAAAGACTAGCGGAAGATATCAGGGGGTATCTTGATCAAAAGAAGGATACGATGAAAGAAGTTTACCCTGTGATCGTTGAGCTGCCAGATAAGGAAGGTCCCATAGAAGATAAAGAAGACCCACTTAAAGGAAAGATAAAAAAAGCCGTGGGAATAGACATAACAAGTCAGGATAGATGATATGTACGAAAGAATATTTGATTTATGACCTTAAATTTGCCTCAGGAGGTACAAAACAATGGAAGAAAAAGTTGAAAAGAGTATAAGCAGGATGAAAGAACCGTCGGAAGAAGAGGCCGAAGGTGTTGTCATCCATGTAGCAGGACCTGTGATCGAAGCGAAGAACCTAAGAGGAGTCGAGATGTATGAGGTGGTGGAAGTAGGTAACGAGGGATTGATAGGTGAAGTCATAGAACTCGAAGAAGATGTAGCAACGATACAAGTTTATGAAGAAACAGGTGGATTGAAACCGGGAGAACCGGTTATAAGAACAGGCGAACCTCTCTCTTTAGAACTGGGACCGGGTCTTATAGAGCAGATTTATGACGGTATCCAGAGACCCTTAGAGGGTATACTTGAAGAGACAGGCGACTTCATTCGTCGTGGTGTAGATGTACCTCCTCTAGATGAAGACAAAAAGTGGGAGTTCGTGCCGGTAGTGGAAGAAGGAGACGAGGTTGAACAGGGCGACATATTAGGCGTTGTCGAGGAAACTAAAACCGTTGAGCACAGAGTGATGGTACCTCCGAACAAAAAAGGTACGATCAAAGATATAGCTTCAAAAGGAGAATACGATATAGATGAGACCATAGCGGTTTTGGGGAATAAAGAAGGTGAAGAGGAAATAAGCATGAAACAACGCTGGCCTGTAAGAGTAGGGAGGCCCATAAAGGACAAGAAGCAGCCCGGGGAATTGTTGGTGACCGGGCAGAGAGTTCTTGACACATTTTTCCCTCTCGCGAAAGGTGGAACCGCAGCGATTCCAGGAGGGTTCGGGACAGGAAAGACGGTCATCCAGCACCAATTGGCTAAATGGAGCGACGCCGACATAGTGGTTTACGTGGGATGTGGGGAGAGAGGCAACGAGATGACCGAAGTTCTGAGAGATTTTCCTGAATTAGAAGATCCATGGAGTGGGGAATCTCTTATGAAAAGAACGGTCCTCATAGCGAACACTAGTAATATGCCTGTAGCGGCGAGAGAGGCTTCAGTTTTCTCAGGGATAACCATCGCAGAATATTATAGGGATATGGGTTACAACGTGGCGTTGATGGCCGACTCTTCTTCTAGATGGGCCGAGGCTTTAAGAGAGATCTCTGGCAGGTTAGAGGAGATGCCAGGCGAAGAAGGCTTTCCCGCTTATCTTGCTTCTGAATTGGCCTCGTTTTACGAGAGAGCAGGCAGCTGTAGGCTTTACGGCGGTAGAGAAGGATCGATATCGGTCATAGGTGCCGTTAGTCCTTCAGGCGGTGATTTTTCCGAACCAGTGACCCAAAATACTTTGAGGATAGTACAGGTATTCTGGGCTTTGGATACGGAACTTAAAAATAGAAGGCACTTTCCCGCCGTTGATTGGTTATCTTCATATTCTCTTTATTTGGATGAGATCAGTGAGTGGTGGGAAGAGAACGTGAACGAACATTGGAAGTCTCTGAGGAGAGAGACCATGCGTTTGTTGGAAAAGGAATCCGAGCTCGAAGAGATAGTTCAATTGGTAGGGCCTGACGCACTGCCTCCTTCTGATCAATTTGCGCTTCAAGCCGCTAGGGTTATAAGAGAAGATTTTCTTCAACAGAACGCCTTTCACGAAGTTGATACATTTTGTGAGCCTGAAAAACAGTTTAGGATGTTAAAATTGATGATGGAATTGTATTCAACCGGTTTAAAAGCTATCGAGAAAGGAGTAAGCATGGATGATCTCGCCGCTATGGAAATACTCGAAAAAATCAGTAGGATGTCAAATTATCCCTCAGAAGATTGGGAGGAAAGATTCAACGATCTAGAGATGGAGCTGAACGAAGAATTCAACGAATTAGAAGAAACCCTTGAACTTTCATCCCCGATTGAAAAGGAGGATAGATGAACATGGCTAAAGATATGTCTAAAAGAACGGAATACAAGAACGTAACAGAAGTTGCGGGTCCGCTCATGGTTGTCGAAGGTATAAGCGATGTTGCCTTCAACGAGATCGCCAAGATCAAACTGCCCAACGGAGAAGAGAGGTTGGGTCAGGTACTGGAGGCACAAACGGATAGAGCGGTGCTCCAAGTATTTGCAGGGACTAGAGGTCTTGATACCCGTGATACCAGTGTACAATTCACAGGCGAGGTGATGAAGTTCGGAGTCTCCGAAGAACTCCTGGGCCGTGTGTTCAGTGGTATAGGTGAACCGATAGATGGAAGTCCGGATATAATACCCGAGGAAAGAAGGGATATAAATGGAGATCCCATAAATCCTTCAGCCAGAGAGTATCCCAGAGAATTCATACAAACCGGTATATCTACCATCGACGGTATGCTCACGCTGGTGAGAGGGCAAAAGCTCCCTATCTTCAGTGCATCGGGTTTACCTCATAACGACGCAGCGGCACAAGTCGCTAGACAGTCTAAAGTTTTGGGTGAAGAGGAAGAGTTCGCCGTGGTCTTTTGTGCCATGGGCATAACTGCCGAGGAAGCTAATTTTTTCAGAAGGGATTTTGAAAGGACCGGGGCCTTGGAAAGATCAGTACTGTTCCTAAATCTAGCCGATGATCCCACAATAGAACGGATAATCATCCCTAGGATGGCTTTGACAGCTGCCGAATATCTTGCTTTTGAGGAGGGTATGCAAGTTTTAGTCATACTGACGGACATGACCAACTACTGTGAAGCTCTCAGAGAGATAGCCGCGGCGAGAGAGGAAGTTCCTGGAAGAAGGGGTTATCCTGGGTATATGTATACCGATCTAGCCAGCATATACGAAAGAGCGGGAAGGATACTGAACAGAGAGGGTTCCATAACAATGATCCCTATACTCACCATGCCGGACGATGATATGACGCATCCTATCCCGGATCTTACGGGTTACATAACCGAGGGGCAGCTCGTATTCTCAAGAGAACTACATAGAAAAGGTATAAGACCTCCACTGACGCCGGGTCCCAGTCTATCAAGGCTCATGGAAGAAGGTATAGGTGGAGAAAGGACCAGAGAGGATCATTCCGACGTGAGTAACCAACTTTATGCGGCTTATGCGGAGGGTCTTGACCTTAGAGACTTGGTTGCGGTGGTTGGTGAAGAGGCACTGAGTGACCGTGACAAGCTTTATCTGGTATTCGCCGACAAATTCGAAGATAGATTTATAAATCAAGGAGAGGAAGAAAACAGGAGTATAGAAGAAACGTTGGACTTAGCATGGGATCTTTTGACAAACATACCTAAAAAAGATCTTAAACGGATAGACGAGAAGTGGATCGACAAATATTATCCCGGATAAGGGGCTTAGAAAGGTGCCTTCTTGCCGATACGGGGACTTCGTACCAACCTTCGGTGAGTTCTCTTTGTACACTCCTTCGTACGGCTAGATCCTCATGGGCTTTGATCCTACATCGTTTACACCTATAACCAGCGTCAGTACCCATGGATGACATATTTTTGCCGCATTTAGGGCATTCAGGGTTGCTCTCCTTTACGGTTTTATTTTCTAAACCTATTATATTCATCTTTTCGATATTTAGAGTCTTTGGCTCGTTTCTTATACCTCCCAATAATTCAACCTTATCTCCGGGTATCAGTTTCTCCACTGTCCTTCTGAACCCTTTGGTAGGTTCGTAGGCCGCCGCGCTCATCTCTCCCGTTTTATCTTTCAGATCGAAGATAACGTGTCCGCCTTGAATGGTGTGTGGTTTCGTGGTGACCTTTCCCTTTATCTTTGCGGAGACCCACAGTTTTGTTTCTGAGATGTTCATTTTTTGTATATGATCGTCCGTGCCTTGGTTTGTTAAAAAGAGGATCCATCTTTCGGGCTCTTCACTGTCTATGATATTCAACGATCTTTTCAACTCCTCAGGGTCCTCACCTCTTACCCCATAAAGTACGGGACAGGGTGAAGTAGGAGCTATAGCTTGTTTTTCTTCTTCGTGATCATAACAGTCGAAGGTTTTTTGGGTTTTTTTATCAAATTCGATCACATATTCTTCATTCATGATCCGAGGTCTACCCCACATATCTTTTTTTCTGTATGTGAGCAGTTCGTAAGTAAAATCATCAGGTCTCCAAGATAATGCCGCCGTGGCTCCTATCAAACCTCTTTTTTTACCATAGCCTTGATAAATGTAATCTCCGTTCTCAAGATGGTCTTCGATAAGGTCTAATCTCAGAACATCCTTCACTGCCCCTTGGTAGAAAGATTCAGGCGGTCGTTCTTTAGCTACGACCAATCCTGGATTTGTCTCCTCGTGATGGACTTCGGCCCATGTTTCGAGTATGTTTTTAGCTCTTTCAAAGACCTTCTTTTCGTTCCCATGTTTTTTTATGCCTTGGAAAAGATCCACATCTTTGCCTATATGCCCAACAGGTCCTCTCCTTTTTTTTCCTTTTCCAAGAGTTATAACTATAGCGCCGTTTCCTCTAGTTTTCCAGGGTACATTCGGGTTCAACCGCACCAATCGAGGTAGGTCTAAAAGATCATAATCTTGAAATTCTTTTATCAATTCGGTGACAAGAAAAGTAGTGCACATCCCTTCTTTTGAATCCGTATCGTCAACAGCGATGAACATGGTTTCACGGTTTTATTGTATACGTCCACAATTTCTACATCTATGCCTTTCATCCCCTATACTCGCAAGTTTTCCGCCACATATGCGGCACATCGTTACTTCATCGTCTTTATCCTTTTCAATTTTAAAATCTTCGCTACTAAAGAGGTGGTCTTCGACGAATTCCTTTACGTGTATAGGTTCACTGGTACCTCTTACGGTGGTTTCAGCTAATCTATCCAAATAGCGTTGTCTCGGGTCTCCTTTGCTCAGCATACCTGCAAGCCAATCAAAGACTAAGATAACGCCGTGTAACTTACTGAAATTTCTGATCAAAGCTTCAGATATATCAAAGGTTTGAGTCAATTGTTCCACTTCGAGTTTCATGATCGCTTTTCCCACTGTTCTTTTTGAATAATATTCGAAGACAGCTGAATAAAATACCTGCATGAGGCCGGCGGTCATAGGAAAGTACCAAAAGGCGTCGCGTCCCAGAGTGAAAGGTAGAAATATAATATATACGGCTAATGAAGAGAGTAAAAAGTCGAGAAGGTAAGCTATCAACCGACTTATCCAATGTTTTTGTAATGGCTTATTGTCATGTATCAGATCGAATCCTGTCACCATCTTAACACCTTTAATCCCCCTCAGACTGCCCATCACTCATCATAATTCAGCTTTGGATTCTTCATCATCGGGGGTTTCACTACAGATATACATGTCTTTATATTTTGTCCTTTTGTCCAACTCATTGATACATTATTTCGAATGATTTAAATTATAGACTCTTTTTCAAGTGACTTATGGAATTGTACATCAAAGATCATCGTGAGTGCGATCCGAAAAAATGCACCGCGAGGAAACTGCTGAGACAAGGTCTGGCAAAAAAATTGTTGAAAAACCATGACCTCGGCAAAGCAGGTATTTATCTTAATCCATTAGCCGAAAGGGCGCTCTCTCCCGAGGATAAAAAGAGAGCCGAGGAAGGAGGATTAAGGGCTGTAGACTGTACTTGGGTCGAGGCTGAAGGAAAGATCCCCGAATATGAGAACGGAAGGGCTCTACCTTATCTGGTAGCGGTGAATCCCATCAACTACGGAAAGCCTTTTCAACTCACAACCGCCGAGGCACTAGCGGGAGCCTTGTTTATACTCGATGAAGAAGACCAAGCAAAAGAGCTCATGTCAAAATTCAACTGGGGTGAACATTTTTTTGAGATGAACGAGAAACCCTTGAGAGAATATCAAGAGGCAAAAGACAGCTCAGAAGTGGTCGAGATCCAGCAGGAATATATGCAATGAAGACATAACTATCGATGCTTGGGAGTGATCATATTTGGGATGCCATCTTTGATGGGATAATCGATGGCACATTTACTGCAATGGAGGGTACCCTCCTCTATCTCTTTATTTTTCTTCTCCACGGCCAACTCTAACTCGCCTTTACATTCTGGGCATCGCAGTATGTTGAGCAGACTCTCTTTCATAATATCTCCTTCAGGTAAGGAAATCCTACTTTAGAATATATCTAGACTATTGGGTATATCGTTCCTTCTCTTCAAGTATTTGATCTGCGTCCTGGTGTAACGATATTCAACATCACATTTTTCATCCTGGAAGTCCCAAGGATTGACTATCAAAAGATCTCCTTCTCTGATCCACATCCTTTTTTTGAGTTTGCCGGGTATCCTTCCCATACGCGTTTCTCCGTCCTCACAGACGGTTTTGACTCTTCCGCCGCCCAACATCTTGTCTGCTATAGCGAACATCTGTCCTTCTTTTCTTCGTGGGTAAGGAACCCTAACGACCTCTTCTTCATCTCCTTTACTCAAAGTATCACCTTACCATAAAATATGGCCTTTATATATTCTTTGCCGGAGAAAAACGGCATTATCTTTATTTTTCAGAATCGGGGATATCTTCTATAGCTTCTATGTCCCCCGTATCCTCGTTCTCTTCTTTATATGCATTGATGATGTCGACACGAGTAAGTACCCCTAAAAGTTTCTTAGAACCCTTTTCCGGTACTACGGGTATCAAGTTAACGTCTTTTTCCATCATCAATTTTAGAGCATCCAAAAGATGTTCGTCCTGGGTTATAGTTACAGAAAGGGGCTCCATTACAGACCTTACGGCAATATGTTCGTAACCTTCAGATATGGCGTCCATCTTTTCTGAATAGCTGACAACTCCTACCACCTCACCTGTCCTTTCTTCCACCACAGGAAGGTTAGTGTAATCGTATTCTTTTCCCAGTTCTCTAGCTCTACTGACCGATGTGTTTATGTTTACGGTCACTAGATCAGTGGTCATGTGGTCTTTTACTCTTAAGTTTTCAAGCTCTACACCACCCTGGGCTTTGTCTACATCCACCCCTCTTCTGAGAAGCTTGATAGTGTATATGTTGGATTTCTGGATATGGCTGGCGACTACGGTGCTGACCATACAAGCGAATATGAGCGGTATGAATACGTTCAGATCCATGGTCATCTCGAATATGATCAATATGCCTGCAAGAGGTGCATGTGTTGCTCCGGCAAATATAGCACCCATGGCAACAAGTCCATAAGAGCTGGGAGATGCGACCGCTCCAGGTGAAATTATGTTCAAAATCCTCCCATAGGCTCCGCCCAGCATAGAACCTATGAATAGTCCGGGGGCGAATATACCACCAGAGCCTCCACTGCCCAACGTGAGACTAGTAGCGATGATCTTTGCGAACATCAATAAGATAAGCATACTCAATGCCAACTCACCGAATAACGCAGCATCCATGACAGGATAACCGGTAGCCATTATATGGGGTAAGCCTAAAACCGCCAATATTCCGATGCCTAAACCTCCTATACCTGGTTTTATGAATCCCGGTATAGGAATATACTCGAATACATCTTCAAAACCGTATAGCAAATTAGTGTAAAACAGTGCCACTAAACCAGCAACAAGACCGAGACCTAAATACGTGAAAACTTCCCAATAGCTAGCTATGTAAAATTCTGGTATAGAAAATATAGCTCCTCTTGGCCTGCCGAGGATCTGTAGGAAGATAAAATTTGCCACACTGTATCCAACGACAGATCCAAGAACTACTGGGGCGAAATTATCGAGCTTTACTTTTCGGAGTATCACTTCGATACTGAATATTATGCCTGCTAAAGGGGCGTTAAATGTTCCAGCGATACCGGCGGCAGCTCCCGCTGCTAAAAGTGCTTTTTTATCTTCAGGAGTCAATTTCAGATATTGACCCAAAGCAGAGCCAAACGAAGAACCTATCTGGACGATTGGACCTTCTCTTCCCGCCGCACCACCGGAACCGATACATATAGCGGACATCAGCGCTTTCAAAGGAGCTACAAGTGGCCTTATATTGCCTTCTTTTAACGAAACCGCTTCCATCACTTCAGGTACGCCGTGCCCCCTGGCTTCAGGCACAACATAATGGATAATCGGACCGATGATCAATCCTCCTATGGCTGGAACTAAAAGTCGGTAGTACCAGGGTAGTCCCCACAATACGTCTAAAAAACCGTCAGTATCCGTAGCCCCGTAAAACAGATATTTGAATCCCAATATCAGATAATAGAAAAAAACCGCTCCAAGCCCACCTATGACCCCGACTATCGATCCCAATATCGTCAACTTTGTAAGACCAGGATCTTTAAATGATTCAGCAACCTCTTCTAGAGAGGGCACATGAAATTTATTTTTTATGTTGGATCTCATGGGTGGTTCTCCATGAATCTTTTATCACACTTTTGTACAATTATATTCTATTTTATCTCCCGCCCTATTCATATTGCTGGTCTTCTCAAAGACCAGGTTCCGATCTTCAGACGACATTTTAGCCATATCCATATCGGCAAGTTATCGTAGGGGGTTATATATAATTTTTTACACATTTACTCTGTAGTATCCCATGACATGTTCGACAGTGACTGAAAAGGAGATGTTTTTCTGTTAAATTTATAGTTAAAGACACTACTTTTTGTACTCACGAGGAATTGGGTAAATTCCTCTTAGTCACAAAAATAAATTTTGTTCCCACGAGGAATATAGGTAAATCCCTCTTACTCACAAAAGTGAATTTTGTTCCCACAAGGAATCAGATAATTTTTGTTCAAGTTAGTATATTTTTCACACATAGTCATATGATCACATAAAATTTAAAGATGTTCAGACTGTACTCTGAACACCTTTGTCGAATATGTGCTTGGATACAACAAAGTTGGAAATAGGCCGAAAAGGTTTTATCTGTTATAATCTATGTAGTTTATATGGGCTTAGAGGGTGATGATATGACGGAAAACAATAACATTTATAGGATACTTCTCGTGGACGACGAGGTTCCTATACTAGTATTACTAGAAAAAATCCTAGAAGAGACTTCTAGATTTGATTGCGTTGTGTCTACAGCTAAAAGTGCAGATGAGGCTGAAAAACTGTTGGATATGGGTGATTACGATATAATAATAGCTGACCAGAAGATGCCCGGAAAAAGTGGGATCGAGCTCCTCGCATATGTGAAGAACAATAGTCCGGATACGGTCCGCATGTTGATCACAGGATATTCGGATATAGATACCGCGAAAGAGGCTATAAACAAGGCCGATGTTCATAGTTTTATAGAAAAGCCTTGGGATAACGACGATCTTTTGAAAGAAATACATGAAAATTTAGAGGAAAAAGAGAAAGAAAAGACAAAAGACAACATCTACAGGGCGATTGATGTGAGAGAAGCCATATCGGTGATAGAGGAGACGGTCGAGGAGGAGTTGGAGAGGATAGGGGATGATCATGGGAGTTTTCAAACACTGGGCAAGCTGAGTGGTGTTGAGATAAGGAAATTGAAATTTGAATTCGACTCAGTTTCAGATTTTAATAAATTCCCATTTGAACTGAAACATCTCGACCCGAACGATGTAAAAATAAATATAGACGATTTTAGGGTCTACGGTGATTCATTCTCGGTCACGGTGTCTCTGTCACTGGTTTAAGTACTATTTATAAAAGATGTTTTCTTGTTATGACTGTCTGGACATCATATCTGAGGGTGTTCGTCGGAACTTTTAAATATCTAAAATTTCTCTTAGTAGTACTAAAATGAAAAATCGATTGACGACAAGGAGGTATCTTGTATGAAATTAAAAAAACATGTTTTTTCAGTAGTAGTGGCGATTGTTTTGTTGGTATCTGTTTTTTCTGCAGGCATGGTGATCACTGCAAGAGGAACGGAAGATGATATAGCGATACTTGTGCACAAAAGAACTGGGAACCTAGGTCCCAGTTATTTTAGTTCTGACCCAGGTTATGAACTAGTGGAAGATTACGGCTCGTTCATGTTGATAGAGACGTCAGAAGATAAAGCTGCATTTTTACACGAACAAGGCTATGTTGTAGAAAAAGTAGCGAACAGGGACCACGTAGGTCTTCAGTCGTATTCCTTCAGGACTGGAGAAGGCGAACCGGATATACCGGAAGAATTGAAGATAGAAGAATATCCAGGTGATTCTGGTTATTACATAGTTCAATTCATAGGGCCTATAAGGGAAGAGTGGAAAGGAAGGTTAGAAGATGAGGGAGTAGTTCTCCACGAGTTCAGGCAGAGGTTCAATTTTATAGTAGAGATGGACGATGAGACTAAAAGAGAAGTAGAAGATCTAGACTTTGTTAACTGGGTAGGTATCTATCAACCGGCCTACAGATTTGACCAGGATTTGTTAGAAAAAACAGGAAGAGTGAACTTGGACGTCAGCTTTTTTGAAGGAGCAGACATATCCACTATGAGCCAGGACCTTCCCGAACTTGGCGGAGTCATCATCGATTCAGTAGTAGGAAACAGGATCAGCTTAAATATGCATTCTGATCGTATAGTGGATCTAGCAAATATAAATGGAGTCAAATCTATAAGTGAAGGGGTCGAGGAATACAGATTTTTCAACCATTTTGCTACTGGTATAACTCAAACGGGAGTCGAGAATTATAGGAAAGTGACCGATGCAGGAGTAACAGGAGTAGATCAACTGGTCACGGTGATGGACAGTGAGTTGAATCCAGAGCACGAGATGTTTTATGATGATGCCGAGATCGGTCCCAACCACAGAAAGATCGAAGATTGGTACGTGCCTCCTGGTTCTAGGGGGGATCTAGATGCGGGAGTTATGCACGGTACCCACGTCACTGGTACAGTTGCGGGTAACGCGCCGCCTTTCAATCAATATGAAGGTCATGACGGTCATGCGATGCATGCCCGTGTCATCTTCCAGGATGTCTCTGACGACGATATGGGTATGTTAGGTCCTCCTGAAGACATGTACAACGATGGTTACGGGAGCCCGTATGATAGAGGTTCTAGAATACATACTAACAGTTGGGGCGGTAGAGGAGAAGGAGAGTATATGGAGCTTACTCAAGAGAGTGACCAATTCGTTTGGGACCATCAAGATATGACCATTATGTATGCTGCAGGAAATGTAGAAGATGAAGAGGCACCGCTTGCGAATACACTATCGCCCATGGCTGCAGGTAAAAACATGTTATCTGTAGGTATGGCTAGAGGTGGTGGTGAAGGTCTTCAAGAAACTAACGACGTAGTAGAAGGTCATGAGGCCCAGGATAACATTAGACTTCAGGATCTACCACAAGACGACGGCCGTGGAGGAGACCACGAGTCTGTCTGTCCCATGAGCAGTAGAGGCTATGCACAGGACGGTAGGATAGCACCCACCATCATTCAGATAGGACACATAACGTCTTCAGGTGAAATGGAGGAACAGGAACCTAGAGGCGGTGGTGTTTTTGATGATGATATACCTTTAGACGATGAAATATTAGTCGAAGATCTCCTTGTCGAAAATGGAATACTTGTGGAAGACCTACCCATAGATGATGAGATACTTCGTAAAGACATACGAACAATAGAATCGCTTTTACAGGATGATGACTATTCTGAAATGCCTGGTACCAGTATGGCTTGTCCTGGTATAGCTGGTCAGGCGGCACAGATCAGGCAGTACTATGAAGAAGGATGGCATGTTACAGGTAGTCCGGACACCAACGAAGGTTTCAATCCCAGCAGCGCTTTAGTTAGAGCTACTTTGATAAATGGAGCCGTTGAAATGACGGGAGGCGGTTCCCACTATCACGAGAGTCGGTTCCCTAACTTAGATCAAGGCTTCGGAAGAAGTCTGTTAGACAGGGTACTCCAATTTGAGGGGGACTCACGACATCTTGAAATATTCGATTCCTGGGATGAAGGTAGGACTCTTAGCACCGGCGACACATGGAATATGACCTTAGAGGTCGAAGATCCGTCTGAAGAACTGGAAGTCACCCTTGCCTGGAATGATTATCCCGGTCCTTTGGGAGCCGACCGAACCAATCCCGCGTTGGTGAACGATCTTGATCTGGAATTGACGGGTCCTGATGGCACGAGATATGTGGGTAATGCATTCACTGGTCACAACCCGGGTTATTCGGAACCGGACCCTGATGATAATTATTGGAATGGATTGAGAGACGGGGAATACGATGGGCTGAACAATGAACAAACGATATTATTACTTCCTGACCAAAACGGAGTAGAAGAAGGAACTTACAAAGTTACGGTCACGGCTCACAACGTTCCAGAGGGAGAGCAACCCTTTGCAGTCGTAGCTAGTGGTGGCATCGGTGAATCCATGTGGGGTGATCCACCATCGACGGAGATCGTATCCCCGGCAGAGGGGGACGTGTTGGAGTCGGGTACGGAACAGCTCATCGAGTGGACCGCAACTGGAGAAGACGATCCTATAGAGGAGATAGACTTACTTTACAGACTGGGTGAACATGGCCATTGGGTCATGATACAGCCAGGCCCCGATGAAACAGGGGATGGTAGTTACCTATGGGAAGTTCCAGAGGTTGACGAACCCAAGGAGGGTTGTGTTGTACAGATAGTAGCAAGAGACACTGTAGGGCGCGAATCCGAGGAGAACAGTGGTAGCTTTACCGTCGTACCTCCTCCGAGTATAAACATCGAATCTCCCGAAGACGATGAATTCTTCGGTGAACCTAGTGTAACAGTCCGGTGGCAATCGGAACATACCGAGGCTCATGAGATCGAACTCAACGGTAACCATTACGATGATCTAGGCCCAGGGGAAACATCCTACACTTTTGAGGGTCTAGATGAAAGGGAACATACCGTCAATGTGATCGCAGTAGGTGGAGGAGATCTTACTGATTCAGACTCGGTAAGATTTACCGTGGATATGACGCCTCCCGATCTAGAGATAAGGTCTCCTGATGACGGAGACATATTTGATGGAGATACCGTTAGGCTTGAGTGGAGTGGTACACCCGTTGGATCCGATATAGATGAATATTTGATACTATTAAATGGATTGGAAGAAGCCACGTTGGAAGCTGAAGATACGTCTTATACCTTTGAAGCTCTAGATGACGGTGAGTATGAGGTAGAACTACGTGCCGTCGATGTAGCCGGTAACGAACAATCCGTAGATATGTCTTTCACTATAGATACTACACCGCCGGATATCCAGATAACTTCGCCAAACGAAGGAGATATATTTGGTGAAGATTCTGTTGTGATCCGTTGGAATAGTGCTAGCGATCCGACTTCCGTCCAAGAACACATCATCCTGCTCAATGGGCAGGAAGTAGGTGAAGAAGGTGGTGACGTAGCTCAGGTGCAATTATCCAATCTAGATGAGGGGGAAAACACCGTTGAGGTGATGGCTAGAGATGAAGCGGGCAACGAGGCAGTGGATATCGTCAACTTCATCGTGGACACCGTACCTCCTGACATAGATATCATCGAACCTGAAGATGAAAAGATATTCGACGTGGACGAGGTCTCGGTTTACTGGGAAGGAACACCACAGGGTACTGATATAGTTGAGTATGAAGTGAACTTGAATGAAGAAGGTTGGCAATCCGCCGATAGTAACACAGGTCATGACTTCGATAGGCTATCAGAAGGCGAACACCTCGTTGAAGTGAGAATTACCGACGAAGCGGGTAACGAGGCAACGACCAGTATCACTTTTACGGTAGATACAGTGGACCCAGAATTAGATATCGAGGGACCTATGTATGGTGATATCTTCAGTGTTGATACGGTAACGGTTCATTGGTATGGAACTCCCCAAGGTACAGATATAGTCGAGTACGAAGTGTGTTTAGACGACGGCGAATGGGAGCCCGCGGATGATGAAACTGAGCATACGTTCTGGGACCTGTCTGAAGGAGAACACACCGTTGAGGTAAGGGCGACCGATGAAGCACAAAACTACGTGATAGAGGAAACTTCATTCATCGTAGATACTGTCGCACCTTTACTGGATATAAACACTCCTGATCATGGTGTAGAGATTGATGAAAGCACCGTCACCATCCAGTGGGATAGTATGCCTCAAGGAACAAATATAGTTAGCTATGAAATCAGGATAAACGATGGAGAATGGAACGAGACTGATACCGCTACAAATCACACCTTTGAAAAATTGGAGGATGGTGATTATACTGTAGATATCAGGATCACGGACGAGGCTGGACATACTACCTTTGAGACGGTGGAGTTCACCGTTGACACTTTCTCTATCTGTAATTTATGGTGGCTTTTCCTTTTGATAGCGGTCATAGTGGTGGTACTTGCTCTTCTAGTATGGAAGAGAAGGGAATCGGAAGAGGAAGAAGGTGCACCTCAGGTACAAGGACAGATGTGGGAACAAAAAAGACCTCCTCCAACCACGACACCTCCCAAAAAGGATGAAGAGAAAAGTGAACCTGAAAGTCCTACCATGACTCCTACCATGACTTTAAAGAAGGTAGAAAAAGTCCAAACAGAGAAAGAGAAAGAAACTGAGGACGGATTAGCTACAGAGGACACACAAGAAGTAGTAGAAAAAACAGAAGAAGAGGACGAATCAGTAACGGACGAAAAAACAGAAGAAGAGGACGATGAAACCATAGAATGCACTGTTTGCAGAAATAAGATAAGTGCCGATGCGGACAAATGTGTTTTCTGTGGAGAGGAGCTAACCGAAGAGGTAGACGAAGAGATTG